>JAEEGJ010002351.1_pt1 | contig 103615 bp, 83 predicted proteins | sample 8958761 | NCBI WGS metagenome assembly JAEEGJ01 (sample SAMN16246546, study PRJNA631951) | gut metagenome | biome: gut microbiome; feature: rumen; material: RS-attached | host: Bos | place: Iran: Karaj | collected 2018-10 | reverse complement strand
CAACCAGCGCACCCGTCCCACCAGCGCGCCCGCGCGCGCCACACCCGCACCCCACACCCGCACCCGTTCAACCAGCGCGTCCCACCAGCGCACCCGCGCCGCCAGCACGCTTCAACCATTGCAAATTTGGGCGCGCGGAGCCGCGAAAATATCAAAAAATTAAATTTAAATTTAACCCTATTGTTAAGCCACGATATATGGGCGCGGGATTTCAAAAAAGCACTATATGTAGTGGGCAATCGAAAAAATCTGCCAAAACATCAAAAAACTTCGCCCATAAAAGGGAGCAATTTGGCAAAAAAGTGGAGTGAAATGTTGAAAAGTGGAGCGAAGTGGTTTATAGTGAAAGTACGGTATTCTAAGATAATGGAGGAATGGCCATGCTGATGGGCAAATATAACAACTCAATAGATGCCAAAAATCGCATGATCGTGCCTTCGAAATGCAGAGACGACCTTGGATATAAGTGCGTTTTAACCAAGGGCGATGACCAGTGTTTGTACATTTATCCGATGTGCGAGTGGGACAAGGTGCGCGAAAAGTTATCCGCGCTCCCCACTTCGGATAAATTAATCAGAGCATATGTCAGAAAGATATATGCCAATGCGGTCGAGTGTGAAGTGGATAAGCAGGGACGCTTAACGCTTCCGACCGAACTCAGAGAATATGCCGGTATCGAGAAAGACATCGTTACCGTTGGAATGATAGACAGAATGGAAATCTGGAGCGCAGCGAACTGGAAGGACAACGAAAACGCAGCTACCGAAGAGACGGATGACGCAAAGCTCGAAGAGCTGCTCCGTCAGTACGGGATTTAATCCCGCTCGAAATATCGGAGTAAACCGGAGTAAAAAAGATGGAATTCAAACACACATCGGTACTCTTCAAAGAAACAATTGACAGCTTGGCTGTAAAGCCCGACGGGGTTTATGTAGACGGAACCCTGGGCGGAGGAGGTCATGCTTCCGGGATATGCGAAAGGCTCGGCAGCAAAGGCCTGCTTATTGGGATTGACAGAGATAAAGATGCCCTTGCGGCAGCGGAAAAAAGACTTGAAGGTTACAAATGTCGAAAGATATTTGTGCAGAGCAATTATTCACAAGTCAAAAGCGTGCTTGAAGATAATTGCATAGATAAAATAAACGGAGCTGTGCTCGATTTGGGCGTTTCGTCGTTTCAGCTCGATAACAGCGAGAGAGGATTCTCATATATGCAGGATGCTCCCCTCGACATGCGAATGAATGCAGACGACAGCTTTTCCGCTTATGATGTGGTAAACACGTACAGCGAGAAGGAACTTGCGCGAATCATAAGGGAATATGGCGAAGAACGGTGGGCGAGCAGGATTGCGAGCTTCATCGTAAAAAAAAGAGCGGAAGCGCCGCTGACATCCACGTTCGAGCTTGTGGATGCAATAAAGGCGGCGGTTCCGGCAAGCGCCAGGAGGGAAGGACCTCATCCGGCAAAGCGAACCTTTCAGGCAATCAGAATAGAAGTTAATGATGAACTGTCGCAGCTCAAAAAAGCCGTGGACGAGTTCTGTGATGTACTCGCTCCGGGCGGCAGGCTCGCTGTCATCACCTTCCATTCACTGGAGGATCGCATAGTAAAGGAAATCTTTGCAAGGCGCGTGCATCCGTGCACCTGCCCTCCGGAGTTTCCGGTTTGTGTCTGCGGGAAAATCCCCGACATTAAAAAGGTTACAGGCAAACCTCTTACGGCAAGTAAGGAAGAACTGCTGGCAAATCCCCGCGCCAGAAGCGCCAAACTCAGGGTGGCTGAAAAACTACGGGGATAAACGTGAGTGTATTAAGGATGGTATCTGATGGTCACGGCAGAAAAGTGGTATGAATACGAAGAAAACTACATAAAATACGGCCTCGACCTCGGTACGGATGTTCGCAGAAAGAAGGCTCCGAAGGCAAAGAAGCACATCGCTTCCGCAAAGGACAGGAAGAGAGGCATGGCATACATCATTCTCCTCGCTGCAGTATGCGTAGGAGTGGTTATTTCGTCTGCCTATGCTGCAACGCTCAAGTGCGAAATCAATTCGATTATTGCAGCGAACACAGATATAGAAAGAGAGATAGAAACACTTACTGTTGAGATAAAAACAGCCAACAATATTTCGGCAATAGAGACCAAAGCTATTAACGAGCTTGGGATGGTTTACCCTACATCGGCGGAAATCGTATATGTAATCGAAGAAGATGAACCTGCCACAGATTTTGCCATGCTCCTGAAGGATCAGGCATACAACTAGCAAGATATATAGACTTAAATGATAAATTAAGAAAAAACCAGAAGGCCACGTGCAACCTGGTTTTTTCTTAATATAGCAGATACTTACAAAAATGAATAAAACTTCCACACTTACCAAAAAAAGAATAGTCCTCGTCTTTGTAGTGATGATTATTCTCATATGCGCGCTATGCGTCAGACTGGGCTATGTTCAGATAGTCAAAGGGGAAGAATACGCAAAAATGGCTGTTGCACAGCAGACCAGGGACGAGCTGATTGTGGCAAAGCGCGGCGACATACTTGACCGCAACGGCGAGGAGCTGGCAATCAGCGCCAGCTGCTATACTCTCTGGGCGAGACCGGCTAATGTCCAAAAGGGCTCGAGCGAAGCAGAAAAGAAGGTAAGCCTTCAGGCTGCCGCGACAAGCCTTTCCGGGATACTGGGAATCCCCGAGGAGGAGCTGAAGGAAACACTCTCCAGCGAAAAGACGCTGATAAAGGTCGCAAAATATCTCGACCGTGAGACTGTTGATGCAATCAAGGCGCAAAAGGTTCCGGGGCTGGAGTTCAGCGAGGATGTAAAGCGAAATTATCCTCTGGGGAATTTTGCATCCCACGTTCTGGGCTCAGTGACCGATGATAACAAGGGCCTGGCGGGGATAGAGCTGAAATACAATCAGTATTTGAGCGGAGTAGCCGGCCGCTGGATTAAAAACACGGACGTAGGCGGGAACGATCTTTCCTACGGAGTAAACGACTATTACGCTGCGGAGGACGGATTAAATGTGGTCCTGACTCTCGACACGGTTATCCAGCATTACGTTGAAAAAGCAATTAATACAACTCAGGAAGAGACTAAAGCGGACAGAGTGATGTGCATCGTCATGGATCCAAAGACAGGTGATGTGCTTGCAATGGCCGTCACCCCGGACTTCGACCCGAACAATCCGAGAGTCCCTCTCGACGAAGAGGAAGCAGCATACCTCCAGACCTTGCCGCCCGACGAGCAGGTGGCTTACTGGAACAAGATGTGGAGAAACCCTATGGTCAGCGACACATACGAGCCGGGCTCGACGTTCAAGCTGATCACAACCTCCATCGCTTTAGAGGAGGAGGTTACATATCCGAAGGAAAACTTCTACTGCTCCGGCGCATATAATGTGGCAGGCGTTACGCTGCACTGCTGGCGTACAGGCAACCCACACGGTGCAGAGACTCTGACCGAGGCTGTAGGAAACTCCTGCAACCCGATATTCATCCAGCTCGCTCAGCGCGTTGGCGAAGACAAATACTACGACTATCTGGAAAGATACGGGCTCTACGAAAAGACGGGGATCGACTTCCCGGGCGAAGGCCTGGCAATACTTCAGAACAAGGCTACCGCAGGTCCTGTCGGGCTTGCAACGATGAGCTACGGACAGGGAATTGCGGTAACACCTATTCAGCTGATTACTGCAGTTTGCACAATCGGTAACGGCGGAAAGCTGATGCAGCCTCGCATGGTAAAGGCCCTCACAGACAAGGAGGGGAATGTAGTCAAGGAATTCGACACAACCGTGGTAAGGCAGGTAGTTTCAAAGGAAACTGCCGATGAGATGAAGCTGATAATGGAGCATGTAGTTGCTGAGGGCGGCGCAGGCAAGGCAAAGATTCCGGGCTACCGTATCGGAGGCAAGACCGGAACAGCGAACAAGGCTATAGCAGGCGGCTACAGCGACGAGACTTACTCCTCCTTCATAGGCATGGCACCTATGGAAGACCCTCAGGTTGTTGTTCTGATGATCGTCGATAATCCAAAGGGCGTGAAGTACGGCAGCCAGACAGCAGCACCGGGCGCAAAGCTGGTGCTTGAAGATACGCTGAGATATCTGAACATAGAGCCAAACTATTCCGATTCGGAAAAGCAGGCTATAAATACAGGAATGGTGGTCGTGCCAAATGTAAAGGGCGAAGCCTTCAGCGAAGCGATAGGAATACTCGGCGGAGCACTGCTCACATACGAGGTATCGCCTGCAGAAGCCGAAAGCGGTGCAGACTTTACGATAACGAGCCAGTACCCGAAGGCGGGTGAAACCGTAAAGAGAGGAACAAAGATTTATCTGTACAAATAGGTGAGATAATGAAAGAGATTACTTCAAAGACTGCAGCACTATATGCGCAGGGAGAACTGATAGCAGGAAGCGGCGATGAAAGAATCAGGGAAGTCATAACGGATTCGCGTAAGTCTGCGCCCGGCGCGCTCTTTGTCGCTATCCGCGGCGAAAACCACGATGCGCACAGCTTTCTCGAAAGCGCATTTCTCGCAGGGACAGCGGCAGCGCTCGTATCCGACCGAAAAGCTGCGCTTGATGCACTTTCAAAGGCCCGCGAAAAAAATGCAAAGGTAAGCCCTGCTATTATACTTGTGAATGATACTGTGGAGGGACTCGGGCGGCTTGCGCACGGATATATCGAAACGCTCGACATAAAAAAAGTCGGCGTAACCGGCAGTACGGGAAAGACCAGTACAAAGGATATGCTTCACTGTGTCCTTTCCGAAAAGTATCGCACGGTAAAGACTCAAGGCAACTTTAACAACGAAATAGGAATGCCTCTTACAGTGCTTTCAATAGATGAAGAAACGGAGGCGGTCGTTCTCGAAATGGGCATGAGCGCATTCGGTGAGATTCATTATCTGGTCGATATTGCAAGACCGGAAATAGGCGTTATAACAAATGTCGGGATATCCCACATGGAGATACTCGGAAGCAGGCAGGGGATACTGAAGGCAAAGCTCGAAATAACCGACTACTTTGACAAAGACAACCTGCTGATTATCTACGATGACGGCGATGTGCTTTCGAGAAGTAGCGCTGCGGCAAAGGGCAGCTACAGGCTGCAGACGGCAGGTTCTCTGGGGAGCTGCGATTTCAAAATTTCCGACGTCAGAGACAGAGGCGCGGACGGCATAGAATATAAGCTTGGCTTTGGCGGCAGGACCTACGATGTAGCGCTTCCTGCACCGGGCAAGCATAATGCGATAAATGCGACACTTGCGCTGGCGGCAGGGCTTGCACTTGATGTCGACATAGAATCCGGCATCAGAGGACTTTCAAAGCTTGAGCTTACAAGCGGCAGGCTCAGCGTAAAGGAGGCGGGCGGCGTCAGAGTCATCGACGACACCTACAACGCGAGCCCGGACTCTATGAAGGCGGGGCTTGACGTACTCTCAAACACGGAGGGCGAGAGAAGAGTGGCCATCCTCGGCGACATGTATGAGCTTGGCGATGAGAGCGAAATGTGGCACAGGCAGGTCGGAGAGTTTGCGGCAGAAAAGGAAATAGATCTCGTGGTAGCAATAGGGGAAATTGCAAAAGCTATCGCAGAGGGTGCAAAAGCGAAAAGGGGCGCAGGCGAAGTTGTGTACTTTGCGGAAAAGGCGGATTTCATAGAGAAAAAGGATGAATACATCAAAAAGGGTGATGTAGTACTTGTTAAGGCTTCAAGGGGGATGCATATGGAAGAAATCGTGAAAGCAATCACGGAATAAAGAAAACGGAGTGTGTGAAAATGGATAACTCTTTGGCGTCGTATTTTGCAATGTCGCAGGATTTAGCAATTCTTTGTGCGGCAATTATCGTGGGGACGGTTTCAATGAAACTGCTTCTCCCTGTACTGATACGGATGAAGACAGGACAGAACATCAGGGAGGAAGGTCCGCAGTCGCATCTTGCAAAGGCGGGGACGCCGAGCATGGGCGGTATTGCCATAGTGTTTACAACAATCGTGGTTTTCATAGCAGCGAAGCTTATGATTTATGGCAAGCTGATATCAGGCGTTTCACAGGCAGACTGGGTATTGCTCGGAGGCTTCCTCGGATTTGCGCTTTTAGGCTTTTGGGACGATTTTATGAAAATCCTGAAAAAGCAGAACCTGGGGCTTAGGGCATGGCAAAAGATGGTGTTCCAGATAGCAATCAGCCTGGGAGTTGCAATTTACGTTACATATTGTGAGCCTTGGGGGACATCAGTTTATGTGCCGTTTGCAAAAACGACGGTTGACCTTGGCATCTGGTATATACCTTTCATAGTCTTTACGATAGTTGCTATGACAAATGCCGTGAACCTTACCGACGGGCTCGACGGGCTTGCGGGCGGAGTAACGGCTATAGTTGCTTTTGTGTTCGGAATGATTTGCGTAGGCGGATATTACAGCAGCTGTGAATGGTATTTCTTCGCACTTTCCGGAGCCTGCCTCGGTTTTCTGGTATTCAACAGACATCCGGCAAAGGTATTTATGGGAGATACAGGCTCGCTCGCACTCGGCGGCGGCCTTGCAATCGCAGCGGTAATAATGCACTATGAGTTGATACTTCCGGTTCTCGGACTTATCTATGTGGCGGAAGCGCTTTCGGTAGTCATTCAGGTGGCAAGCTTTAAGACCACCGGTAAGAGAGTTTTCCGCATGGCACCGATTCATCATCATTTCGAGCTCGGCGGCATGAAGGAAACAAGCGTTGTTATCATGTTTTACATCATAACCGCTGTATGCGGCGTGATCGTATTCTATTTTGCATAATTTGGTATACAAAGTTTGGAAGTATGGGAGAAAGCTTATGAACAGTAATGAAAATATTAAAGACAAAAAAGTTCTCGTAGTAGGCATGGGCAAATCCGGAATAGCTGCTACTCAGGCAATGGTAAAGCTGGGCGCAAAGGTCAGTGTGCAGGATTCAAAGCCGGAGGAACAGATCGATCCGAGCCTCGTGAGCTACTTTAAGGGACAGAATGTAGAAACCTATTTCGATTGCATTCCGGATGACATGGGTGCATTCGACATGATGATATTAAGCCCGGGCGTATCGCCGGAGCTGCCTTTCGTGCAGGATGCGGAAAAAAAGGGCTGCGAAATCGTGGGCGAGCTTGAAATCGCTTACCGGGTAGGGCAGGGCAAATATATTTCAATCACCGGAACAAACGGAAAGACTACCACAACTACACTGGTTGGCGAGATTTTCAAAGCGGCAAAGAGAAAGACCTACGTTGTCGGAAACATCGGCGTAGCGGTAATCTCGATGGCACTTTCGGCAGAGCCGGATTCCTGGCTTGTGACAGAAACAAGCAGCTTCCAGCTCGAGACCACAAAGGAATTCAAGCCTGAAATCTCGGCCATACTCAATCTGACACCGGATCACTTAAACCGCCACCATACGATGGAAAACTATGGCGCGGCAAAGGCAAAGACCTTTGCAAACCAGACGGAGGACCAGTATGTGGTGCTAAACTATGACGACAAGCTTTGCTATGATTTGGGAAAAACGAGCAAGGCTAAGATAGTACCTTTCAGCCGACTCACGGAACTGGAGTTTGGTGCGTTCGTAAAGGATGGCAAGCTGGTCATCCGCAACGAAGCGGGCGAGCTCATTACCCTGTGCGGAACGGACGAACTCCAGATCCCGGGTGGGCACAACGTTGAAAATGCGCTTGCTGCAGCAGCCATTTCCTACTTTGCGGGCATAGAGCCGGAGGTAATTGCCTCCGTTTTGAAAAGCTTTATGGGCGTGGAGCATCGCATCGAATACGTTGCGACCGTTGACGGCGTGCGCTACATAAACGACTCCAAGGGCACAAACCCTGACTCCACAATTAAGGCAGTGGAAGCATTCGACGGCAACATCATACTCATCGCCGGCGGATATGACAAGGGCTCCGAGTTTGACGAGCTGATAAAGCACTTTGCCGGCAAGGTCAAGTACATGATGCTCCTGGGCAAGACCGCACCGAAAATCAAAGAGACAGCCGAAAAGCTCGGCTTCACAAATAACGTAATGTGCAGGGACATGGACGAGTGTGTTCGCGAGGCGGCAAAGCTTGCAAAGCCGGGCGACATCGTTCTTCTTTCGCCTGCCTGCGCAAGCTGGGATATGTACACCTGCTTTGAGCAGAGAGGCGAGCACTTCAAAAAGCTCGTAAGCGATCTGGAGGCATAAAGCAGCTATGGCCAAACGCTACAGGTTTAAAAAGAGAGACAAAAGCAAGGTAAGCGGAGACTATATCCTTGCCATACTGGTACTTGCGCTTGTAGTGTTCGGTATTCTGATGGTCTTTTCGGCGAGCTATTATACTGCGCTCAGCAAAGAAGGAGATGCATATTATTACCTGAAGAGGGACATAATATATGCTGTTATAGGCTTTGGCCTGTTCTTTTTCATGGCGGCATTTGATTACAGAAGGCTGGGCAGCATGGCAACGGCGATAATGATTGCAAGCCTGGTACTGCTTTGCCTGTTGTTTCCGTTCGGAATTGAAATCAACCATGCGGTTCGCTGGCTGCAGGTGGGTCCTATTACCTTCATGCCGGGCGAATTTGCAAAGCTTGGAGCGATCCTGTTTGCAGCGTGGTATCTGAGCAAGGATAAAAACAGAATCCTTTCCTTCAAGGAAGGTATTGCTCCCATGCTGGCGCTTGCGGCAGTTTACGGCGGACTGGTAATGATGCAGCCTAATATGTCCACGGCCATAACCATATGCGGAATTATTTTCGGCATCATGTTCATGGCGGGGCTTAGGTGGATATGGATTATCGGGGTAGGATCAATCGGCGTACTGGCCGGATCCATTCTGATATTCAGTGACGAAGACGGATACAGGCTAAAGAGAGTTACATCCTTCATGGATCCTTTCCAGGATTTACAGGGAACGGGCTATCAGGTGGCGCAGTCCCTGATGGCGCTCGGCAGCGGAGGTCTGTTTGGAAAGGGCCTCGGAAAGAGCATAGAAAAGTACCTCTATCTGCCTGAGCCTCAGAACGATTTTATACTTGCGATTATAGGTGAAGAATTAGGCTATTGCGGTTTAATTCTGTTAATGGTAGCATATATATTGCTGATTTGGAGAGGGTTTTATATCGCTCTTCGTGCAAGAGATCAATTCGGATGTCTGGTTGCATCGGGCATTACGTTTATGATTGCCATTCAGGTGGTCATGAATGTTGCTGTTGCCACATCCTCCATGCCGCCTACAGGTGTAACACTGCCTTTTGTATCTTATGGCGGTAATGCGCTTTGGCTTTTTATGGGATGTGCGGGAATACTGATGAACATTTCAAGGCACCCTGCGGAAGAATACATTTCGGATAATGAGGAAGTCAGATGAGAGTAATCATGACAGGCGGCGGAACCGGTGGGCACATCTATCCGGCAATAGCCATCGCAAACAAAATTAAAAGCAGATACAGCGATGCGGAGATTCTGTTCGTAGGAACAAAGAGAGGACTTGAAAAGGACCTCGTACCAAAGAACGGATATCCGATTAAGTTTATAACGGTCAGCGGCTTTAATCGCAAGAGGCTGCTGAAAAATGTTAAAACCGTTGCCGATTTAATGAAGGGCAATCTGCAGGCAAAAAAGATAATAAAGGATTTTAAACCCGATCTCGTAATAGGCACCGGCGGTTATGTCTGCGGGCCTGTTGTCAGGGCAGCGGCAAAGCTTGGAGTCAGAACCTTCATTCACGAACAGAACGCATTTCCGGGCATGACCAATAAAATGCTCGAAAAATATGTTGAAAAGGTGTTCATCTCCTTTGAACCCGCAAGGAAATATTTTAAAGAGCAGGACAAGCTGATAATGAGCGGAAACCCCGTAAGGCAGAGCTTTTTCGATGCCGACAGAAGGGCCGCCAGAGAGGCTCTTTGTATAGGCGAAAACGAGACTGTCATTCTCTCCTTCGGGGGGAGCCAGGGTGCGGGAAAGATAAACGAAATGATGCTCAAGCTCCTTGAAAAATTTAACGGAGCGGAGGGAATCAGGCTTTACTTTGTAACCGGCAAATATTACAATGATAATGTGAAAAAAGAAATCGCCGCAAGAGGATTAAACTTAAGCGAAAATATCCGGATTATGGAATATATCGACAACATGGAGAGATATCTTCCTGCTTCGGATATTATCATTTCGAGATCGGGGGCACTTACCGTTTCGGAAATTACCGTTTGCGGCAGAGCTTCGATTATGATTCCGTCCCCAAATGTGACGGGAAATCATCAGTATCACAACGCAAAATCGGTTGCGGATGTGGGAGGAGCAGTGCTGATTGAGGAAAAGGACATTACACCGGAGCTTTTGTACGAAGAAATCATGAAGCTGGTGAATAATCCGGCCTCCCGTGCAGAAATGGAGCAGAATGCAAAGAAGGCAGCACCTGCCGATGCTGCCGGAATTATAACGGATTATATTTTTAATAAATAGATTCATATTGTTTGGGTGAAAGTATGGATAAGGATCGGTCTTTGGAGGAAGCTTACGCGGAATATCTGCGTAATCGGCCGGCAGGACAGGAGCCGGAAAAACCGGTCATGACGGCTTCTTCCGATGCGGACGGAGGTGGTGACCGTTCGGGCTTAAAGAAAAAGAAAAAAAAGAGAAGAAAAAAGCATTACTTTCTGAGACTTCTCGTTTTTATCGCAGTGGTGGTGGGAATCATCTGTCTGATGACATCATCACTCTTTGACGTTCAGAAAATCGAAGTCGAAGGTAACAGCTATTTCACAGCAGAGCAGGTTATCGCAAGGAGCGGTATCACGCAGGGAGTAAATATCTTTTTCAGCATCGACAAAAGAGGTGCAAAGAAAGGTCTGATGGAAGACCCTTATATTAAAAATGTTACCGTGGAAAGAAAACTGCCTTCGACGGTTGTTATCCTCGTCGAGGAAAGACAGGAAACCGCTGCGGTTCCTTTTACAGACAAATATATCATCGTGGACGGCGAGGGCCTGATTTTGCGAACCAGTGAGGTTGAACCGAAGATTCCTATCCTGATGGGACTGACCATAAAGGAAATGGAGCCGGGTAAACCGCTTGAGGTCGAGGAAAACAGCGTGCTTAACGATACACTCGGCATGGTCAGCATTATGCAGCAAAGCGAGGTATATTTCAAAAAGATTGATATATCGAAGGTCATGGTCAGAGCATATGTCTATGACACTCTGATCTGTCAGGGTATGCCGGAAGATATCACAAAGGCGCTTTCCGACGGAACTCTTGAAACCATGCTGTACAGACTTTACACGGACAACATTCAGCACGGCACAATTACTATAACATCGGATACTACAAATATGGCGTTCAGCCCTATTTACGAATAAATACCGGGAGCGGAAGCGGAAAATGAAAAAGAAGGGATCAATGGTTTTAATAGGTCTGACGGCAGTGCTTATCGGGCTGCTGCTGTCGGTGCAGATACTTACAACCTCCGGATCGGATATCGGAGGCTTGGTTCCGCTTGCAAAATTAAAGGACTATGAGGTGGCACTGAAGCAGGTCAGAAGTGAAAAGGAGGATGCCCTCGAAGAGCTTGCCTCTCTTCGCGAAAGACTTGAAGCAATCGAAAGTGAGGCCGCGGAAGAGGATGCGGTAATAAACGGGCTTGTCGGAGATGTGGAGAAATATAAAATGGCATCCGGCATGGTGGACGTGGAAGGCCCGGGAGTTTACATCACCGTTAACAATCCGGAAACCGCCGAAGGCTTTGCCGCAAGCGACATCATAACCTACAACTACGAGCTGCTTCTTTCGCTGGTGAACAAGCTAAAGGAATCCGGCGCGGAGGCCATTTCGATAAATGAGCACAGACTGGTGCAGACCACCGAAATCAGCCTGGCTTCGAATCACATCACAATTAACGGCTCGGCGACTGCGCCGCCGTATTATGTAAAGGCAATCGGAAATCCCGATACAATCTACAATGCCCTGACAATCAGGGGCGGAATTATAGAGGCGATGCGCAGCAGCTACGGGCTGAATGTGGATATCGAGCGTCGCGAGCAGGTAATCGTTCCGCGCTACAACGGAGTAATCAGCTTCAAGTACGCCAAAAGCTACAGCAGTGATTCTGCGGATAACAATTAGGAGGCTCCGGATGGCGAAGTTTGGTGCTAGAGAGCTGGCGATGCTTTTAATCTGCATACTTGTAGGGGCGCTTTTAGTGGTCCAGATCAGAGCTAAGGACAGCGGAAATATGTATGTTTCGGCAACCGAAATCGATGAATACCTGGCGCAGATTGACAGCGAAAAGGCAAGCATAGAAACGATAAAAACGCAGATTGCATCCGCACAGGAGCAGCTGGAGCAGTACGAGGCAAATTCGGATAAAGAGGCATACGGAGTTATAAAAGAAAAGCTCGAAGGAGAGCTTTCCGGATACCTCGATATGTCATGTGCCGAGGCGGTCCACGGGGCGGGCGTAAAAATTACGGTCGACGACGGAACCAGAGCACTGTACGAGGGTGAGGACATAAACGATATTATAGTTCACGACATAGATATACTTCTGATAGTAAACGAGCTGAAACGCTGCAAGGCAGAAGCTATTGCTGTGAACGGCCACAGAATTACACCTTATACATCCATTGTGTGCTCGGGATATACGATACGCATGGATGGGATGGTATATGCTCGTCCGTTTGTAATTACGGCAATCGGGGATTCAAAGCGTATTTCGAGTGCGCTCCTCGCACCGGAGGGCTACGGGACATACCTGATGGACTGGGGCGTTTTATTTTCAATTGAGAGTCTGGAGGACGTCGAGATACCGCCGTATACCGGCGAGATGAAGTTCAGATATGCTATACCTAAGGCTTAGGAGGCAGCGATGATATTAGTTATTGTAATAGGACTGGTGATAGGAATATGCATAGGCTTTGCATTTAACATAACCTTTCCTTCAGTGTACTCGTTTTATATTACGATGGCACTTCTGGCAGCGCTTGATTCGGTAATAGGTGCGGCCAGAGCCCATATGGAAGAAAAGTACGACAGCCTCGTGTTCGGAACAGGCTTTATCTGTAATGCGCTGCTTGCGGCGGTACTGACCTGGATTGGCGATAAACTGGGCATTCCTCTGTATTATGCCGCTATTCTGGTATTCGGCGGCAGGCTGTTTAATAACCTCGCGGTAATGAGGAGAATGGCCATAGACAGGTATAGAAACAAAGATAACAAGATGTAGTGGAAAAAAAGTAAAATTTGCATCAAAACATCATAGAAATAGTGAAACATTTATGATATAATTTTAGAGTAATTGAACATAACTTGGGAGGTACATGCATGCTACAGTTTGACGTAAACGAAACCAAAGCTGCTGAAATAAAGGTTATCGGCGTGGGCGGCGGTGGCTGTAATGCTGTTAACAGAATGATAGAAGCCGGTCTTGAGGGAGTTTCCTTCATGGCTATTAATACAGATAAACAGGCTCTCAACGGCTCAAAGGCCGAGAGCAAGCTCCAGATAGGACAGAAGGTAACAAAGGGACTCGGTGCAGGCGCAAATCCGGAAGTAGGTCAGCGCGCAGCCGAGGAAAATATCGAGGATTTAACTAACTTCATGCAGGGCTCCGATATGGTCTTTATCACAGCCGGCATGGGCGGCGGCACAGGTACCGGAGCAGCACCGGTTATTGCAAAGGCAGCAAAGGACCTCGGCATACTTACCGTAGGCGTAGTAACAAAGCCGTTTACATTCGAGGGCCGCAAGAGAATGAGCCACGCAGAGGTAGGCATCAAGTTCCTCAAAAAATATGTTGATTCACTGGTTGTAGTTCCTAATGACAGACTCCTCCAGATGACAGAAAAAAATACACCGATGCTCGAGGCCTTTACCATGGCCGATGAAGCACTCAGACAGGGTGTTCAGGGCATTTCGGACTTAATTTCAAATCCGGGCATAATTAACGTCGACTTTGCCGATGTTCAGACAGTAATGCGCGATCGCGGAATCGCACATATGGGTATAGGACGAGGCAAGGGCGAAGATCGTGCGGAGCAGGCATTAAAGACAGCAGTTGAAAGCCCGCTTCTCGAAACAAGCATTGACGGCGCAAAGGCAGTGCTCCTCAATATTGCCGGCGGTTACGATATGGGACTTCAGGAAGCCAGCGCAATTGCAGACAAGATTCAGGGAGCCATATCCGAAGATGCTATGCTGATATTCGGTACTACCGTTGATGAAACTCTTCAGGATGAAATCGTAGTAACCGTTATCGCTACAGGTTTCGAAGACAGAGTTGGCGGATTTGCTGCTCCTCAGCAGACCGGTCAGGCACCGCAGGCAGGAGAAGATTTATTCGGAGGTCCTGTATATGCGGAGCAGCAGGCAAATTCTGAAACCACATCGGTAAGCAGCGATATGCCGAGCTCAACGGACGGTATGGATTTACCGCCGTTCCTGCAAAAGGAATCCACGATCACTTTTGAAGCGCCCGCACCTACAGTATCAACCACATTTGATATTCCGAGCTTTCTTCACAAAAAATAAAACTGCAATGCAGCAGTAGATTACAAGCCGGTGTATACCGGCTTGTTTCTTATACAGGAGTATATTTCATAATGAAAAAGGTCACGTCGCGTGACAACAGAATAGTAAAGCTTTGCAAGCAGCTTTCGCAGCGCAAGTACAGAGACAGGACGGGCATGTATCTGATTGAAGGCCCGAACCTGGTAAAGGATGCGCTGCTTCTTGGCGTGCCTTTGGAAGCAATAGTGGTGCGGGAAGGCTACCTCTTCGAGGGTAGGGACTTCGCGCCTTGCGACATGCCAAAGGACGTGGAGACAGTAGAGCTTGCACAGCAGCTTTTTGAGGAGCTTACAGGCACTGAGCACAGTCAGGGCATAATGGCAATAGCCTGCCGTGAAAACTTAAGTGCCGCAGAGTTTTTCCGCAGAGCGGGAGATGATGGAAACATCGTCGTGCTGGACCGCCTGCAGGACCCGGGAAACATCGGGACGATAATCAGAACTGCCGATGCAGCAGGCTACAGAGGTGTAGTGGCAATTAAGGGCTGCAGCGACATATTTTCACCTAAGGTAGTAAGGGCGGCGGCCGGTTCAGTCTTTAGAGTGCCCGTGCTCATTGCGGAAACACCTGAGCAAGCGGCCGGGCAGCTTAAAAAGATGGGCAGGAGGCTAATAGCAACCTGCTTTGATACCGACAAGAGGTATTATGATATCGATATGAAGCGTGGCATCGCACTGATAATCGGAAACGAAGGAAACGGAATCAGCCGGGAGCTTTTGGAGCTTTCCGACGAAAGAGTAAAGATTCCGATGACCGGCAGCATAGACAGCCTGAACGCGGCAGTCGCTGCGGGGATTCTGATGTACGAGGCCCAAAGAGCATAAATTTAGAAAATGGAGATTATTATGAACGCTGAATTAGAAAAAATATTAAAAGAGGCAAAGGAGTCACTCGCTGCAGCGACTACTCCCGAAGACACCGAAAACATCAGAGTAAACATGCTCGGTAAAAACGGCAAGCTTACTATGATTTTAAGATCGATGGGCAGCCTTTCAAAAGAAGAAAAGAAGGAGCTCGGAGCTGCGGCAAATGCTGCAAAGAGAGAGCTCGAGGATCTTTTAAACGAAAAGGTTGCAGCTGTAAAGGCTGCTGCGCAAAACGCAAAGCTTGCTATGGAAAAGGTTGACGTAACAGAGCCGGGCACCCCTGTGGAGTTCGGAGCTGAGCATCCGCTGACCGTAACAACAAACGAGCTTGTAAAGGTATTCAATCAGATGGGATTTACCGTAGTTGAAGGACCGGAGGTTGAGACCGTATGGTACAACTTTGATGCATTAAATGCTCCTGTAAACCACCCTTCGCGCGATATGACCGATACATTCTATTTCTCGGAAAATCAGCTGCTGCGCACACACACTTCACCTGACGAGGTGCGCACAATGCAGACTATGAAGCCGCCTTTCAAGGTAGTAATTCCGGGCAGATGCTTCAGATATGACACACCTGACGCTACACATTCGCCTATGTTCCATCAGATGGAGGGACTGGTTATCGGCGAGGGCATCAATATGGCAGACCTCAAGGGCGCTCTTGACAGATTTGCAAAGCTGATGTTCGGAGAGCACGTAAAGACCAGACTTCGTCCTTCGCACTTCCCGTTCACGGAGCCGAGTGCGGAAATGGACGTGTCCTGCTTTAAGTGCGGCGGAAAGGGCTGCAATGTATGCAAGGGCACAGGCTGGATTGAAATACTCGGGTGCGGCATGACTCATCCGCATGTAATAAAGGCAGCGGGTCTTGACCCTGAAAAGTACACAGGCTGGGCATTTGGTATGGGTATTGAAAGAGTAGCCATGCTCAAATACGGCGTGGACGATATCAGACTATTCTATGAGAATGATATGCGTTTCATTTCACAGTTCAAGTAAGTTCAGGAGGGAAAAGACATGTTAACACCTATAAAATGGTTAAAAGATTACGTTGATATAAATATGAATGCCGAGGATCTGGGAAACCTGATGACTACGGCAGGACTCGAATACGAGGATCAAAAGAAATACGGCGAATTAATAGAAAACGTCGTTGTCGGAAAGATAGAAAAGATTGAAAAGCACCCTTCCGCAGACAAGCTGGTTGTATGTCAAATCAATGTGGGTGGGCCTGAAAACCTTCAGATTGTAACAGGTGCGACAAACATTTACGAGGGAGCAATAGTACCGGTGGCTCTCGACAATTCACGCGTTCCGGGACCGCTGCACGGTCATGAAAAGGAAGAAGGCGGCAGCGTCATCAAAAAGGGCGCTCTCCGTGGAGTAGAATCCAACGGAATGCTCTGCGGACCGCAGGAGCTTGGCTGGGCCGACAAGGTAGCACCTTATATTTCAAAGGACGGAATCTGGCTTTTGCCTGAAGGCGAGGACAGACTCGGCGAAAGCATCGTCAGCGTATTCGATCTCGATCAGGAGGTTGTGGACTTTGGCGTTACGCCAAACCGTCCGGACTGGCTTTCAATGCTCGGAATCGCACGTGAGGTAAAGGCCTTCACGGGCAAGCCGCTTAATCTCAAAAAGCCGGAAGTAAAGGCAGAGGGCAGCGGAAAGGCAGAGGACTATATCTCCGTTGAAATCAGAAATCCTGCCTGCCGCAGATATACGGCGAGAATTATCACGGATGTAAAGATTGAGCAGTCACCTTGGTGGCTCCAGCACAGGCTGATGCTCGCAGGCATGAGACCTATCAACAACATCGTAGATATCACAAACTTTGTAATGCTCGAGTACGGTCAGCCGCTGCATGCATTCGATATCAGCACCGTAGAGGACAGAAAGATTATCGTTGACACTGCAAAGGACGGAGACACATTCGTAACTCTCGACGGAAAAGAAAGAAAGATATACAGCGATACGCTGATGATTAATGACGGCAAAAAGCCTATCGGTATCGCAGGCACCATGGGCGGTCTCAATTCGGAAATCGAGGATACCACCAAAACCGTTATTCTTGAATCCGCAAACTTCGATTCGAGCAGCATATACCACACAAGCAAAAAGCTGAACATCCGCACGGAAGCTCAGAACAGATACACACGCGGCGTATCACCTGCGATCTGTGCAGAAGCTGCTGACAGATTCTGCCAGCTCGTTGAGATGGTGGGAGCCGGCAAGGTCGTTCCGGGCATGATTGACATCTATCCGGACCCTGAGGTTCTGCCGACAACAAAGGTTCGCGTATCCCGTATGAACCTGGTATGCGGAACCAATCTCGACCGCGATACTATGAAGGGATATCTTGAAAAGCTCGACATGAAGGTGGAATACACGGATAGCGCAGATGTGATGCTGGTAACTCCGCCTCCTACCAGAAGGGACATGCTCGAAGAGGTTGATTATACCGAAGAGATTGCGAGAATGTACGGCTACGACAAGATCGAGTATTCAATTCCAAAGGATAATATTACTGTAAGCGTTTCAAAGAGCTGGGCTCTTCGCGCGCAGGCACGCCGCCTGATGACGGGCATGGGCGCTTGCGAGATTCAGACCTACTCCTTCGTAAGTCCAAAGGGCGTTGAAAAGATGGGACTGTCCGAGGACAGCTGGGAAAGAAACTTCCTAAAGCTCTTAAATCCTCTCGGTGAAGAGACCTCCGTTATGAGAACTATCCTGACTCCTAACATGCTCGAGGTTCTGGCGCGCAACTTAAATCGCGGTAATATGCAGGCAAAGGCATTCGAAATCGGTAACACATTCATGCCAAATCTGATCGATCCAAACGATATGCCAAACGAGGAGCTTTCGATGTGCATCGGAATCTACGGCGGAGACGCAGACTTCTTCAGACTCAAGGGCATGGTTGAAGCATTCCTGGACGGAATGGGTATAAAGGACTACAAATTCACTGCCGAGTCCGAGTATGAGCCTTATCATCCGGGCCGCTGCGCACGCATTTCAATCGGTGAAGAAGAGCTCGGTATCATGGGCGAAATCCACCCAAGCGTTGCAAAGAACTTTGAAATCGAGGAAAAGGTATATATCTGTGAGCTGATGTTTGAAAAGTTCCTGAAGCTTTCGGAAAACGAAAAGCATTACAGCCCACTGCCGAAATTCCCTTCGACAGAGCGTGACATCGCACTCGTTGTTGATGAGGATATTTTGGTCGGAGATCTCGAGGAAGCAATCAAATCATGCGGTGGCGAAATCCTTGAGAGCGTAAAGATGTTCGACATTTATCGCGGACCTCAGGTTGGATTCGGAAAGAAGTCGATAGCGTTCAATCTCGTTTACAGAGATCCTGAAAAGACGCTCACCGATGATGACGTGGCAAAGGTTCACGATGTAGTGCTCGAAACACTCAGAAATGATTATAAAGCAACCCTTCGCGAGATGTAAAAAAGTAAAGGAGTGACCATGGAAAACAAAGTTAGCGTAAAGATATACGGCCAGGAATATACCATTTCCGGAGAAGAAAGCCGCGAACATATCATGAAGGTGGCTGACTACGTTGACGGCAAGATGCTTGAAATCAGCAAGCTCGCCCCGGGCACACCGCCGCAGGTGGTGGCAATGCTTGCTGCGGTAAACATTGCTGATGAGTTTTTCACTGCAAAGCAGGAAAAGGAAGACCTGGAGAAAGCTAACGAGCAGCTCAAAAAAGATACTGAGCACTACGTTAATCTTTGGGATGAAGCCAAGCGCAATTTCATGGCTTACAAAGAAGAAACGAGCTCTGTGAACAGACAAAAAGAGGAGCTGATGAGATCCTTGAGTGAAGCGGAGGCAGAGCTTGAAAAGCTTCGCGAGGAGGTCAGGGAAACCAGAGAAAAGGCATCAGTATCGGAAAGCACGCAAATCAGCGAGCTGGAGAAAAAATGCAAAGAGCTCGAGGACAGTTTCTTTGATGTCCAGATGGAAAACATTACATTAAAGAGCGAGGTAGAACACTATAAAAACATGCTGTAGTCGGAAGGCACCCGGGGGAAGGATATGAATGAAAAGACATTTAAAGTTCTTGAATACGAAAAAATAATAAAAATGCTTTCGGATCAGGCAGCTTCCGAAATGACCAGGCAGGAACTTTTAAAGCTTCGCCCGAGCACCGACATCAGAGAAATCAGAGATTTACAGGCGGAGACCGGCGAAGCGCTCACTGTGATTGTTCACAAGGGCGCTTTGCCTCTCGGCAGCTTTTATGACATCGCAGGGAGCCTTAATCTGGCGCGCAAGGGGGGCTGCCTTTCAATGAAGCAGCTGCTGGAAATACTCTACAATGTGCGCGTTACCAGGGAGGTAGTAAATTATCTGAAGTCCGATTTACCAAAGCTGCCGATAATAGACGGAATCACCGAGGTTTTGGTTTTACAGAAATACCTCGAGGAAAACATAGACAGATGCATCCTCTCGGAGGATGAGATGGCGGACAATGCGAGCCCCGAGCTGAAATCCATCAGAAGGAAAAAGGTTCAGCAGGGCGAAGCTATTACCGCGAGACTGAATAACATTATCAATTCATCCGCAAACAGGACATATCTGCAGGATGCTATAGTAACCATGCGCGACGGCAGATACTGCATACCGGTAAAGCAGGAGCACAGAGCTCAGTTTCCGGGTATGATCCACGACCGTTCACAGACCGGTGCCACCCTGTTTATTGAGCCGCAGGCAATAGTAAACTTAAATAATGAGCTTCGCGAGCTGGAGCTGGCCGAAAAGGCTGAAATCCAGAGAATACTCGAGGATTTGACTGTCAGTGTTGCGGAGCATTTTCACGAGCTACTGAATAATCAGCAGCTTCTTTGCAAGCTGGATTATATGTTTGCAAAGGGAAAGCTCAGTGCGGCGATGCATGCGGAGCAGCCACAGCTGTCCGAGGACAGCGGTCTGGTACTGAAAGAGGCCAGACATCCGCTTTTGGACAGTAAAAAGGCGGTACCTATTACAGTAACGCTGGGCCGCATTTCGGATGCGGAGGAATACCACACGCTGGTGATAACCGGGCCGAATACGGGCGGTAAAACAGTAACACTGAAAACAGTCGGGCTTCTCGCAATGATGTTCCAATCGGGACTTCATATACCGGCTTCGGGGATGTCGAGAATGCCCGTTTACGAAAGAATATATGCTGATATCGGCGATGAGCAGAGTATAGAGCAAAACCTTTCGACATTTTCCTCGCATATGAAAAATATCGTTGAAATTGTCAGGGAAGCAGATCCAAACACTCTGGTCCTGGTCGACGAGCTTGGAGCGGGTACCGATCCGACAGAGGGTGCGGCACTTGCGATATCCGTGCTTGAACATGTGCGCAGGCGCGGCGCCTTTACGGTTGCGACGACACACTACAACGAGCTGAAGAAATATGCAATATCCACGCAGGATGTAGAAAATGCCTGCATGGAGTTTGATGTGGAGACGTTGTCGCCGACCTACAGGCTGCTTGTGGGTGTGCCGGGCAGGTCGAATGCGTTTGAAATCAGCAGAAAGCTGGGGCTTGACGGAGAGGTCATAGATGACGCAAGGGCACTTCTTGAGAGCGGAGACATCGAGTTTGAAGAGGTCATAACCTCGCTCGAGGCAGACCGCCGTGCGGCTGAGGCCGAGCGTGAGGATGCGGCTGCTCTCGGTGCGGAAATCAGAAGGCAGAAAGAAGAAATAGACAAGCTAAAGGCAAAGATTGAAGGCGAAAAGAACAAAATCCTGGCGCAGGCACGCGAAGAAGCGCGCAGCATAATAAAGGATGCCCAGGAAACGTCAAAGGAAGTTCAGCAGGAGCTCAAAGAGCTCGCAAAGATGGATTCGCTCGGCGAGCGTACTCGGCGCTATGATGAAAACAAACGCAGGCTGAATCAGGCGGAAAAGAAATACCGCGAAAAGATTGTGGTCAGCGAGGAGTTTGAATCGGCAAAGCCTGAGGATATTAAAATCGGGTCACAGGTAAAGGTGATGTCAATCGGTCAAAACGGTGAAGTAATCAGCCTTCCGGACGCATCAGAAAGTGTGCAGGTTCAGGTCGGCGTGATGAAGATGACCGTAAAGGTGAGCGACCTGATGCTGCTGAATGTGAAAAGAAAGAAGGTTAAAGAGGAATTCCGGGGGACAAAATATGGTACAATGTATCGTACGAAGTCTCAGCAGATTTCTCTTTCGATAAATATTGTCGGCAAGAACCTCGACGATGCCATGATGGAGGTCGATAAATATCTCGACGATGCCATGATTGCAAATCTCGAAAGCGTGACGATAATTCACGGCCGTGGCGAAGGAATTCTTCGAAACGGCGTGCAGAATCTGTGCAAAAAGCACAAGGCGGTTGCATCTTACCGCAAAGGCAAATACAATGAAGGTGGCGATGGTGTCACCATTGTGACTCTAAAGAAATAACTCGGAGGAAAGAAGTGTACTTGATCAGCGCGTGCTTACTCGGTGAAAACTGCAAATATAGCGGCGGAAACAACCTCAGCGATTGCGTGAAATCGTTTGCGGAAAAGCACAGCTTCATGCCTGTCTGCCCGGAGGTTGCCGGTGGGCTTTCCGTGCCGAGACACCCTTGTGAGATTCGCGAGGATGCGGCCGGTGGGAACACTGCCGTGGTTAATGACATCGGCGAGGATGTGACGGCTGCCTTTGAAAGCGGCGCGGAGGAAACGCTTAGGGCTGCGCAAAAGGAGGCCCGAGCCCGAGGAGAGATTATCGAAGGGGCGATATTAAAGAAAAACAGTCCGTCCTGCGGGAGCGGAAGTATTTACGACGGGACGTTCTCGCATACGCTGATTTGCGGCGACGGGATATTCGTCCGAAGACTCAGGGAAATTGGGATACCGGTTTGGAATGAAGAAAGAAAGGATTTATTATGATTGATTATAAAGAATTAGTTGCAAAGGCAATATATGATGCAGGCGTGGGCCTGGAGCTTCCGGAAATTATGGATGTTGTAGAGGTACCTGCCGATGACAAGATGGGAGACTATGCTTTCCCTTGCTTCAAGCTCGCAAAGGTGCTGAGAAAAGCACCTCCTATGATTGCAAAGGATATAGCGGGAAAACTCGAAGGAAATCCGCTTTTTGCAAAGGTTGAGCCTGTTAACGCTTATGTAAACATGTTTATGAGCAAAGAGGAATTCGTAAAGAGCGTTCTCTCCGAAGTAATCGAAAAGGGTGAAGGCTACGGACGCAGTGACATCGGCGGTGGCAAGACCGTTATCGTAGAGTATTCATCTCCTAACATTGCAAAGCCTTTCCATATCGGACACATCAGATCGACTGTAATCGGTAATGCCATCTACAAGCTTTACGATGCGCTCGGCTACAAGACAGTAAGGATTAACCACCTCGGCGACTACGGCACGCAGTTCGGAAAGATGATTTGCGCATACCGCCACTGGGGTAACGAGGAAGACGTAAAGAGAGAGCCTATCAAGACTCTCCTCGAATACTATACAAAGTTCCATGTTGAGGTTGAAACTCATCCTGAGCTCGATGATGAGGCAAGAGCAATCTTTGCAAAGCTCGAAAAGGGCGAGCCTGAGGAAGTTCGCCTGTGGCAGTGGTTCAGAGACGAGTCACTCAAGGAGTTTAACCGCGTATATGACATGCTCGGAATCAGCTACGATTCGTACGCAGGTGAAAGCTTCTACTCAGACAAAATGCCTGCAATCGAAAAGGAGCTCGAGGACAAGGGCCTCATGAAGGAATCCGAGGGCGCAATGATAGTGGACCTCGAGCCTTACGGAATGCCGCCTGCACTTATAAAGAAGTCCGACGGTTCATCCCTCTACATCACCAGAGACCTCGCGGCAGCAAATTACCGCAAGGATCACTATAATTTCTACAAGAATCTATACATCGTTGCATCCCAGCAGAATCTGCACTTCCAGCAGTGGATTAAGATCCTCGAGCTGATGGGCAGAGAATGGGCGCACGACTGCGTACATATTCCTTTCGGACTTGTGTCACTCGAAGACGGCACAATGTCCACAAGACACGGCAGAGTCGTATTCCTCGAGGATGTATTAAACCGTGCGGTTGAAAAGACAAAGGAAATCATACTTGAAAAGAATCCTAATGCGGAAAACGTCGACGAAATAGCAAAGGCTGTCGGCATTGGCGCAGTTATTTTCCAGGAGCTTTCAAACAGCAAGATAAAGGACTATGTATTCAGCTGGAACAAGGTATTAAACTTTGAAGGAGAGACGGGCCCTTATGTTCAGTATGCACATGCAAGAGCATGCTCAGTGCTCAGAAATGCGGGTGATTCAGTGGTTGCGGCAGCACAGAAGGTTGAAAGCCTTGACATGAATTATCTCACAGGCGAGTCCGCATACAAGCTTGCAAAGGAAATCTATGACTTCCCTGCAGCTATTTTAGAGGCGGCAGAAAAGTACGAGCCGTCAATTCTGACACGCCACATTGTCGATATCGCTCAGAGCTTTAACAAGTTCTACTATGATGAGCACATTCTCGTTGACAACGAAGCCGAAAAGCTTGCAAAGGTTGCGCTCGTTTGTGCGGCAAAGTCAACAATTGCGGCAGGACTTAATCTCCTCGGCATGAAGGCACCTGAAAAGATGTAAGAGGTAAAGCTTTGAGATACGAAGGAATGATATATCGCCCGCCAAGTGAGGCATACAGCTACCTTTTACAGGTGACGGTGGGCTGTTCGCACAACAAATGCACATTCTGCAGCATGTACAAGGACAAGAAATTTCACGTTCGTCCCATGGCAGACATTCTCGAAGACCTCAGCATGGCACGCGAGTACTATGACCGCGTGGGCCGCATTTTTCTGTGCGACGGCGATGCGCTGTGCCTTGCAAACAGCAAGCTGCTTACGATACTTTCTCGCATAGCCGAGCTTTTTCCGGAGTGCGAGAGAGTCACAACCTACGGCCGCGCAAGCGACATAAACAGAAAGACCGAAGAGGAGCTTGTCGAGCTTCGAAAGGCAGGGCTTGCTATGGTGTATATCGGCGCAGAGTCGGGCTCTGATGAAGTCCTGAAAAGGGTAAACAAAGGCAGCAGCCGCGAGGAAATAATCGCGGCCGTTCAGAAAGTAGAGCGCTGCGGCATTATGGCGAGTGTGACGTTTATCAGCGGACTGGGCGGAAAAGAGCTTATGCGGGAGCATGCTGTAAAGACGGGCTCGATGATAACCGAAATGGGAGCGTCTTATGTGGGGCTTTTGACACTGATGACAGAGCCTCTGGCGCCGCTTACCGGAGCGATAGCGCGCGGGGAGTTTCAGGTACTGACCGGTGAAGAAGCAGTTGCGGAGACTCTGCTGATACTGAAAAATGTGGGGATCCCAAAGAAGTCCTGCGTATTTCGCATGAACCACGCTTCAAACTATCTGTCGCTTCGCGGGAATCTTCCGGAGGATCGCGACAGAATGATTGCACGCTGCGAGGCTGCGCTAAAGGATACGGGAATGCTGAAAAGCGAAATATTCAGAGCGCTGTAGGAAGGGCAAAATGAAGATACTTATCACAACACTCAATTCACAATATGTACACTCAAATCTGGCGGTTAAATACCTTTATTCGGTATGCGCCGAAGAAACACCGGGGATTGAGATTCGTGAATATACCATAAACAATGACGATGCTTATGTATATGGGGAAATAGTAAAGGGCGACTATGATTTAGTTGCCTTTTCTTGCTATATCTGGAATATCGAGCAAACCTTGCGCCTTGCGGAGAACCTGAAAAAGGCATGCCCCGAAATGAAGATTCTTCTGGGCGGTCCGGAGGTAAGCTTTGACGGAGCGACGATAATGCTGAGAAACACCTTTATCGATTATGTTATTTCGGGAGAGGGTGAATATGCGTTTCATGAGTGCATAAAGGCGCTTCGGGCTGTGGAGGACAATATTACGGACCTTGCGACAGTGCTTCCTGCGATACCGAGTCTGACCTACAGGCTGGGCGGGGATGTGTTTGTAAATCAGCCTGCGCAGCAGCTGACGATGGATTCTTTGCCGTTTCCTTACAGCTTTATTGTCCCTGAGAGCGATAAAATCATATATTATGAGTCGTCGAGGGGATGCCCGAGGAGATGCTCCTACTGCCTGTCGTCGATAGAAAAGAGTGTTCGCTCGCTTTCGATGGAAAGAATCCGGAGGGACATACAGTATTTCCTGCTGAAAAAGGTCTCTCAGGTTAAGTTCATAGACAGAACCTTTAACTATGACAGGAAAAGGGCATACGATATTTTAAACTACATAGTAAAGAATGATAACGGCGTGACGAATTTTCATCTGGAGCTTTGCGCCGATTTGATAGACGAGGAAACTGTCAGTCTGCTGAAAGGAGCGCGAAAGGGGCTTTTCCAGCTCGAGATAGGTGTGCAGTCGACAAACCGCGACGCTCTTTCGGCAGTAAACCGCAGCACGCAGGTAAAGGAAGTGCTCGAGAATATATTCACTCTTGCAGGACCGGGAAATATAGAGGTGCATGCGGATTTAATTGCAGGGCTTCCGTTTGAGGATTATGTTTCGTTTGGAAAGTCATTTGATAATGTCTACAGGACGGGTGCGCAAAAGCTGCATCTGGGCTTTCTTAAGCTGTTAAAGGGTACAGCCATCAGGAGGGATGCCGAGAAATACGGATATGTTTACAGAGACTATCCGCCTTACGAGGTGATTTCGAATAAATTTATCTCGGCTAAAGAGCTGGTGCGCCTTCATGGGATAGAAAAGGTGCTCGATTACTATTACAACAGGGGCGGCTTTTCGAGGGCGCTTAAGTTTTTGATAGCAAAGGCATCGCCAAAGGGAGCGTTTGCTTTCTATGAGGCTTTTAGTGATTATTACTGCGAAAAAGGATATCAGCATTCAAACCACCGAAAGGAAGATTTGTATCGTATCCTAAACGGTTTTGCGGAATCAAAGGAAGAGGAGTTTCCGGGAATTGCCGAGCAGGCACGCCACTATATGATGGAGGATATGCGCGAAGCAATGAATTTTGATGCTGTAAAGAAATTTGAGCGAAAGGGGTGGAGCCTTGATTAAGCTTTCAAGCAGATTAAATAAATATTTTGAGCCCTACCTGAAGAGATTCATTTTTGATGAGCTTTCGCCATCAGCACTCAGCAGAATGGGAATTGTGGACGTGCTCGGAGATGTGCCGGTGCCGCTTCAGGAAGAGGACATGAAAAATATCGCCGAGGGCAAGGGAGTCACTTCCGCGCGTCTTGCCGTGAATATGGCTTATGTGCTTGGCTGCGTGCCGGATTTCAAATATGCAGGCGATTATCTCAGCTTCCTGAAAAAGCTGTTCAAGGGCGGACTGTATCAGGGCATAATCAAAGCCGGCGAAGCTGAAGCAGACAGTGGGGCGCTGGAGAGTGCCTGCATCTACTTCAGGGCGGCGCTGACAATCAGGCCGGGCGAGCTTTCCGCACTGTACGGCTACACGATGATATGCAGGGAGCTGTATCTTGAGGCGGGCAAGGTGGAGGACGAGGCTCCGCGCTTTGCCGAGATGTCCGATGAGGCCAGAAACGAGTACATAGGTCTTTTCAAGGCGGAAGCCGTGGAGCTTTTGGAACAGATGACCATTGAGTACCCGGATTTTGCGGATCCTTACTATTTCCTCGGATATGCGTATCTCAATATGGGACTTTATATAAAGGCCGACCTCACATTCAAGGATTACCTTTCAAAGGGCACGGATTTTGAAAAGAAAGAGGATGCGAGGAGTCGCCGTGAGCAGCTGGTAGTTCCGGTAAAGATTGAAAACGGGATAAATGCAGTTACGGGAGGCCGCTTTGAAGAGGGAATAAAAATCCTTTCGGAGCACGCGGGCACGGATGCCGCAAAGGGCTGGTGGCCGATTCATTACTATCTGGGGATGGCTTATCTCAGATGCAATATGCTTTCTGAGGGTGTTTCCGAGCTTAGGGAATGTCTGAAATTAAATCCTTCGCATATGGACTCGATGGAGGAGCTGATATGGGCCTACGAGGCTCTGGGTGAGCCTGAGAACGAGGAAAAGTATAAAAAGAAGCTGGAACTCGTCAGGGGCTATGCAAAGGAGGACGGGCTCAGTTTGTAAAGTTTTTCGTAAACTTGCAAATTTCGACGCAATTTTTTTGAAAAGCTCATCGAAGGTCTTGACAGAAGGCCTTATAAATGGTAGTATATTTCTTGCGGTTGTCAATTTCGATAACTGTATGTGGCGGTGTAGCTTAGTTGGCTAGAGCGTCCGGTTCATACCCGGAAGGTCGGTGGTTCGACTCCACTCGCCGCTACCATATTTGGGGGTTTAGCTCAGCTGGGAGAGCATCTGCCTTACAAGCAGGGGGTCACAGGTTCGAGCCCTGTAACCCCCACCAATATGCGGTCCGGTAGTTCAGTTGGTTAGAATGCCAGCCTGTCACGCTGGAGGTCACCGGTTCGAGCCCGGTTCGGATCGCCATTTTTGCTTACTTGTGTGGTGGGTGTCGTCAAGTGGTTAAGACCCAGGGTTGTGGCTCCTGTATACGTGGGTTCGAATCCCACCATCCACCCCATTAATTAAATAATAACGTTGGGGTATCGCCAAGCGGTAAGGCAACGGATTCTGATTCCGTCATGCGCAGGTTCGAATCCTGCTACCCTAGCCAATACGGCGACATAGCCAAGTGGTAAGGCAAAGGTCTGCAAAACCTCTATTCCCCGGTTCAAATCCGGGTGTCGCCTCCATAAAACAAAACCTCGAAGCAGTGCTTCGAGGTTTTTATTTTGTCTGTTATACGGTTCTTTCAAAATAGAAGAAACCATCGTCTTCGCCCGTTTTTGTCATCGAGTGGGCAATTGCGGCAGCACTCGCCGCATTTTCCTTGTGGCAGTAGGCGGTAATTTTTGAAAGGCCTATTCCGTAAAGCCCGTAGTCGCCTGCCAGCTTAAAGGCTGCAGCACCGTAGCCGCGGCTGCAGTATTCGGGGAGAAGTCTCCAGCCGAGCTTTGCGTTCCCACGTCCGTCAAAGACAAATAATATCGCTTCGCCTATAAAGCGGCCGTCCAGTCGCAGTGCAAGCGACAGGGAAGTCTTTTTTTCAAAAGCCTTTTCCGCTTTTTCGAAATAGTAGCCTGCGGGCTTTTGCGCGCTGTGCATCGGCTCTGTCAGGTAATATTCAAACAGCCTGTTGTGCTCGTCATCGCGGCATAGTCTTTCGTAGTCGTCTCTGTCTGCTTCGCGGAGCGCTGTGATTGAAAGAGTGCCATCCTGAAGAGAAGCAGTGGCGAGGTCCTCATCGCAGCTTATTTGGAGATTAGAAAGCTCGCTTGTGACGGTGAAGCTGTGGTTAGGCAGCAGTGCCACCGGCCTGTATTGAAGCTTGCTGGTGCGAAGCCCCATATCTCCCGCATCATCCTCGCGATTCATGTAAGCAGCGATTCCGAGGCACGCCTTTGCGAACTCGTTTACCACGAAAGGATAACAGCCGTTATATCCCGGGAGGCATTTTTCGATTTGCACATCGATGCAGTCGCCGTAGCGCTCACCGAGGCAGATTGCTATGAGGCGCCCGCCGAGTTCCACGCCAAAGGCGAGGTCACTGCAATACTTCGAGAGCATATATTCCTTTGCGGAGGAAAGCTCTTCCTTTGCTTCGCCTGATGTTTTTGAAAATACATTTTCAAACTCCGCAAAGAAGGCTTCGAGCATTTCGTTATCGCCCGGTGTGAGGCGGCGGAAAACCGCTTCTGGGAAATCCTCCTTGAAATGCTTTATGTGGTTTCGCTGACCGCTGTAGTGCCTGCCGCTGAATGACGCAAGGTCCTTGGTCCGATAGAGGTAGTCGGCTCTGAGCCTTTTGGAGTCAACCTTAAAGTTTGTGTACCTCGCGCAAAGCATCGCTGTACGGCTGCTATCAAGCGAGACGAAGCGCAGTCTGTCATCCGTGTTTTCCATATGCTCGTCGAGATGATCGAGCACTGCATCGACAGGCGGAATTTCGCCCGATACGTCGCTGCCGCCTGCTTTTACGGGATATGGGAACAGATAGCGGTATCCGTCCTCATGCTTTATTCGGATTATCACATATCCGCAGTCGACTGCAAACTCCGAAGGGTGGTTTTCGCGCCACATGAAGCGGTGGCCCGGGCAAAAGGACGTGCTTTTACTCGGGCAGCTTTCAGAGAGTCTTCGCAGCTCTTCTATTGTTTGTTCATTAATTTGTTTGAATGTTATTTCGTACATACAAATCCTTTATTATTTCAGGAAAGCTCTGTATGCGAGGTAGGAGTGATAGAGGTCGTACTTTGAAATCTGTTCAAATGGAGCGTGCATTGAGATTACAGGCACACCGCAGTCGAGGACTTCCATACCCTTGTCAGCGAGGATGTAAGCGATGGTGCCGCCGCCACCTTCGTCAACCTTACCCATTTCACAGAACTGATAGCTTACATTGTTTGCTTCCATGATGCCGCGAACTTCGCCGATGAACTCAGCGTTGGCATCGGATGCGCCGCCCTTGCCGCGCGAGCCTGTGTACTTGCAAAATGCAATGCCGCCTGCGAGATATGCAGCGTTCTGCTTTTCCATTACATAAGCGTATGTCGGGTCGAATGCTGCGGTTACGTCTGCAGAGAGGCACTTTGAGTTTGAAAGAAGCTTCTGCAGTGCGTATGGGCTGTTATAGTCGAGCTTTTCGAGCATCTGATTCAGGAAGAGCTCGAAGTTCATTGATTTCATGCCGCTGTTTCCCTGGGAGCCGACCTCTTCCTTGTCGGAAAGGAGGCATACAGCTGTCTTCTTTGGCTTTTTGATGTCGATAAGTGCCATCAGCTCAGGGAATGCGCAAACTCTGTCGTCGTGTCCGTAAGCGCCGATCAGGCCACCGTCAAATCCGATGCTGCGAGCCTTGAATGCAGGCACGATTTCAAGCTCTGCGGAAACGAAATCTCTTTCAGTGATGCCGTACTTTTCGTTAAGTAAGGCGAGAATGTTCTTTTTGATAGGATTCTTTGCTTCTTTTTCCTTGCCGTCCTCATCCTTTTCCTTTGCGGCAGGGATGCTGCCGACGATTACATTCAGATCTTCGCCTGCGATTGCTTCGTTAAGCGGCTTTTTGCTCTGCTGTGCTGCGAGGTGAGGCAGGAGGTCGGAAATAACGAAAACCGGATCCTTGTCGTCTTCGCCGACGTGAATGTCGATGACCTTGCCGTTTGCAAGTGCTACAACGCCGTGAAGAGCGAGAGGAATTGCAGTCCACTGGTACTTGCGGATGCCGCCGTAGTAGTGGGTCTTGAAGAGTGCGATTTCGCCGTCTTCGTAGAGCGGATTCGGCTTGAGGTCAAGTCTCGGGGAGTCGATGTGAGCTCCGCAGAGGTTTATGCCGTGCTCGAGTGTCTCGGTGCCGATAACTGCGGCGTAGAGGCTCTTTGCCTTGTTTACATAGTAAATCTTGTCGCCTGCCGCCAGCTTTTTCTTTGTGTTTATATCTACAAAGCCCTCTTTTTCAAGCATTTTTACGGTAGTCTTTACTGCCTCGCGCTCTGTTTTTGCGTTATCGAGGAAGTTCATATATTTGTCGGCAAAGTCAAAAATTGCTTTTTTCTCTTTGTCGGTTGCCAGGGTCCAGCCGTTTTTCTGTTCGTATTCCAGCTTTACCTTTTCTTTAGTTTCTTTTTTAGTTGCCATATTATTCCCTCTTTTCTTTAATAGTAACTAATGTGGTTTTGCTCTTTTTTATGCCATATAGGTATTATGCGCCTAAATTTGGAAAGTTGCAAGTGGGTAAGGAGAGCGATAATTGTAAATTTAATCGCATATATTTAAACTTTTCTGTAAAGTTAATGAAAAACCTGCCGATATTTAAAGTGAGATTGCTATAAACAGGCAACTCGGATATAATGGTATAGTAAATTGCAGGTAATGCAAAAACGTATTTTACGTATATTTTCAAGTGAAAGGGACTTCTAATGAAAAAGATACTAAAAATATTATTAATAGTTCTCCTGGCGGTGATCGTGCTGGCGGGCGGCTTTACGGCCTTCCTGACGATTACGGAGTACAAGCCTGACGATTATGAGGAGCTTGAGCCGTACGGAGCGCCGGAAAAGGATGTGCTAAACGAAGGCGATTCAATATCCCTTCTGACATACAATATAGGCTACGGCGGTCAGTCTGCCGATATGGATTTACAGTCGCAGGGAGGAGAATGCGTAAAAGCTTCCTCCGAGAGCCTTGTTAACAAGAATCTCGACTGTATGAGGCAGATTATGAAAATTGAAAATGCAGACGTACTTTTGCTCCAGCAGGTTGATGTGAAATCTGCGCGCAGTCACAGTGTGGATGAAGTGGCTTATCTCGAGTCGCTCTTCCCGGGCATTGCAACCTATGCGACAAACTATGTCTGCAAATTCATACCGCTGCCGCTTAACAATCCTATGGGAAATGTAAAGAGTGGTCTCCTAACCATTAATAAATATCAGACATCTTCGGCTTCGCGTAATTCACTCGTTGCCGGCTATTCGTGGCCGATGAAGCTGTTTGAACCGAAGAACTGCCTCAGCATTCAGAGAGTTGCGCTCGGAACGGCTGAAAAGCCTGCCGAGGGAGAGCTTGTTATCATCAACCTCACCTTTGATTCAAAGGATGACGGAGCTGTGAAAATCGAGCAGACAAAGGAACTCGCCACGTTCATGAAGGATGAATACGCAAAAGGCAATTACGTTATCGCAGGCGGCACATTCAACCAGACCTTCCCGGGTGCCGACAACCTGAAATATCCTGTAAGGAACACAGGCTACTTCATGCCGGGCATCGTGGAAGAGACACTGTTTGGCGAGGGCTGGACCTTCGCTTATGACGAGAGCGTGCCGACCGCAAGACTGATGAATCAGCCTTACAGCGAATACGATCCGTACATGCAGCTTTATGTAATTGACGGCTTCATCACATCCCCGAACGTGACGGTGACCAAGTGCTACACGATCGACACTGAGTTCAAGTACTCCAGCCACCAGCCTGTCAGAGTAGATGTCTGCCTCGGAAAGCCTGCACCTGCTCCGGTGGTACCTGCAGAGCCGCAGTATGATGAAAACGGCAACGTTATTACACCGGCTGCAGTTGAAGCTCCGGAGGTTAACGTTCCTAATACCTATGTATCAACGGTACAGATAGGCGAGGGCGTTCTCTCCACCACAGGTGAGGAAATCTACGGAACCAACTGACAGTAGTAACAGTATTAAAAGTAATAAAAGCAATAAAAAATCCACTTTGGCGACAAAGTGGATTTTTAAATTTCGATGTTTAAAATTAGGCCTCATCACTGCCATCGGTGCCCTCGGCGAGAACCTTTTCGTACTCGGCGAAAACAGCCTGCTTAATTTTATTTCTCGTTTCGGATACGAGAGGGTGCGCGATGTCTCTGAAGTCGCCCTCGCCCATCTTACGGGATGGCATGGCGACAAATAATCCATTTTGACCCTCGATGATTTTGATATCATGTACTACAAATTCGTCATCAAAGGTAATGGAAACAACAGCTTTCATCTTGCCTTCGTCGTTTACCTTGCGAACTCTAACATCCGTGATATTCATTAAATGAGACACCACCTTTCCTACTAGCATTAATTGATGTTAAGTAATTATAACACATTAAGCCGGTACAGGCAAGGAAAATTATACAAAAATCAGACTATTCGGAAATACTCGTATCTGTTTTTCGTCCGGGTTCACCTCATCCATGTATACCAGCGGAACATATTCCGCGATTTTCTTCTTTTCGGGCTGAACGCTGGCGATGATAACGCCTACGCCCGCAACACTGACATCAAACTCGGAAAGAATTTCGGCAATTCCTTTTATTGAGCCGCCGCCGCGCATGAAGTCGTCTATTATGATGGCGCTTGAGCCCGGTTCTACCGCACGCTTTGCAATTGACATCTTTTGCACTCTGTCATAAGACCCCGAAAAGTAGTTTATCGAAACTGTGGAGCCTTCGCTGATTTTGGTCTCTCTTCTGATAATGACCAGTGGGAGGTTCAGCATCTGAGCAAGCATGGTCGCAACAGGTATGCCTTTTGTCTCGATTGTCGCAACGTAGTCGGCGTTCTTGCTGTAGAACTTCCTCGCAAAGACTGTGGCTGCGCGTTTCATCAGGTTGCCGTTTCCCATGATGTCAGAGGTGTAGAGAAAGCCTCCGCCCAGTACGCGGCTTTTGTCCTGCAAATCTTCGCAGAGCTCTTTCTGGAGAATTTCAACCTCTCTGTCGGAGATGCTCGGTATGTATCTGACGCCGCCGCTTGCACCGGCAGTCGTGACGATTTCGCCGGCCTGCATTTCCTTCATTATGTCTGCCGCCATGTGCAGGTCCTCACTGATGCTGCTCTTTGCCGCATCGAACATATCGCAGAAATAGCCGAGGCTGAAATCCGTGCAAGGGCTGTCGCTTAGTATCTTGATAAGTGCTGCTACTCTTTCTGTTCTTTTCATCATTTCCCTCCAATAATAAAAACGAACTATTTTCAAACATTCTAACATAACGTTCGGGGTATAGCAATAGCCGGCTGTCCCCAAATTAGAAAAAAAGCGAATTTGGGGACTGGCACCAAATTAGAAAAAACTCCAATTTGGGGACTGGCACCAAATTAGAAAAAATTCCAATTTGGTGCCTGTCCCCAGAGTTGACACAGAGTGCGATTAAGTACATAATAAAGTGTTGGAGGATGTACAAAATATGGTTCAAAATATATTAAAGGAAAAGAATATTCTTCTTTGTATCAGCGGCGGAATCGCAGCATACAAAATCGCATCACTGGCTTCGATGCTAAAGCAGAGCGGAGCGGTGGTAAATACAATCATGACCGAGCATGCGACAGAGTTTATAGCGCCGCTCACATTTGAAACCCTGACGGGGAACAGATGTGTAGTGGGAATGTTTGACCGTGATTATAAATATGATGTAAAGCACATATCGCTTGCAAAGGCGGCGGATATCATCGTCATAGCACCGGCTACGGCAAACATCATCGCAAAGCTGGCTCACGGCATTGCCGACGATATGCTGACTACGACGGTTCTTGCAAGCACCGCACCAAAGCTTGTCGTGCCCGCAATGAATACAAATATGTATCACAATCCGGCGACGCAGGACAATATCGAGACGCTTCGCCGTTACGGCTTTAATGTGATAAGCCCGGCTACAGGCCACCTTGCATGCGGAGACTCAGGCGACGGGAAGATGCCCGAGCCTGCAGAGATTTTTGAGCACATACTCCGCTACGTAGCGCTGCCTCGCGACATGGAAGGGAAAAAGGTCCTCGTTACGGCGGGCCCTACTCAGGAAGCAATCGATCCTGTGCGCTACATCACAAACCACTCGACCGGCAAGATGGGATACGCAATCGCAAAGGCCTGCATGCTGCGCGGCGCAGCAGTAACCCTTGTCACGGGCGAGACCTCCGTAGAGCCACCTCTTTATGTTGATGTGATTCGTATAAAATCTGCTGCCGACATGTATGAAGCGGTTATCGCAAACGCAGGAAAATGTGATTTCATTTTCAAGGCTGCGGCTGTTGCGGACTACACTCCGCTGACCACTGCGGACAACAAGATAAAGAAAAAGGACGAAGATATGTCCATACCGCTTAAGCGTACTCAGGACATATTAAAGGCCTTGGGTGAAAACAGGAAAGACGGACAGGTTATCTGCGGTTTTTCCATGGAAACCGAAAATATGATTGAAAACTCCCGTGCAAAGCTCACAAAGAAAAATATTGACATGATAGTCGCAAACAACCTGAAGGTTGAGGGCGCCGGCTTTGGTACGGATACAAACGTCATCACAATCATTACAAAGGATTCCTGTGATGAGCTTGAAATCATGAGCAAATTTGATGCTGCAAATGCAATCATCGACAGAGCGATTAAAATGGGAGGAAAACAGAATTGATTAATCTTGCAAATTGCAATCAGATACATTGCATAGGAATCGGCGGAATCGGAGTTTCGGCTATCGCTGAAATACTGCTCTCCAGAGGAAAGACCGTAACGGGTTCGGATATGAAGGAATCCGCAATGACGGACCGTTTAATCGAGCAGGGTGCAATCGTTTATCTCGGACACAGAGAAAAGAATGTTGAAGGTGCAGACCTGGTTATCTACACCAATGCGGTGAGCACCGATAATCCGGAGCTAAAGCGCGCAAAGGAGCTGGGAATCCCTGCAGTTACGAGGGCAGAAGCGCTCGGCGCACTGATGACCGAATACAGCTACAGCATCGCAATCTCGGGAACTCACGGAAAGACGACCACGACATCGATGGTATCCCTGATATTAAAGAGAGCAGCCTTTGACCCGACGATTCTGGTGGGCGGAACTCTCAGCGAACTGGGCGGAAACGTGGCCGTAGGCAAAGGCGAGTATTTCGTTACGGAGGCTTGCGAATACATGGACAGCTTCCTTTCGCTTTCGCCAAAAATCGAGATTATCCTGAATATCGATTCCGACCATCTGGATTATTTCAAGGATATAAACCATATAACCAGGTCATTTGATAAATTCGCAAGCTATGTGCCTGAGGACGGAATGATCGTCGCATACGACGCAAATCCTTTCGTTCACAGCGTTATTAAGGGAAAGCCGGGAGTTGTTACATTCGGCCTTTCCGATAACTGCGACTACTTTGCTGAAAACATCGAATGGACAGACGAGGGCAGACCTGTATTTGATGTCTGCACCGGCGGAGAGGGCAAGGAAAAAACGCGCCTCGGCAGAGTGCAGCTGGCGGTACCCGGCGAGCACAACATATTAAATGCCCTTGCAGCCTTTGCATGCTGTCACAGACTCGATGCGCCGGTTGATGTAATCATTGAAACCCTTCATGACTTTACCGGCACAGACAGAAGATTTGACATAACGGGCACGACGGAAGCAGGCGTGCAGGTAATAGACGACTATGCTCACCACCCGACTGAAATCAAGGCGACTCTCGCAGCTGCCTCAAAGATACCGCACAACCTTTTATGGTGCTGTTTCCAGCCGCATACTTACACCAGAACCCTGGCACTCTTTGATCAGTTTGCGGATGCGTTTGCAGATGCCGATGTACTCATTCTGGCGGAAATCTATGCCGCACGTGAAAAGAACATATATAAAATCAGCTCCGAAAAGCTGGCCGAAGAGATTCGTTCAAAGCATCCGAGCAAGGCGGTTGTATTTATCCCGACCTTTGAGGAGATTGCCGATTACGTGTACGAGCATGCGAAAAAGGGCGATGTCGTTCTGACAATGGGCGCAGGGGATATTTACAAAGTCGGAGAACTGATACTAAACAAGGATTTTGAGGAGATAAAGAAGTAATATGACATACGAAGAATATCAGGCAAAGGAAGCCAAAAGACTCGAGATTGTGATGAAGCATATGGAAAACGGTGTCGAGTTTATTGACATATATCAGGCATATATTGACGAGACCGTTAAAATCGGAAAGGGCACCGTCATCTATCCATGCGTAGTTTTGCAGGGTAACACCGAAATCGGCGAAAACTGCCTGATCGGTCAAAACAGCCGCATAGTTGACAGTAAAATCGGAAACGGCACAGATGTGCAGTCTTCGGTTATTTTGGAGTCGACCGTGGGCGAAGAGACTCATGTGGGGCCGTTTGCTTATATGAGACCGAACAGCCACGTCGGCAGCCACTGCAAGGTGGGGGATTTTGTGGAAGTCAAGAACTCCAGCATGGGCGACGGCGCAAAGGCAAGCCATCTGACTTACATCGGAGACTCAGATGTGGGGCGTGATGTAAATCTGGGCTGCGGTGTAGTATTCGTAAACTACAACGGCCACAGCAAGTCGCGCTGCACGGTGGAGGACGGAGCCTTCATAGGCTGCAACACAAATCTTGTGGCACCTGTAAAGGTCGGCGAAAAGGCTTACATAGCCGCAGGCAGCACCGTTACACGCGATGTGCCGGCGGGAGCGCTTCGTATCAGCAGGACCAGAGAGCAGAAGGATATCGAGGGCTATGTTGAACGTACGGGCATACTTAAAAAAGACAAAAAATAGTTAGACTTACCTTGAAATTTATGCAGCCTTGTGATAAAGTCAAAGTGTCGCCCTGCGCATGGAAGACGCAGAGCGAACATTATCTAACAAAAAGTTTTATATGTATATAGGAGAGGGAAATGAAAGCAGGAGCATTTACAGATTTCAAAGTATTCGCAGGAAATTCACATCCTGAGCTGGCAGAGGAGATTGCCTCTATTATGGGCAAGCCACTCGGCAAGGCCACGGTAAACACATTCAGCGATGGTGAAATTTCAGTTAACTTATGGGAAACCGTCAGAGGTGTTGATTGCTATATCGTGCAGTCGACATGCGATCCGGTAAACAATAACCTTATGGAATTACTCATCATGGTTGACGCCATGAAGAGAGCTTCTGCAGGCAGAATAAACGCAGTTATTCCTTATTACGGGTATGCGCGTCAGGACCGCAAGACAAAGGCCAGAGACCCAATCACAGCAAAGCTGGTTGCAGATCTTCTGGTTGCAGCAGGCGTTGACAGAGTCGTTACAATGGACCTTCACGCAGCCCAGATCCAGGGATATTTCAATATTCCGGTTGACCACCTCGTAGGCATGCCTATTCTGGTAAAGTACTACAAGGAAAAGAATCTTGACAATCTCGTAGTCGTATCGCCTGACCACGGCAGCGTTTCGAGAGCGAGAAACGTAGCTCAGTTCCTTAACTGTCCTATCGCAATCGTTGACAAGCGCAGACCGGAGCCTAACAAGAGCGAAATCATGAACATCATCGGTAACATCGAGGGCAAAAACTGCATCCTGATCGACGATATGATTGATACTGCGGGAACTATCACAAATGCGGCTAATGCGCTGAAGGAACTCGGAGCAAAGGCTGTCTTTGCCGGTGCAACACACCCAATCCTCTCCGGCCCGGCAATCGAGAGAATCGAAAATTCAGCTATTGAGGAGCTGGTGCTTCTCAATACTACTCCTATTCCGGAAGAAAAGAAGATCGGAAAGATAAAGGTTCTTTCCGTAGCACCTCTCTTTGCAGAGGCAATGATCAGAATCTTTACAAACGATTCCATCAGCAAGTTATTTGACTAAACAGACCGGGCGCGAGATATCTTTGCGCCCGATTTTAATATTTACAGAGGTTTACAATGTATGTAATTGCGGGCCTGGGCAATCCGGGAAAACAATATGAACAGACGCATCACAATATGGGCTTTATCACCATCGATTATCTGGCTGAAAAGCTCGGTATCAGCGTGAACAAAATCAAGTTCAAAGCCCTGACCGCCGAGACGGTATATAACGGCCAAAAGATAGTTCTTTTAAAGCCTCAGACATACATGAACCTCTCCGGAGAATCCATCAGAGAGATTGTACAGTTTTACAAGCTGCCGCCCGAAAATCTGATTGTAATCTATGACGACATAGACCTCGACACGGGTAAAATCAGGATTCGTGCAAAGGGATCGGCCGGTACGCACAACGGTATGAGGAACATCGTATTCCAGCTGCAGACCGATGAATTTCCGAGAATCAGAATCGGAATTCGCGGAGGAATGTCGGAAAAGATGCAGCTGAGGGATTTTGTTACCGGAGGTTTTACAAAGGAAGAGGTGCCACTCCTCGAGGACGCTGTTTCGCGCGCAGCAGATGCTGTGCTTTGTTATGTCAGCGAAGGCATAAACACGTGCATGAATAAATACAACGTTCGCGATAAAAAACCGAAGGAACCAAAAGAGGAAAAGGATGAACAAGCGACCGATTAATATATCAGGCATATCCGAGAGCAGAGTCGCTCCGGTGGCTGCCGATAAAGCAAAATCAAATGCACAGGCCCTGATCATAGTCTCCAGCGCCACCAGGGCAAAGAGACTGGCTGAGGACCTTGCTTTTTTTGCCGATAAAAGAATATATGTCGTACCCGAAGAGGAAGGCGTCTTTCTGCATTACGAGGCGAGATCCAGAGAACAGCTTTTCGCCAGGATGAAGGCCCTGAAAGCTCTGCGCTCCGGCGAGGAATGCATTGTTATCGCTCCTGCTACCGCTGCGGTAAAGAGACTGCCGCCACCGTCCGTTTTTGAGGAGGCTTCCGTCAGGCTTGAGCGGGGAGGCGAGGTAAGCCTTTCGGATGTAAAGGAAAAGCTTGCGGGAATGGGCTACGAAAGAGTTGCGATAATCGAAAGCCGCGGCCAGTTTTCCGTCAGGGGCTCGATTATCGATGTTTTTGCCGTAGATGCGGAAAACCCTTACAGAGTGGAGCTCTTTGACACAGAGGTTGATTCCATCCGTTCCTTTGACATAGACACGCAGAGATCGGAGGAAAATCTCAAATACATCGAAATCTATCCTGCTGAGCAGCTGATAAGGGATGAAGAGATATTTGCCTCGGCTGCAAAGCTGCTTGAAAGCGAGTACACAAAGTACATAAAAAAGATCGGACCTTGCGAGGCGGCAGACAAGCTGTCAAGACGCAGGGACGAGCTTTCGGAATACATAAAGACCGAAACAAATATCCAGCTTTTGGAAAACTATCTACACTATTTCTTTAAGGAACCGTCCTTTATCTGGGATTATGCAGGGGACGATACCGTAATAATGGTGGATGACCCCATAAGATGCCATGAGGTTTTGGAGCTTCGCGACAGAGAGCTTACCGATGATTTCCGCGTAATGACGGACGAAGGCTATGTTATTCCAAAGGATTTTGAGGTATTTGCAGGCAAAAAAGAATTCTGCGATATCTACAGAAAAGAGGGCGTATATGTATTTACGCCGCTGACTCAGAATATAAAGGAAATCAGCGCTTATGAGCAGGTGTTCGGCATGCAGTCCAGACAGACTCCGATTTTTGCGGGTCATATGGATATGCTTGAGTCCGAGCTAAAGCTCTATGTAAAAAACGGTTACAAGGTTACGATAGTATGCTCTTCAAAGGACAGGCTCGAGAATTTGCGGGACTTCCTGGACAGGGCCGGGCTCGAGAAAAAGGTCTGGCTAAAGGAGGGCAAGCTTTCGAGCGGGATTGAATATCCTCTCGAAAAGCGCTGCTGGATCAGCGACAGCGACATATTCAGCGAAAAGAAGCGCACGGGTCGAAAGGCAAGACCTAAAAACGCAAAGCCCGTTTCAAGCTTTGCGGATTTGCGCGTGGGGGATTATGTCGTACATGAAAATCACGGAATAGGAAAGTTTTCCGGTATTGAAAAGATTACCATCGAGGGTAATTCAAAGGATTATATAAAAATTAAATATGCCGGAAGCGATGTACTGTATGTGCCTGTAGAGCAGATGGACATCGTCCAGAAATACAGCGGCGCTGATGATGGCGCTCCAAAAATAAACAAGCTTTCGGGAAGCGAATGGAAAGCCACAAAGGCCAGGGCAAAGGCAGCCATCGCAGATATGGCAAGCGAGCTTTTGCAGCTTTCGGCGGCAAGAAAGTCCGAGCCGGGATTTGCCTTTTCAAAGGATAACGAGTGGCAGCATCAGTTCGAGGAAAGCTTTCCCTTTGCGGAGACAGACGACCAGCTTCGCTGCATAGCTGAGATCAAAAAGGACATGGAAAGTCCAAATGCAATGGACAGGCTCCTTTGCGGAGATGTGGGCTACGGCAAGACCGAGGTTGCTGCGCGCGCACTTTTCAAATGTGTATGCGACGGCAAGCAGGCAGCTGTGCTGGTGCCTACGACTCTTCTTGCAAATCAGCACTACTACACTCTGAAGGAGCGCTTCGAAAAGTTCCCGTTCAAGGTAGAGGTCATGTCGAGGTTCCGCAGCGAAAAGCAGCAAAGCGAGATAGCAAGCGCAATCGGCAGAGGCACGGTTGATGTTGTAATCGGCACACACAGGCTTCTCTCAAAGGATGTTAAATTCAAAAACCTCGGACTTTTGGTGGTCGACGAGGAGCAGCGCTTCGGTGTCCAGCACAAGGAAGCCATAAAGATGCTCAAAAACAATGTCGATGTACTGACTCTTTCGGCTACTCCGATACCGAGGACGCTGCACATGTCACTGGTGGGAATACGCGATATGTCGGTTATCGAAGAGCCGCCGGAGGAAAGGTACCCCGTTCAGACCTATGTAATTGAAGAGGAAGACCAGATTATCCGTGAGGTTATCGAAAGAGAGCTCGCCAGAGACGGGCAGGTATATGTACTCTACAATAAAGTCAGGGGAATATCAAAGGTAGCAAGCAGAATCGCAGAGCTCGTTCCTGAGGCAAGGGTTGCCGTAGGACACGGCCAGATGAAGGAAAACGAGCTCGAAAAAATAATGATAGACTTCATAAACGGGGAAAGTGATGTTCTGGTTTCGACCACGATAATCGAATCCGGAATCGACATCCCAAATGCAAACACAATCCTGATTCTCGATGCCGATAAACTGGGGCTGGCACAGCTTTACCAGCTTCGCGGCAGAGTGGGGCGTTCAAACAGAATAGCTTATGCTTATCTGATGTATAAAAAGGATTCGGTGCTTTCGGAGACTGCGGAAAAGAGACTGCGTGCCATAAAGGAATTTACCGAGTTTGGCGCGGGCTTCAAGGTGGCGATGAGGGATCTGGAAATTCGCGGTGCCGGGAACCTGCTCGGAACAGAGCAGCATGGGCACATGCTTGATGTGGGATATGAGCTTTACTGCAAGCTTGTTGATGATGCCGTGAGGGCACTTTCGGGCGAAGTGGTAAATCCTGACCGCGAGGAAGCTACAATCGAGATACGCACAGGCGCATATATTCCTGACACATATATTTCGGATGAGGTTGTAAAGCTTCAGATGTATAAAAAGATTGCGCTCGTCGAAAGCGAAGAGGACGAGGATGAGATTCTCGACGAAATGCTCGACAGGTTCGGCGATGTGCCTTTGGAGACGGTCAACCTGACAAAGGTGAGCCGAATCAGATCTCTTGCAGAAAGTCTCTGCATCACCAGAGTTGCGGAGGAAAAGGATTCAAAGGGTACACGCATAGTATTTTTCTTTGCGCAGGAGAATCCGCTGAATCCGGAAAGGCTGATGAAGCTGTCCGCAGCCTTTGGACCGCGCGTCTTCATTCACGGCGGTGTGAAGCCTTTTATCAGATATTCCGTGGAAAAGGACAAGCTGCGCGAGACAATCGGAGTGCTTGAAGCCTTGAAATAAATAGGCATATAGTGTAAAATCAAAGCACGTGTTAAGATTATTTAGAGAATAGGAGGGAAAGATGTTATTCAAAAATATTACCATTCTCGATGAAAATCTCGAAGTCAGAGAAAATATGTATGTGGGCATCACAAAGGACCGCATTTCATATATAGGGGAAAAAGAGCCTGCCGAAGATTACGGAAAGGCTTACGACGGAAAGGGAAAGCTACTCATGAGCGGCTTTTTCAACGCTCATTCACATTCGCCTATGAGCCTGATGAGAGGCTACGGCGAAAATATGATGCTTCAGGACTGGCTGAATAACCGCATCTGGCCTTTTGAGGACCACCTCGATTCCAATGCTGTTTATTGGGGAACCATGCTCGATTTGGCAGAGTCCGTGAAATTCGGTACCGTGTCAATTTCGGATATGTACTATTTCTGCCCTGATATGGCAAAGGCATATTCGGACAGCGGATGCAAGGGAAACATCTCACGCTCAATTGCGGCATTTGTCGAGGAGGATTTCAAAACCTCCGTGCGCGGAAAGGAATGCATCGAGTTCTTTGAAAAGTATCACAACACCGATGAGGGCAGAATAAAGGTTGATATGTCGCTTCATGCGGAATACACCTCCGTTCCGGGAGTTGCAAAGCAGCTTGCCGATTACATGAAGGAAATCGGTGCAGGCATGCAGGTGCATGTTTCGGAGACAAAGAAGGAGCACGAGGAGTGCATAGGCCGCCACGGAAAGACGCCTACCGCATATCTTGCAGATCTCGGAATCTTTGATACAAATGCGACTGCGGCTCACTGCGTCTGGGTTACGCCTGAGGACAGAAGGATTCTGAAGGAAAAGAATGTTACGGTTGCCTGCAATCCTATCAGCAACCTAAAGCTTGCAAGCGGTGTCTGCAACGCACCTGCGATGCTCAGCGAAGGCATAAATGTTGCAATCGGAACAGACTCTGTTGCCAGCAACAACAGCCACAACATCTTTTCGGAGGTGAAAACCTTTGCGCTGATTATGAAGTGCTTTTTTGGCGATCCTACACTGATTACTCCAAAGCAGGCTATCTATGCCGCAACACGCGCCGGCGCAATTGCTCAGGGCAGACCTGACTGCGGACTTGTAAAGGAAGGAAACAAGGCAGACCTCATTGTGGTTGATATCTCAGCAGCAAACATGCAGCCGATTCACGACCTTCTGAGCAATCTCGTTTATTCGGCAAGCGGAGCGGAAATCATGATGACCATGATTGACGGAAACGTGCTGTACGAAAACGGTGAATATACCCGCATTGATTTGGAAAAGGCAGTATTCGAAGCAAATGCGGCTAAAAATAAGATATTAAAGGAACTTTAATCATTAATGGCAAATAAGTCTTTCGTTCGCGGCGCGGCAATTCTTGCTGTCGCCGGAATCATCATCAAGGTGCTGGGCGCTTTTTTCAGAATACCGCTGGGCAATATGATAGGTGATGAGGGTATGGCCTACTATCAGGCAGCCTACCCTATATATGTGCTCTTTCTGACGCTTGCGACAAGCGGTATCCCGATTGCGATTTCGAGGATGGTATCCGAAAGAATCGCTGTCGGAAATAACTATGAAGCGCACAGAGTATTTAAAATATCGTTTTTACTGCTCTTTTCAATAGGGGCAGTATCTTTTGCCATATGCTTTTTCGGAGCGGGGATGATTGTAAACATAATCGGCATCCCCGATGCAAAGTATGCAATGCGCGCTGTAGCGTGCGCTCTTTTGCTGGTGCCGACGATGGCGGCCTTTCGCGGCTACTTTCAGGGCCAGCAGGACATGAACCCTACCGCGATCTCTCAGGTGGTCGAGCAGTTCTTCCGCGTGGGAGTCGGACTGAGCCTTGCTTACTTTTTGATGAGGATGGGGACGGAATATGCAGCGGCAGGCGCATCATTTGGCGCAGCGGCAGGCGCAATAGGCGGCCTTTCTGCCGTAGGCCTCATTTATCTTCGCAGGCGCAAGCCTCTGAAGGCCGAAATTGAAGCAAGCAAGCTGCGCAGCCTTGAACGCGAAAAGGCAGGCACAATTTTGTGGAAGATTTTCGTAATCGCCGTACCTATCACAATCGGCGCTGCGATTATGCCTATAATGAACTTCATCGATGCAGGCATGGTTGTGAACAGACTTCAGGCTACGGGCTGGTCCTACGCCGACGCGAAGAGTCTGTACGGCCAGCTGACAGGCTTTGCGGGGCCGTTCATAAACTTCCCGCAGGTTCTGACGCAGGCTGTGGCTATGAGCATAGTGCCCGCAATTGCCGCATCGTTCAAGCTTGGCGACATGGACGCGCTGCGAAAGGATGTGCAGGTCGGACTGAGGATTGCGATTATCGTCGGAATACCTTGCGCTCTCGGGCTGATGAGCCTTTCGGAGCCTATTATGCTGCTGCTTTATCCGCTTCAGCGTGAAAGCGCAATCGGAGCGGCGCCTTGCCTTTTTATTATGGCATTTGGCGTAATTTTCCTTTCTACGATACAGACGCTTACCGGAGTGCTGCAGGGCATAGGAAAGCAGATGATTCCGGTTAGGAATCTTGCCATAGGTGCATGTGCAAAAATAGCAGTGACTTACTGGCTGACAGGGATACATGGCATCAATGCAAAGGGTGCTGCAATCGGTACGGTCACGGCTTATGTGATAGCTGCCGTGCTGGATCTTCTGGCTGTACAGAAATATACAGGTGCACGTTTCAACATCAGGCTGACATATCTAAAGCCGCTGGTGGGCGGAATAATAATGTCGGCTGTTGCAATTTGCGTATACAGGCTTTGCTTTATGTTTGCGGGGAACACGGTTTCCACTTTCATTGCGGTAATGGCTGCGGCTATAGCGTACTGCGTGCTGCTCTTTGTGACAAAGACGATTACTCGCGATGAAGTACTGCTGCTCCCAAAGGGCAAAAAGCTGGTAAAGCTGGTTGATAAATTTGTAAAGTAGGCACACGGAGGGGAAAAATATGACTGAAGAAAAGTATCCTGAGCTTCGGGTAACGGCTAAAACTCCCGAAGAGGCATTCCGCAGACTGATGAATGTGATAGAGCTGCTCAGAAAGGAATGCCCTTGGGACAAGGAGCAGGATCACAAATCGCTTCGGGTATGCATGCTCGAGGAAGCCTATGAGGTTGCCGATGCGATTGATAATGATGACATGGACAACTTGAAGGAAGAGCTCGGAGATGTGCTTTTGCAGGTAGTTTTTCATACTTCTCTTGCTAGTGAAGCTGACAATTTTGTTATGACAGACGTCATAAATGACGAATGTGAGAAGATGATTAGGCGTCATCCGCATATTTTTTCGCAAGAAAGTGCAAAAACCGTTGACAAAGTATTGGAAAAATGGGAAAATGTAAAACGTGGAGAGAAGGGAGAGACCACTCAGCTCCAGAGACTTAAATCAGTACCGCGCGCACTACCCGCTTTAACCAGAGGGTATAAAGTGCAAAAGCGTGCGGCAGATGTAGGTTTTGACTGGGACGATGTGAGTGGCGCTTTCGACAAACTCAGAGAAGAAACAACTGAACTTATTGACGCATACGGTAGCTCTGACCGGGCAGCAATCACTGAAGAGATAGGTGATTTGCTATTTTCCGTTGTGAATGTGGCGAGGTTTCTGGACGTAGATCCTGAATATGCCTTGACGCAAACCAGTGACAAGTTCATCCGCAGATTTGGATACATAGAAGAACAGGCTGCTTCTAGGGGTCTCAAACCGGAGGATATGACATTGGCGGAAATGGATGCTTTATGGAATGAAGCAAAGGAATTGGAGCGTGCCGGTGCCAAAAAGTAACGTTGGTTTTTCATACGTCATTTTAGTCTATTATATTTAAGGAGGATTTATTCATGAATAAGGCTGAATTAGTTGCTGCAGTTGCAGAAAAGACAGGTTTCACAAAGAAGGACGCAGAAGCTGCTGTTAACGCTTTTGTTGCTTCCGTAGAGAAGGCTCTCGTTGCCGGTGACAAGGTACAGTTAATCGGCTTCGGTACTTTCGAAACAAGAGAGAGAAAGGCTCGTCAGGGCCGCAACCCTCGTAAGCCTGGCGAAGTTATCAGCATTCCTGCATCCAAGGCTCCTGTATTCAAGGCTGGCAAGGCTTTAAAGGACGCTGTAAACAAGTAATTTGCTTGAGGCATGATTAAAAGCAGCTCTGTGAGCTGCTTTTTTTCGTAGGGGGACGAAATGAGGATAGATAAGTTTTTGAAAAATTCCAGGCTGATAAAGCGCAGAACAATCGCAAAGGAAGCCTGTGATACAGAACGGGTTACGATTAACGGTAAACCCGCAAAAGCCGGGAGCGAAGTGAAAATAGGAGATATTGTCCATATTCAGTTCGGAAACAGCTCGGTTACTGCTCGCGTGACCGCACTTACGGAATCCTGCCGCAAGGAGGATGCTGCAGGCATGTATGAAATTATCGAAGGATAGAGAGGAGGCTTTGTATGCGCCTTACAGTCGGAGATATAGCAAGGGCTTTGGGCCTTACAACCGAAGCTATTCGTTACTATGTTGATGAAGGTCTGATACATCCGATAAAGAATGCCAATAACAATTACTGGGAATATTCATCCGAGGATCTGATCAGGCTTACCGATATTCTGTTTTACAGAAGTCTGGGTCTGGGCATAAATGACATCAGGCTGATTTTCGGCGGTCTGCCGCTTTCGGATTTCGACAGTATGCTCGACGAAAGAAAGAGTGCAATCATAAAGGAAATACATGAGCTCAGTGAAAAGCTCTGGAGTCTGAATGACTGGTCGGAAAAGGTGCGTCAGGAAAAAGCCTTGGTCGGGAGGTATATCATCGGAGATATGCCTGCTTCACTCAGACATCAGGACACACTGGACGAGGGCATGCATCTGGCCGAATATCTCGAAAACAGCTTTGACATCGAAAAAGAAGACTGGGGCGATATATCAATCTCGTTCTATTACGACAGCAGACAAAAGCAGCCAAAGCTGCACAAATACCTTTCCGTGGAAAATAACCGCAGAATGAAAACCTCGGCAAACAAACCGAGCGGGTATGAGGCAGAGGTAAAGCACTGCCTGATTACAGAGGTGCATTTTAATGAGGACCCTGCTTTAATGCTAAAGCCTATAATCAGTTATGCTAAAGAGAATGGCTTTGAGCTGGTAGGTACGTTTTACGGTAAGGAGAATACAAACTATTATATAGACGGAGAGCGGCTGGGTCTTTACAAGGTATATGCGCCGCTCAAAACAGATAAATAAAAATTTATCAAAAAAATTATTGACCTCGTGGTTACCACGAGGTTTATTCTTTTTGTAAGAAGGGAGGTGAAAAGAATATATGGCCGGAGTACCAAACGATGTATTGGAGAAATTGAAAAGCAGCATGCGGGCAGAGATACCTTCCGTTTTGGCGGATTTAAAGGGGCTGATCGCCATTCCGAGCGTTTCGGCAGATAAAGCGGAAGTAAAAAAAGCTCTTGACTATGTCCTTAAGACCGGAGAAAGCATGGGATTTGAAGCAAAATCCTGCTGTGACGGGCAAGTGGGTGTTATAGAATACGGACAAGGTGAAGAGACGCTTGGCATACTGGGGCATGTGGATGTGGTTCCTGCCGGAGACAGAAAAAACTGGCTGTCAGATCCCTTCGGGATGGAAGTCAGAGACGGCAAAGTCTACGGGCGCGGAACCATAGATGATAAAGGTCCTGTAATGCTGAGCCTGCACGCTATGAAGGTAATAAAAGAAAGCGGACTGGAGCCAAAGAAAAAAATCCAGCTCATCCTCGGGACGCAAGAGGAGGTTGACTGGGTTGATATGCGAGAGTATGTCAAAAAAGAAAAGCTTCCCGATTATGCTTTTACGCCGGACGGGGAATATCCTCTCTGTAACATCGAAAAGGGGATAGTCGATGCGGATTTTTGTTATGAAATCTCCGAAAAAGACATTAAGCCCGAAAAAGGAAAATGTAAAATATGCAGCATAGATGCAGGAATCATGACGAACGGTGTGCCGGGTTATGCCGAAGCTGTCGTCAAAGAGTTTGACAGCGACGGAAAAGTAGTGACAAAGACGGTCGGTGTAAAGGGAAAAGCTGTTCATTCAAGCATGCCCGAAAAGGGCGAAAACGCACTGTATATTCTGGCGGACAAGTGCAGAGAGTGCGGCATTTCCGGCAGACTCGCAGAAATCCTGAGCTTCCTAAAGGAGAGCTTTTGCTCTGTCTATGGAAAAGAGATAGGTCTGATGTCAGACGGCGAGCATTATCATGGAGAATTCGTTCACAGGAACACATTCTCGGTGACAATGCTAAAGACAGAAGACCTCAAGGTAAGAGCTCATGTTAATATCAGATATGCTTATGGGACGGACGCAAATGATATTATAAGGGTGCTTGAAGAGCTTGCGGAAAAAAGCGGCGGCAGGCTGGAGGTAACGGACGTTATGCCTGCAGTTTACGTGGCAAAGGACAGAAGGTTTGTCGGAAAAATGATTGAGGCCTATGAAGAGGCGACAGGCCTGAGGCATGAGGACACGCTGGCCTACGGCGGATCATACGCAAAGGCAATGCCAAATGCGGTTTCGTTTGGACCACTGTTTCCGGGTGAGGAAGATACATGTCATGAAGACAACGAATACTTTTCACTTGACAGTATGGAAAAAAATGCCATGGTTATTGTGCTGACGCTGGCAAAAATCTGTTTGACGGAAGAAAAGCTCAAATAGTTTAGTTTGGTTAGTAATTCTTATAAAAGTATAAATAAAGTTAAGTAAAAGAAAGGATGTGTTAAAATGGATTTTGGTTTTTGGTCACTCGTGCCGGTAATCGTTATCCTGGTGCTGGCACTGATAACACGCGAAACCTTCTTGTCGCTGTTTGTGGGTGTTGCAGTAGGCTTCCTGATGATTGCGGGTGGGCATCCGATTGATGCTTTCAACGGATTCTTGGATTCACTTTACACGGTAATGACGGACGAAAATACAGCATGGGTACTCATGATTTGCGGCCTGTTCGGCGCAATGGTCATGCTGATTACGGAATCCGGAGGCGTACTTGGTTTTTCAAGGTTTATGGAGAAGTTCCTGAAGACGAGAAGACAGACTCTGATAGGAACGTGGATCCTCGGTATTATTGTATTTGTTGATGATTATCTTAACTGTCTGGCTGTAGGTGCAGCTGTCAGGAGCCTTGCAGACAAGCATCGCATTTCGAGAGAAATGATTGCATTTATCGTAAACGCAACAGGTGTAACGGTGTGTGCAATCGTGCCGTTCTCGTCATGGTCGGCTTATATGGGCGGTCTGATGAAAAAGGCTGACATGCTTGGCGGACTCAGCGTAACAGGCGCTTACATTCACACGATTCCATTCGTAATCTTCGGATGGCTTGCGGTAATAATGGTACCTCTCATTGCACTCGGTATTATTCCTCTGTTCGGACCTATGAAGAAATCCGAAAGAAGAGCTATCGAGACCGGCGAAGTGCAGTCCGAGGAAGCAAAGAACGAGCATGGCGAGCTGCCTAATGATGAGCTCAAGTTCAAGGACAAAAAGTGCAGCGCATGGAACTTCCTTGTTCCGATTGTTCTCGTAGCCATCATCACAGTATGGGTAGATGACCTCCTCGTAGGTATCTTTGCAGGACTTCTGTGCTGCTTTGTAATGTATCTGCCGCAGCGCCTAATGAATGTAAACGGCTTCTTCACCACACTTTTAAAGGGTATCACCGACATGTGTTCGATGCTGGTAATCATCGTACTTTCGTACACTTTGATAGAAGTTAATTCACAGCTCGGACTGGTTGATTTTGTAGTAGAAACTTCGCTTAATACTGTAAATCCGGCTGTTTTACCGGCAGTAATTTTCGTAGTTATAGGTCTTCTGTCATTTGCATCGGGCAGCTTCTGGGGACTTGCGGCTATCGCATTCCCAATCGTCGGCCCTATGGCAGCAGCGTTCGGAGTAAGCCCGTTCCTCTGCGCAGGAGCAATTATTTCAGCAGTTTCCTTCGGTGGACAGATTTGTATGTATTCCGATACCGTAATCCTCACATCGGCATCAACTCAGATTACAAATGCTGAATATCTGAGAACATCCGGTCCACTGGTTGCAGTACCTTTTGTACTTGCGATTGTTCTCTATCTGGTAGCGGGGTTTATGTTTGCATAAAGTAAACCAAATAGCATAGCTACTATGATAATAAAAATCCTCGAGGTTTCTCTCACTCCCTCGAGGATTTTTATTTTAGAAAGTATATCGTTTTTGCTACTGGCGCTGAAGCTTCGGGATGAAGCGGCCGCCTGCGAGTATGCGATCGTAAGTGATTTTTATCAGTGCCGTCTCGACCGGAATTGCGAATGCAACCTTTATTATGCGCGTAGGGAGCAGCACCATAAATGCGTTCCCATAGAGGATGCTGAGCCAAAGCGTGTTGAGCACGAGGTCAAACAGCAGCACTACTGTACAGCTGGCGAGGAGGCTTCTTTTCCATGTCACTTCATGCCCGTGCAGGATGAAGCCGAACACAAAGCCCGAAAGGAATGCAGTAAGCGTGAAGCCGGGGAAGAAATCTCCCGTCGGAAAGATGTTCGCACCGAGGATATCTCCTATTGCATAAGCGGCGCCCGCCCACAGCGGACCATACATCATGCCGATGACAGCAATAGGCAGGAACCCAAAGCCGAGTCTGAGTATCGGTGTGTTGATTGAAAGAAATCTGGTGAGGATTATTTCCATTGCAATCAGGAGTGCGATGGTTACCAGACGTACTGTGTTGGAATTTTTCATAAAAAATACCTCCTTTTATTTTAAAAAGAGGATGTCTTAAATATTGTAGCAGCGGACGCGACACTGCGTCGCAAGCCGTTTTCGCTTTTGCGGAGGCTTTTCGTTCACGGGCGACATCCCATCCCGTGACACTTGACGCGCAATGTCTACTCTACGAATTGATGTAATTCTATCACTGCAAGGAGTGCTGTGCAATAGAAAAACGCAAAAAAGAGGGTTTGATTGATGAAATTTGTATCAAAATGTGAAAATGGGTTTCACAATGCGGAATATCATTTCCGGGTGCAGTGTCAGACTTTTGCATGAGGGTTACTTGAAGGGTAAAAAGAAAAGTGATATATTCTTTAATATGAATGAAAAGAAGACAGAGAAAAAATCTCTTTATTACAATTATATAGTGCTTTATACCGTTACATACGGTGCGATGGGCGGAGTGTTCCCGCTGATAGGTCAGTATCTCGACGACATAGGCTTTTCGGGAACCCAGATTGGGACTATTACGGGAGCAGGCACCTTTGCGGCCATTTTTGCAACCGCTTTCTGGGGCAGTGTCTACAACAGGGCGCGCAGAAAAAGCGGTGTTGTAATGTTGCTTTGCGCAGTTACTGCGGTCATTATGGCAGTGCTTCCTTCAATCAGGCTGTATGGACTCTTCCTGCTTGCTTATGCTTTGATGTATTTCTTTCAGCAGCCTGTCAATGCGCTTTCGGATGCGATGGTAATGGAGGACGGCGAAAAATTCAACGTTATTCGCATGTGGGGAGCGATAGGGTATGCGCTTGCTGTATTCTTTGCGGGAAGGCTTGCAAACAGCCTTGGGACGAGCATAATATTTACCGTCGCAGTGGCAGGCTTTGCGATTTCGCTTGTCTTTGTGGGGCTAATCGGTCGCGGCAGAGGGGAGCTTTGCGCTTTGCGGCAGGAAGCGAATGGACGTAGTGGCAAAGCGGAGGTCTTGGCCACTGTTGAGGCTTATGACGAATCGGCAGGTGAGGTGAGCCTTAAAGAAGCCTCGGCAAATGTCGATGTAAAGCCGGAGCAGGAGGCTTGTCCTAAAAGGAAGGCGGGAGGCTATCTCGAGCTTTTCACTAATCGGACGTATGTGAAAATCCTGATTGTGGCTATATTTGTGGGCGGCACGAATGTGGCTAATAATACTTACTTTAGTTTTCTGTTCGAGGATGCGGGCGGAGATCTGTCGGGGCTGGGCTTTACGATGCTGCTGATGGTCGGAAGCGAAGCGCCGTTTATGTTCCTTTCGGCAAGGCTTTCGGAAAAGTTCACACTCGAAAAGATGATTCTTTTTTCTATTATTATATCGGCTTGCCGTTTCCTGTGGTACTCGACGGTGCCGTCTACGGGGCTGCTCACAGCGCTGTTCTTTTTACAGGGCATGGTAAACGGCATTATACTCGTGGAGTTTATCAAGTATGTGGCAAAGGTTGCCGATTCGGGTAGTCTCGGGCTTGCGATTTCGGCTTACTATGTAGTAAGCTCTTCGATTTCGGGCATCATCTGCCAGCTGCTCGGCGGAGTGATGCTGGATTTGGCCGGCGGCGCGGGCGTGTACCTGCTCTTCGGCAGCATGAATGTTCTGGCAGCGGTGCTGTATGTGGTCTTTGGGCTGCACAGGAAGAGGGCGTGAGCCGCATAAATTATCTGATTTTTTAATACTAACATAAAAATATCAAAAAAGGTGTTGACTTTGGGCGACACCTTTGTTATTATATGAAAGCTGTCTGTTTTAAGAGTGGCTGAAAATCAATAGATATAAATCTTTTAAAAAGGTTTAAAAACCTCAAAAAAGATGTTGACAAAAGGCCATGCAGATAGTATTATATTAAATGTTCACGACATAATAAATGTTGTGGGCGCGAGCCGAAAGGCTCATGAACATTGACAACTTCATAGTGTAGAAATTTAGTCTAAGAAAAGACTATGTACACACACAATCAATCATGATTGGTAAGAACTAACTTAGTTCACGTACAATTTCTTTAACACAAATAATTTTGAACGCAGATGCGTTCATATGAGTTAGTAAAACTCGATTTTATCTTCCGGCTTGCCGGAGGTTAAGATACCATTTAATTGAGAGTTTGATCCTGGCTCAGGATGAACGCTGGCGGCGTGCCTAACACATGCAAGTCGAGCGGGAAATACAGAACAGAAGGTTCGCTGGAAGTTTTGTATGGAGAGCGGCGGACGGGTGAGTAACGCGTAGGCAACCTGCCCTTTGCAGAGGGATAGCCACTGGAAACGGTGATTAAAACCTCATAATGCCATTGATTCACATGTTTCGATGGCCAAAGATTTATCGGCAAAGGATGGGCCTGCGTCTGATTAGCTAGTTGGTGGGGTAACGGCCTACCAAGGCGACGATCAGTAGCCGACCTGAGAGGGTAAACGGCCACATTGGAACTGAGACACGGTCCAAACTCCTACGGGAGGCAGCAGTGGGGAATATTGCACAATGGGCGAAAGCCTGATGCAGCAACGCCGCGTGAAGGATGAAGGTCTTCGGATCGTAAACTTCTGTCCTAAGGGAAGAACAAATGACGGTACCTTTGGAGGAAGCCCCGGCTAACTACGTGCCAGCAGCCGCGGTAATACGTAGGGGGCAAGCGTTATCCGGAATTATTGGGCGTAAAGAGTGCGTAGGCGGTTTCTTAAGCGCGGGGTGAAAGGCAGTGGCTTAACCATTGTTAGCCTTGCGAACTGGGAGACTTGAGTGCTGGAGAGGAAAGCGGAATTCCTAGTGTAGCGGTGAAATGCGTAGATATTAGGAGGAACACCAGTGGCGAAGGCGGCTTTCTGGACAGTAACTGACGCTGAGGCACGAAAGTGTGGGGAGCAAACAGGATTAGATACCCTGGTAGTCCACACCGTAAACGATGAGCACTAGGTGTCGGGTCCGCAAGGATTCGGTGCCGCAGTTAACGCATTAAGTGCTCCGCCTGGGGAGTACGTACGCAAGTATGAAACTCAAAGGAATTGACGGGGACCCGCACAAGCAGCGGAGCATGTGGTTTAATTCGAAGCAACGCGAAGAACCTTACCAGGACTTGACATCCTCTTGAAAGGCTGGGTAACGCCGGCCCCTCTTCGGACAAGAGAGACAGGTGGTGCATGGTTGTCGTCAGCTCGTGTCGTGAGATGTTGGGTTAAGTCCCGCAACGAGCGCAACCCTTGTTACTAGTTGCCATCATTCAGTTGGGCACTCTAGTGAGACTGCCGGGGATAACTCGGAGGAAGGTGGGGATGACGTCAAATCATCATGCCCCTTATGTTCTGGGCTACACACGTGCTACAATGGTTGGTACAAAGAGCAGCAAGCCCGCGAGGGGGAGCAAATCTCAAAAGCCAATCCCAGTTCGGATTGTAGGCTGCAACTCGCCTACATGAAGTCGGAGTTGCTAGTAATCGTGGATCAGAATGCCACGGTGAATGCGTTCCCGGGTCTTGTACACACCGCCCGTCACACCATGGAAGTTGGGGGCGCCCAAAGTTGCTTAAGTAATAGAGTACCTAAGGCGAAACCAATGACTGGGGTGAAGTCGTAACAAGGTAGCCGTTCGAGAACGAGCGGCTGGATCACCTCCTTTCTAAGGAGACTTAAGTTTCTGCACTATAAGTTTGGGGAATTAGCTCAGCTGGGAGAGCACCTGCCTTGCACGCAGGGGGTCAAGGGTTCGAACCCCTTATTCTCCACCATCAGGCTTTGCCTGAACAGGGATTACATCCCTATGTACCTTGAAAACTGAATAACCATTATGTGTAAAAGCAAAAACAAAGATTAACAACGAAATCGAGAATTTAAACTAAGCAAGTTTTTCCGTAGGAAAAGCGAGCAGGGTAAATTACAATTTCAAGTTAAACCGAGAAACCAGAAAAAAGCTGATTCACTGAAGTTTTTTAACAAAGTGACAAAGTCCTGAACTAACGCTGGTTCAGGCATAGCTAATTAGCGTAGGATTTTTGGTTCGATACGAGGCGTGCGACTGTCGAGGAAGCGAGGTAATCTAAAGATTCCGAGCGACCGAGAGCAGGAGCAACAACAAAGTATCGAGGCAAAAAGACAAGCTAAAGGTCAAGCAAACAAGGGCACAAGGCGGATGCCTTGGCACTGGGAGCCGAAGAAGGACGTGACAAGCTGCGATAAGCTGCGGTTAGGAGCAAATATCCGTTAACCCGCAGATCTCCGAATGTGGAAACACGGCTGTGGTAATGCACAGTCATCGCCTGATGAATCTATAGTCAGGAGGAAGGGAACCCGGGGAACTGAAACATCTAAGTACCCGGAGGAAAAGAAAGTAAACACGATTCCGCTAGTAGCGGCGAGCGAACGCGGAAGAGGCCAAACCAGGTCTTCGGACCTGGGGTTGCGGACACTAATCTGGAATTAACATGTATAGCTGAACACGGCTGGAAAGCCGGACAGTATAGGGTAATAGTCCCGTAAGCGAAATGTATGTTATACCTAAGTGTATCCAGAGTACCACCGGACACGTGTAACCCGGTGGGAAGCCGGGGGGCCCACCCTCCAAGCCTAAATACTACCCAGTGACCGATAGCGTATAGTACCGTGAGGGAAAGGTGAAAAGAACCCCGGGAGGGGAGTGAAATAGAACCTGAAACCTTGTGCCTACAAGCAATGGGAGCGCAAGTGACCATGTACTTTTTGTAGAACGGGCCAACGAGTTATGGTATGTAGCGAGGTTAAGAAGCTGGAGCTTCGGAGCCGAAGGGAAACCGAGTCTTAATAGGGCGACTAGTTGCATGCTGTAGACCCGAAACCGGGTGACCTATCCATGTGCAGGTTGAAGTAACCGTAAAAGGTTATGGAGGACCGAACTTATATCCGTTGAAAAGGGTTAGGATGACGTGTGGATAGCGGTGAAATTCCAATCGAACTCGGAGATAGCTGGTTCTCCTCGAAATAGCTTTAGGGCTAGCCTCGAGAAATAGATACACGGAGGTAGAGCACTGAATGTTCTAGGGGTCTTCACCGATTACCGAAAACTATCAAACTCCGAATGCCGTGCAATCATACTCGGGAGTCAGACTATGTGAGATAAGTTTCATAGTCGAAAGGGAAACAGCCCAGACCTACAGCTAAGGTCCCAAAATGTAAGTTAAGTGGAAAAGGATGTGGAGTTGCATAGACAACTAGGATGTTGGCTCAGAAGCAGCCACTCATTCAAAGAGTGCGTAATAGCTCACTAGTCGAGTGACTCTGCGCCGAAGATAAACGGGGCTCAAACTTACTACCGAAGCTTAGGATACCTTTTGGTATGGTAGAGGAGCATCGTATGCGGGCAGAAGGTGTGTTGTAAGGCATGCTGGACTGCATACGAGAGAGAATGTTGGCATGAGTAGCGTAAGGCAGGTGAGAATCCTGTCCGCCGAAAATCTAAGGTTTCCTGAGGAAGGTTCGTCCTCTCAGGGTTAGTCGGGACCTAAGCCGAGAGCGAAAGCTGTAGGCGATGGACAATGGGTTGAGATTCCCATACCACCGAAAGTCGTTTGATCGATGTGGGGACACAGTAGGATAGTCAGAGCATACCGTTGGTTGAGTATGTCTAAGTAGTGAGGCTGTTATGTAGGCAAATCCGCATAACTTAAGGCTGGGCTACGATGGGGAGGGAAATTATAGTACCGAAGCTGATGATTTCACACTGTCAAGAAAAGCCGCTAGAGAGACCGTAGGTGCCCGTACCGCAAACCGACACAGGTAGATGAGGAGAGAATCCTAAGGTGAGCGAGAGAACTATTGTTAAGGAACTCGGCAAAATTACCCCGTAACTTCGGGAGAAGGGGTGCCTGCGAAAGCAGGCCGCAGTGAAATGGCCCAGGCGACTGTTTACCAAAAACACAGGTCTCTGCTAAAGCGAAAGCTGATGTATAGGGGCTGACGCCTGCCCGGTGCTGGAAGGTTAAGGGGAAGTGTTAGAGCAATCGAAGCATAGAACTTAAGCCCCAGTAAACGGCGGCCGTAACTATAACGGTCCTAAGGTAGCGAAATTCCTTGTCAGGTAAGTTCTGACCCGCACGAAAGGCGTAACGATCTGGGCGCTGTCTCAACAATAGACTCGGTGAAATTGTATTACCGGTAAAGATGCCGGTTACCCGCAGCAGGACGGAAAGACCCCATGGAGCTTTACTGTAGCTTGATATTGAATTTCGGCGTTGCATGTACAGGATAGGTGGGAGACTGAGAAGTTAGTACGCCAGTATTAGCGGAGTCGCCGTTGGGATACCACTCTTGTAACGTTGAGGTTCTAACCTTGTACCGTGATCCGGTATGGGAACAGTGTCAGGTGGGCAGTTTGACTGGGGCGGTCGCCTCCTAAAGAGTAACGGAGGCGCCCAAAGGTTCCCTCAGTGCGGTTGGAAATCGCGCGCAGAGTGCAAAGGCAGAAGGGAGCTTGACTGCGAGACATACAGGTCGAGCAGGGACGAAAGTCGGGCTTAGTGATCCGGTGGTTCCGAGTGGAAGGGCCATCGCTCAACGGATAAAAGCTACCCTGGGGATAACAGGCTGATACCGCCCAAGAGTCCACATCGACGGCGGTGTTTGGCACCTCGATGTCGGCTCGTCTCATCCTGGGGCTGAAGTAGGTCCCAAGGGTTGGGCTGTTCGCCCATTAAAGAGGTACGCGAGCTGGGTTCAGAACGTCGTGAGACAGTTCGGTCCCTATCCGCTGTGGGCGTTGGAAATTTGAGTGGAGCTGTCCTTAGTACGAGAGGACCGGGATGGACATACCTCTGGTGCACCAGTTGTTCTGCCAAGGGCATAGCTGGGTAGCTACGTATGGACGGGATAAGCGCTGAAAGCATCTAAGTGCGAAGCCCCCCACAAGATGAGATTTCCCCCTTTATGGTAAGACCCGTGAGAGACTATCACGTTGATAGGTCGGAGGTGTAAGTGCAGTAATGTATTTAGCTGACCGATACTAATAGGTCGAACGCTTGACCAATGGTTTCAGGAAGCTTTGAGCATAATGATATTCAGTTTTGAAGGTACAGCCTTCATATTTAATCCGGTGACTATAGCGGGGAGGCCACACCTGTTCCCATCTCGAACACAGTAGTTAAGCTCCTTAGCGCCGATGATACTTGGTGGGAGACTGCCTGGGAAAGTAGGACGTTGCCGGTTTTTTTTAGGCCCCATGGTCAAGCGGTTAAGACATCGCCCTTTCACGGCGGTAACTCGAGTTCGATTCTCGATGGGGTCACCATTCAAAAAGCAGCTTATGTAAGCTGCTTTTTTATTGCAATGATGAGTTTATTGTTTAGTTGCTAGAAGTTTGCAAAGACATATTCACCCGACTTTGAAAGGTCGGAGGCTGTAAGTTTTTTATCGCTGTAGGCACCGCTTTTGAGTGCCGCAGAAGCTTCGGATTTATCGCAAAGCGACCAGTTGCACCAGCTAAGTGATCTCTTTGTCATAAAGTTCATCCATTCAGCTGCCTTGTCGAGATAAGGGCCACCGTTTCCGCTTGCATCGCTGGTGCCCCACTCAGTGACAAAGATTGGCGCTCCGAGCTTAAGCGCAGTATCTACCTTGTCGCGTAAGTTCTGACCGTGAGTGCCCGCATAGAAGTGGAAGGAATACATTATATTCTTAAATGATACAGGGTCCTTTGCCGCAGCATCCACATCCTGGCTCCATGTAGGTGTACCGATTAAAACAATCGAATCCGGGGAGTTCTTTCTGATAACAGGGATTACCGCCTCAGCATAAGACTTGATATTATCACTCCATGTGATATTTCCGTTTGGCTCGTTGCAAATCTCGTAGATTACATTCGGAGTGGATGCGTACTTCTTTGAAACCTCATCAAAGAAATTAATCGCCTCCGCTTTGTAATTCATAGGATTTGCGGTATTTCCATTTAATATATGCCAATCGATGATGACATACATATCCTGACTTACCGCGGCATTTACCGCCGAGAAAACTCTTTCCTTTGCGGCTGCTTTGTCTGTCATATATCCGTTTTCCTCGACATACATTGCAATTCTGAATATGTTCGCACCGCTGTCTGCTGTGAACTTAATTGCATCCTTCGATAAGAACTCGGAGAACCACTGGAAGCCGTGCGAAGACATGCCGTGAAGAACGACAGGCTCACCCTTCTCGTTTGACAGCTGAGTACCCACTACCTTGAGCCATCCGTTATCGGAAACGCCACCCTTGCGCACAACATCAGGGGTAGTAGGGGTGTAGCTTTCTGTAACTGCCGGTGGGGAAGTTTCGCTTGCATCGCTGCTCGAGCCTGCATTTTCAAAGTTTCCCTTCTTGAACGCCTTGTATATAATTGTGCAGGCCTCGGCACGAGTGAGGTTTCCCTTTGGGACAAATGTCCCATCCTCGTAGCCTGTGAGGATATCGTTTGCGTAGGCCTGTTCCACAAGATACTGATAGTTTGCTGTTACGGAATTAAAGTCCTTGATTGAGGAAGTCACCGCATTCCAGTCGCCCTGATCCGCATTTGGAAAAAGTGAAAGCATCAGGATGGATACCGCTTCTTCTCTTATGATATCGCCCTTGTAGTCCGGCAGATTCCATATAACCCAGCACCCTGCCTTGTCGCGAACTGCCTCTATATTGCCGCTTGCCCAGTAGCTGCCGGTGGCAGGAGCTTCAATCCCCAGAATGCGGGAGATTATAGTTATGAACTCACCGCGCGAAATTGTGGCCGAGGGTCTGAAGGTGCCGTCTTCGTAGCCCTTTAAGAGTCCTTTTTCCGCCATATCGGTTACGGCATCGTAATACCACGCATTTGGGGCAGCGTCCGTAAATTTTGGAACATCTTTCTGTGAAGAATCAAGCGCCTCGGAATGTGTGCCGCAGGCAGCCATAAGGCAGATGAACATCAAAACCGCAAGCAGCGCAGGGAAAGCGCGAAGCCTTTCATTGTTAAAAAACATTTTCAACATTTTGTTTCTCCATTCACTTTCAACTTTTATTATGATGTGCACGTAACATTTACACTAATTATACCGCATTCTGGTGGCTTTGGACAGTAATGTTTATTGACTGAAAATGTGAGTACATGGTATAATCTGTCTGTAATATGATAGGAGAAAGGAGATTTATGATGGAATACATAGTTAATTTCTTATGGGACGAAGAAACCTGCGTTTGGGTTGCTACAGGAGAAAATATACCGGGACTTGTTTTGGAATCAGGCTCGTTTGATGCACTTTTGGAGCGAGTTAAGTATGCCATTCCTGAACTCCTTGAACTTAACAATTTACCACCTATGAAGTCCCTCACAATGAAGTCTGAATATCATCAGAGGATGACAGCATAATGGCAAGTTTCGAGAAAGAAATTAGGAAAATACTTAAACAGAGCGGATGCTATTTCGTAAGACATGGGAAAGGTGACCATGATATATGGTACAGTCCTTTGACATGCACAAATGTGACAGTTCCGGTATTTGTTAAATCAAGACATACAGCTAATGCAATTATGAAACAGTGTGGGGTTGATTATCATTTTTAGCAGCTTGTTTAAGCTGCTTTTTTAATGCATTTTAGTGTGGTATAATTAGATGGGGTTATACGGAGGTGTAATTTGGAATCGACACTTGTCAGAACTTGGGCGGAAATAAACCTGGATGCCCTGGAATACAACTATAGAAAACTCAGAGAACTCATAGGTGAAAAGGTGAAGTTTCTAGGCGTTGTAAAGGCTGATGCCTATGGGCACGGAGCTGTGATGGTCGCTCGCACGCTCGAAGACCTCGGCGCTGATTACCTTGCAGTAAGCAGCATTGACGAGGCGATGGAGCTGAGATTAAACGGCATAAAAATGCCGATTCTGATTCTGGGACACACGCCAAAGGAACAGGTCGGACGTCTCATTAAATACGACATCACCCAGGCGGTTTCATGCGAAGCAAAGGCTATAGAGTACAGCGAAGAATGCCAGAAGCTTGGCGAAACTCTGAAAATACACATAAAGGTGGATACAGGAATGTCGCGCCTTGGCTATATCTGCGCGGGAGACTATTTTAATATCGGTATCGGCGGTATGGCAAATGCCTGCAATCTGCCGGGGCTTTACGCAGAGGGAATCTTTACCCACTTTGCGATGGCCGATATGGAGGGCAGCTCTGCAGATGAATACACCGAAAAGCAGTTCGCACTCTTTAGAGAGGTGATTCTCGCAGTAGAAAAGGAAGTCGGTAGGAGCTTTAAAATCCGCCACTGCGCGAACTCCGGAGCAACCGCGAGATTTCCAAAGACCTACCTCGACATGGTGCGGCCGGGACTCCTCCTTTACGGCTACGGGCAGTATTCAAAAGAGCTCGGATTAAAGCCTGTCATGGCGCTTAAGACCACCGTAAGCACGGTGAAGATTTACCCAAAGGGCACAGCCATCAGCTACGGCGGAATTTACGTTACAGGCAGGCAGACTCGCATGGGCGTCATCCCGTACGGCTATGCCGATGGCTTCCTGCGCTCACTTTCGAGCAGGTGCAGCCTGTGGACCGAAGAGGGCCTTGCACCTCAGCGCGGCAAAATCTGCATGGATATGGCGATGATAGACCTGACCGGAAAGGATAGCATAGATGTCGGATCCGAAATAGAGATTTTCGGAGAGCATAACGATATAGACGAGCTTTCCGAAATCGCAGGCACCATTCCTTACGAGCTTACTTGTGCAGTCAGCAAGCGCGTGCCGAGAATGTACATGAAGGCCGGTGAGGTGGTCGAAAAGGAACTTATGCTAAGAATGTAGCAGAAATAAATCAATAAAAGCGAAGAGTGCGCTGCATTATTTTGCGGCGCGCTTTTTCATATCTTCAGGAGCGAAAAGCCTTGATTTTTGTATGGCTATCAATTAAAATTATGTTGTTGCACTTTTGAGAGGCACATATGCGGATATGGCGGAATTGGCAGACGCGCAGGATTTAGGTTCCTGTGGCAACACCGTGCAGGTTCGAGTCCTGTTATCCGCACCACAGACAATCCGAACAGTATTCACAGGTGAATATGGTTCGGATTTTTGTATTTTAAAATAGATTCAAATAAAGGCAGTGAAGCTGCAACTGATGAAAATGTTGATTTATTGCGCAAAATGTAGTAATATCAGCACAGAAATGCAATTAGGAGAATGGAATTGAGCAAAAAAGTATTGGTTGCCATGAGCGGCGGAGTGGATTCCTCTGTTGCGGCATATTTATTGAAAAAGCAGGGCTACGAGTGCATCGGCTGTACTATGAAGCTGCACGATAATGCAAATGAAAAGGATTCAAAGGATGCGGCATCCGTAGCGGAAAAGCTTGAAATACCTTTCTACGTCTCGGACTACAAAGACGTTTTCAGGGAAAAGGTAATCAAGCATTTCGTGGAGGAATACCTTGCCGGCAGAACACCGAATCCATGCATATATTGCAATAAAAACCTGAAATTCGATGTTTTGCGGAGGAAAGCGGCAGAGCTTGGCTGCGAATACATAGCAACCGGCCATTATGCGAGAATAGAAAGCGCGCCGGACGGCAGCCTCGTACTCAGAAAGGCACTTGACGCAGGCAAGGACCAAAGCTATGTCCTTTACCAGCTTTCCGAAGAAGAATTAAGGCATACGCTTTTCCCTCTCGGAGGCTTAAGTAAGCCCGAGGTTAGGCACATCGCCGAAGACATGGGCTTTGTGAATGCCGAAAGACCTGAAAGTCAGGACATATGCTTCATCCCCGACGGCGACTATGTAAGCTTCATCGAGCGTTACACGGGAAAGAGCTTCGAGCCGGGCGAGGTAGTGAACGAATCCGGCAAGTGTATAGGCTGCCACAAGGGCGCAATCCGCTACACCATCGGCCAGAGGAAGGGCCTGGGGATTGCTGCGGAAGCACCGATTTTCGTGACGGGCAAGGATGTAAAGTCCAACACAGTTTTTGTCGGCCCGGAGAGCAGCGTCTTTAAAAAGACCTTCACCGCGATAGATGTATGCTGGGTAGCGGGGGCACCGAAAACAGGCGAAACAGTGCGCTGCAAAGCGATGACCAGATACAGAAAAAAGGAGCAGCCTGCGGACATTAAAGTAACCGGCGAAAAAACGATTACGGGCATATTCGACGAGCCGCAGAGAGCAATCACTCCGGGGCAGTCGGTTGTTTTCTACGACGGAGATAATGTCCTCGGCGGAGGAATTATAGATACTGTGGAATAGAGGTGCAAAGATGAAATTTATATCCTGGAATGTAAACGGCCTGCGCGCCGTTATGGGCAAAGGCTTTCTGGATATTTTTAATGAGCTTGATGCGGATATATTCTGCCTTCAGGAAACAAAGCTTCAGGAGGGTCAGATAGAAATGGACCTGCCGGGCTACAGGCAGTACTGGAACTATGCCGAAAAGAAGGGTTACTCCGGAACGGCGATTTTTACAAAGAAAGAGCCGCTGTCGGTAACCTACGGCATTGGTGTGGACGAGCACGATCACGAGGGCAGAGTAATCACTCTCGAATACGAGGACTTCTATTTCATTACGGTCTATGTGCCAAACTCGCAGGACGAGCTTAAAAGACTCGACTACCGCATGCGCTGGGAGGATGACTGGCACAGATATATAAAGAGTCTCGAGAAAAAGAAGCCTGTCATATACTGCGGCGATTTAAATGTCGCGCATAAAGAAATAGATCTCAAAAATCCGACGGCAAATCACCACAATGCGGGCTTTACCGATGAGGAGCGGGGAAAGCTTTCAGCCCTCCTTGATGATGGGATGATTGATACGTTCAGGTTGTTTTATCCCGATACCGTGACCTACAGCTGGTGGTCGTACCGCTTCAAGGCACGCGAGCGCAACGCAGGGTGGAGGATAGACTATTTTCTTGTCTCTGAAGCCTTAAAACCGCGCCTTAGAGACGCGAAAATCCATACGGAGATTTACGGGTCGGATCATTGTCCGGTAGAGCTTGAAATAGAATGAAGGAGTGTAAAATGAAGACAGTTACTCTTGGCCGCACAGGCATTACAGTTAACAAAAACGGCTTTGGCGCGCTGCCGATTCAAAGACTTGCGGAGGACGATGCCGTAAAGCTGCTCAGGCAGGCCTTCGAAGCAGGCATAAACTTTTTCGATACTGCCAGATTCTATACCGATTCCGAGCACAAAATCGGCAAGGCCTTTAAGGGCATCAGGGAAGAGCTTTACATTTCCACAAAGTCGATGGCGCTCACCGGCGAAGAGTTCACAAAGCAGCTCGACGACTCCCTTTCAGAGCTTCAGACCGACTATGTCGACATTATGCAGTTCCACAACCCACCGTTCTGTCCAAAGCCGGACGGCGAAGACGGACTGTGGAAGGCCATGACTGACGCAGTAAGTGCGGGAAAGGTGCGCCACATAGGCATCACGAACCACCGCATGCATGTGGCAAAGGAAGCAATCGAAAGCGGCATCTACGAGACCTTGCAGTTTCCTTTCTCTTATATAGCATCTGCCGAAGAGGTGGAGCTTGTCAGAGCTTCCGAAAGAGCCGGCATGGGTTTTCTGTGCATGAAGGGCATGGCAGGAGGACTGATAAAGAGCGGACGTGCGGCTTATGCATATCTTGCTCAGTTCCCGAATGCTCTGCCGATCTGGGGTATCCAGAGGCAGTCCGAGCTCGAAGAGTTCCTTTCATGTAACACCGATGATTTTCAGCAGACGATGACGCCTGAACTTCAGGCTGTGATAGATGCTGACAGAAAGGCTCTGGCGACGGATTTCTGCAGAGGCTGCGGCTATTGCATGCCATGTCCGCAGGGGATTCTGATAAAGGACTGCGCTCGTATGGCGCTGTTCCTGCAAAGAGCACCGATTGCCGAATACACGACGGATTTCTGGAAAGAGGAAATGCACAAAATCGAAAAGTGCACAGGCTGCGGCAGCTGCGCAAAGAAATGCCCTTACGGGCTTGATACTCCGAATCTCCTCAAGGAAAACTACAAGGCTTTCAGCGGATATTTCTAAAGAAGGGAGTTGCTATTATGAAGCTTCAATTGGTAAATGATGCTGATACTCTGAGAATTTTTGAGTTTGAAAGAGCGAATAAAAAATTTTTCAGCGATCAGGGAATATACAGAGACCAGGTCTATTATCAGTACAACAGATATATCGAGTATCAGGCAAAGGCTCTTGAGGATCAGAAGAGAGACAAGTTTTACAGCTATCTGATTCTTGATGATGAGGGAAATGTCGCAGGCAGGCTTACTCTCGACGATGTTTCGCGCAGAGACCGTCACAGTGCAACTCTGGTGCTGGTAATAGGCGACGGCTACGACCGCAACGCAGTAAGAGATGAATGTGTGGACAAGATTGTCGAAATTGCGAAGTCAGTACATGGGCTTACACGGCTCGAGGCTTATGCGGAGGTGGATAATGTCAGCTGGCAGATTGCGCTGCTCAAAGGCGGCTTCCGCTTTGCGGGCAAGTATACAAGCTGCCGTCACAAGGCAGGCAGCAGTGAGTTCACCGATGTAGTTCTGTTTGAATATAATTTTTAGGAAACTAAAGTATAAAAATAAAGCCCTTCGGCATTTCTGTCGAAAGGCTTTTTTATTTGTGCCGATGGAGGCGATACTACTGAAGAGAATCAGCTTCGTCTCTGTCGTTTGTAACCTTGAGCTTGTCGAGGATGTAGAATGTGAGTCCGAGAGCCATGCCTACGATGGTTGCAAGGCACATACCTGTCAGCTGTACATCACCGATCTGGATGTATGCTCCGGAGAGACCTGTAACGAATACGATTGAAGTCATTGCGAGGTTTCTTGCCTTTGCATAGTTTACCTTCTTGTCAACGATTAATCTGATACCGGATGCTCCGATCATACCGTAGAGCAGGAATGAGATACCGCCCATTACAGGAGCCGGGATTGAGTTAATCAGTGCCGAAGCAGGTGCGAAGAATGCAAGCAGGATGCTGAATACTGCAGCGCCGCCGATTACCCATACACTGTAGACCTTTGTTACTGCCATAACACCGATGTTCTCGCCGTAGGTTGTGGTAGGAACGGATCCGCAGAAGCCTGAAAGCATTGTGGATACGCCGTCAGACAGGAGAGATCTGTGAAGACCCGGGTCCTTAAGAAGGTCCTTGCCAACGATTTCGGAGGTTACTACCTGGTGACCGATGTGCTCGGAGATTACTGTAAGTGATGCCGGAATTATGATTAAGATTGCAGTTAAGTCGAACTTAGGGAAGAGGAAGTTCGGGATTCCGAAAATCTTTGCTTCCGCAACAGGTGTGAAGTCCACAAGTCCCATGAAGAGTGCGATTACATAGCCTGTGCAGATTGCAATCAGAATTGCGATGGCTGATGCAAAGCCTCTGAATATTACCTGGCCCGCTACTGCCATGAGCAGTGTGATTATGAACACCAAAACGAACTTTGGATTAATTTCGGTGTAGGTGTCGGAAAGAATCAGACCGCCGTTCGAAGCTGCTGTCTTTGCAAGTTCGAGACCGATGAGAGCTACAACCGGGCCCATTGCTGCAGGCGGAAGAACTATGTCAATCCAGTGCGTGCCGGCAAACTTAATTATGATTGCCACCGTGCAGAAGATTGCGCCGGTTACCACAAAGCCGCCCAGTGCGTATTGATAGCCGTAGTTCGGGTCGGCGAGCAGAATGAATGTAGGTGAAAGGAATGCAAAGCTGGAGCCTAAATATGCAGGAGCCTTGCCCTTTGTGATTGCGATAAATATAAGTGTGCCGATACCGTTCATCAGCAGTACGATGGAAGCGTTTATGCCAAAGAGCCAAGGTACGAGCACTGATGCGCTGAACATAGCGAATGTGTGCTGAATCGAAAGAGGTATGCCCTGTGCGATAGGCACTCTTTCCTGAACTTGAATAATTCTTCTTTCTTTACTCATTTTTGTTCTCCTTTTTTAATGACCTGAGTTTGATGATAAAAAACTATTCTTCTTCATAAATAGTTACGCCGGTTTCGTCATCGCATTCCGCAAGCTTTACAACAACCTTTTCCCTGCGCGATGTAGGAATGTTCTTTCCCACATAGTCGGGTCTGATAGGAAGCTCCCTAAAGCCCCTGTCTATCAGGACGCAGAGCTGAATGGTACCGGCTCTTCCGAACTCGGTAACGGCATCCATCGCCGCCCTGACCGTGCGACCGGTGTAGATAACATCATCGACCAGAATTACATCCTTGCCCGTTACCTCGAAGTTTATCTCTGAGCCGTGAAACTCAGGCTTTTCGGATTCGGTAAGGTCATCTCTGTGCCTGGTGATGTCAAGCTTTCCGACCGGTATGTCTACGCCCTCGAAAAGTTTGATGTATGCTGCAAGCTTTTCGGCCAGCGGCACGCCTCTTGACTTGATACCCAGCAGAACTACATTGTCACAGCCTTCGTTTTTCTCCGTAATCTGATGAGCCATTCTTTTTAGTGCTCTTTCGATTTCGTCTTCATGCATTACCTTTGATTTCAGTTTTAACATTGTTAACCTCCCCGGGCAATAAAAAAATCCTGTCTCTCGACAAGATTTGCAAGCATGTTGACACACGAAGATTACGCTTCGCTACGGCATATGCAATCTTGTCGGCATCTCTGTACCAACTTAAAGATGTTTTTTACCCAAGAGAATAATACTAGATATAGATGAATATGTCAAGGGGGGACCTGTCCCCAAAATGGAAAAAATTCCACTTTGGGGCCTGTCCCCAGATTGGAAAAATGGTATAATGTAGGCGTTGGAGGAATGAAATGAAATATTTAGTAGTAAGCGACACTCACGGAGATATTAAAAAGGTTCTCGACATATATAGGGCTGCGGGCGGTGAAGCCGCCTACGGTGGAATAATCCACCTCGGAGACTACGCAAGGGATGCTGAAAGGATAGAGGAAGAGCTCGGCTGCGAGGTTATAGGGGTCTTAGGAAACTGCGACGGCGACTACGGCGGCGACTTCAAGGTCCTGGATACAGAGGCCGGGCGTATATTTCTGACACATGGACACGCCCAGCGGGTAAAGCTGAATTACATGAATCTGATTTACCGCGCTCAGGAGCTTGACTGCGAAGCTGCGCTGTTCGGGCACACCCACGTGCCTGTGTATGACACAGAAGGAGGAATAATACTTCTGAACCCGGGCAGTCTGACATACCCCGGGGACGGAAGCAGCGGCTCGTACGCGGTGCTCGACACCGCAGGCGGTGAAATAAATGCGGCTATCCTGTATTATGAGAAGCCACGCGAGCAGGCAGGCAAGGCAAAGCCAAAGGTCAGCGGCGGCCACCTGCGCAGCCTCATAAACTACAGCGACCGCTTCTAATTTGCACTTCCAATTTGGGGACAGGCACCAAATTGGAAAAAAGGCTAATTTGGTGCCTGTCCCCAAATTAGCCTTGTCCCCATTTTGAGTTGACTGAATACTCTAAATAAGGTACAATGAAATTTAATAGTAAAATACAAAGGAAGGTTTTTCTATGAAGGACAAATCAGGTAATGACATAATAGAATTGCAGCTTTATGTGGGCGGAGAACATACGATAAAATACAAGTACCGCCCCGAAACAAACACCGCTTCGGAAAAGCTTACGGATGAACAGCTCCTCGCAATCGTGCGCGCGGCTGTAAGCTCCGGAATACACAGATTTACGCTAATCGGAGACGACACACTTCAGCGCGAAGGCATAGCAAAGCTGACACAAAAAATAAAGGCCACGGAAGGCGTGGAAAAACTGGCTTTTGCTACTAACGGCAGCGGACTGACAGAGCTTGCGCCGATAATGAAAGAGGCCGGTGCGGATTCGGTGCACATTCAGCTCGATACGCTCAAATATACGGCTTACAGCAAGCTTGTCGAGGGAGGCGAAATAGACGAAATCATTCCGGGAATTAACGCTTGCGTGGATGCCGGACTTTCGCCGGTAACTCTCGATGTTCACATCTTCGAGGGGATAAACGACACAGAGCTTATGGATTTCCTTCAGCTCACCTTCCAGCATAAATACAGCATCATATTCAGGGAGCTTGTGGGAGGCGAAGGCTGCGGCTTTAAATCGGTAACCGAGGACGCAATCAGGGCAAAGATGCCGGCTCTTCGCACCACGTTAAAGGAAGACGAAACGCTGCAGGCAGGTGAAATTGAGTTCTTTAAATACCCTATAGGCGTGGGAAAGATTGGATTTATCTCGCCGGCGTCGCATCCCGAATCGGCCGGCGCAGGCGTAGCACTTGTTGACGAAAATGCGCAGCTATTGCTTAACCCGTTTGACGAAGACGGAAAGGATCTAACCGAGACAGATTTTGACGAGGCCGCACTGGCAGCTTTAATGAAATAGAAATAAACAGGTATGTAGAATAATAATTAATGAAAGTGAGGTACGCACATGGAGAAACTCAGAATTACCGAAACAGTACTGAGAGACGGACATCAGAGTTTGATGGCTACCAGGATGAGAACAGACGAAATGCTGCCGATTTTGGAAGTAATGGATCAGGTAGGCTATAACGCCCTCGAGATGTGGGGCGGCGCGACATATGACGCATGCATCCGATTTTTGGACGAAGACCCTTGGGAAAGGCTCAGAGAAATCAGAAAGCGGGTAAAACACACAAAGCTTCAGATGCTTCTCCGCGGGCAAAATCTCCTCGGCTACAAGCACTATGCCGATGACGTGGTAGACGAATTCGTTGCAAAGGCAATTGAAGGCGGCATAGACATCATTAGAATTTTCGATGCTTTAAACGACACCAGGAACCTCGAAGCCAGCATAAAGGCCTGCAAGAAATACGGCGGTCATGCGCAGGGCACAATATCCTACACAAAGAGCCCGGTGCATACAAACGAAACCTTTATAAAGCTTGCAAAGGAAATCGTCCAGATGGGTGCGGATTCAATCTGCATCAAGGACATGGCAGGGCTTTGCGACCCTTATACGACATATGACCTGATAAAGGCGCTGAAGGCCGAAATCGACATCCCTATCGAGCTGCACACACATGCGACAAGCGGGCTGGGCAGCCTGACCTACCTCAAGGCCGCAGAAGCAGGCGTAGACATCATAGACACCGCCATTTCACCGTTTGCCGAAGGGACAAGCCAGCCACCTACAGAGCCGCTGGTTGCAGCATTTGCAGGCACCGAGCGCGACACAGGACTTGACCTCGAGCTGCTAAACAAAGTGGCACTGCACTTCAGACCGATCAGAGAAAAGTACATAAAAGAAGGGCTCATCGATCCAAAGCTGATGGGCGTAGATATAAAGACACTGCTCTATCAGGTGCCGGGCGGTATGCTCTCAAACCTTGTCAGCCAGCTGAAGCAGGCTAATGCGATGGATAAATTTGATGAAGTTCTCGCCGAGGTTCCGAGAGTAAGAGAGGACTTCGGTTACCCTCCGCTGGTTACGCCGTCGAGTCAGATTGTGGGAACACAGGCTGTTCTCAATGTAGTAACGGGCGAGAGATACAAGATGGTACCTAACGAGGCAAAGGATCTTGTACGCGGAAAATACGGCCGCACAACAATTCCTATAAAGCCTGAAATTATAAAAAAGATTATCGGGGACGAGGAGCAGATTACCTGCAGGCCTGCAGACCTCCTCGAGCCTGAGCTTCCAAAGATCAGAAAGGAAGGCGCGCGTTATATCACAAACGAGGAAGATGTGCTGACAAAGGCAATGTTCCCGAAGCCTGCCGACGATTTCTTCAGAAAGCGCGAGGCAAAGCTGTACGCAATCGATCCTGACTTCCTGAATGAAGAGGATTGCGTATACCCTGCGCCATAAAATATACAGGAACGGAGATAAAATATGCTGAAGGTAGTAAAATTCGGCGGTTCATCCATGGCGGATGCCGCCCAGCTCACAAAAGTGAAAAACATCATCGAATCGGACAGCTCACGCAGAGTAGTGGTGGTTTCCGCAGCCGGAAAGCGCAGCAGCGACGATCACAAGATAACCGATCTGCTTTATCTTTGCTATGCGCACATAAAGTACGGAGTTGAATACGATTCAATCTATGACATTATTCGCCAAAGATACATTGAAATCAAAAAGGACCTCGGTCTAAAGACGGATATTGAGGACGTGCTCGATGAAATCGAAGCAAAAATGAAATCCGGCATCAGCCAGGATGAGCTGGTAAGCCGCGGTGAATACCTTGCCGCAAGACTTATGGCAGACCTGCTCGGCTATGACTTTTTGGATTCCAGCCTCTGGCTGAAGTTCAAATTTGACGGTAGTATCGATCAGGAGAAAAGCTACGAAACATTAAAGAGGCTTGCAGCGGACAGAAGGGTTGTTATCCCGGGATTTTACGGCGCAATGCCCGACGGGACCATCAAAGTTCTCGCCAGAGGCGGCAGTGACATAACCGGAGCGCTCGCAGCGGCAGCTCTCGATGCCGATGTGTACGAAAACTGGACGGATGTTTCAGGCATCCTGATGGCAGACCCGCGCATTGTAAAGAATCCAAAGCCTATCGAAAGGGTAACCTATGACGAGCTCAGAGAGCTCTCCTACATCGGAGCTCAGGTTCTTCACGAGGCAACGATTTTCCCGGTAAAGGAAAAGAATATCGCCCTGAACATCAGAAATACAAATGAGCCGGATCATCCCGGAACTCTCATTATGGACAAGTTTGACGACAGCCTCGATTCGGACGAAAGGGTCATAACAGGTATTGCCGGCAGGAGAAACTTTACCACCGTAACCGTTGCAAGGACCGGCCTTTCATCCGAAATAGGCGGACTCAGACGAATACTTGAAATATTTGAAAAGCACGGAATCTCGGTTGAATACGTTCCATCCGGCATAGATTCCGTATCGCTTGTGGTATCTGCGGAAAAGGTTGCACCTTGTCTTTACAGCATACTCGGCGAGATAGAAAGAGAGTACAAGCCTGACGATATCAGCGTAACCGAAAACCTCGCAATCGTTGCGGCAGTAGGCCGCAGAATGGCGCAGCGCCTCGGCACCTCAGGTAAGATTTTTGCAACCCTTGGTGAAAACGGCGTAAACATCAGAATGATTTCGCAAGGCCCAGACGAGCTGAACATTATCGTAGGTGTGGAGAACAAAGATTTTGAGCATGCGATACAGGTTTTATACGATAATTTCGTAAAATAGAAAGGAACAATTTATTATGAAAACATACAAGGTTGGAATCCTCGGTGCTACGGGCGCCGTAGGCCGTGAGATGATGAAGATTCTCGAAGAAAGGAAATTCCCTGTCGGAGAGCTGAGACTTCTTGCAAGCGCAAACTCAGCAGGCAAAAAGCTGGTCTTTGCGGGGAAGGAAATTACCGTGCAGGAGGCAAAGGATGACGCCTTCGGCGGACTTGACATAGTTCTCGGCGCAGCCGAAAATGATATAGCGGAAAAGTTTGCACCCGCAATAAAAGCTTCGGGCGCCGTATTTATCGACAATTCATCGGCATTCAGAATGGATCCGGAGGTTCCGCTGGTAGTGCCTGAAATCAATCCGGGAGATGCGAAGCTGCACAAGGGCATAATCGCAAATCCTAACTGCACTACTATCATTACATGCGTTGCGGTTAACGCATTAAACAGCATCAGCAAGATTACCGACATGGTAGCGAGTACTTATCAGGCCGTATCCGGCGCAGGCGCAGGCGGTCCTATTGAGCTCGCTGAAGAGGTAAAGGTTCTCGAAAACGGCGGCAAGGTGCAGCCAAAGGTATTCAAGCACCAGATTGCCTACAACCTGATTCCTGAAATCGGCGGAGAAAAGTTCGACGGATACACTTCAGAAGAAATGAAGCTCCAAAACGAGGGCAGAAAGATAATGCACCTGCCGGAAATGGACGTCAGCTGCACATGTGTCAGAGTACCTGTAGTTCGCAGCCATTCCATTTCGGTGGTTGTTTATACGGAAAAGCCTATCAGCGTAGAGGAAGCAAGAGCGGTAATTGCAAAGGCTCCGGGCTGCAGACTGGTGGACAATCTCGCAAACCACGAATATCCTATGCCACTTGATACATCCGACCAGGATCTCGTATTCGTAGGACGTATTCGTCGTGACCTCGTCGCACCAAACGGGCTAAATATATGGTGCTGCGGCGATCAGGTCAGAAAGGGCGCGGCAACAAATGCCGTTCAGATTGCAGAGCTTCTGATATAAAAAATTAAGCGCGCCACCGTGTTTAACAAAGGCGCGTTTTTGTAATTTACCGGACACACGGAGGAAAACACAGATGAAATACATCAGCACCAGAAGCAGAGACATCAGCTGTGACGGACTGCAGGCTGTGCTTGCGGGCATGGCACCTGACGGCGGACTGTTCCTGCCGGAAAGCTTTGACAAAATAAGCTTCGATTACAAAAGCTGCGCTTCAGGATGCAGCACAAAGGAAATTGCAACAAAGGTAATTGGCGCAATTCTGCCGGATTTTGACGACATGGCGGCTCTGGTTGAAAGGGCATATACGGGAAAGTTTGAAACCGAAGATCTGACCCCGCTTGTAAAGGTTGGAAACAAATATGTCCTCGAGCTTTTCAGAGGCCCGACATCAGCATTTAAGGATGTGGCGCTTTCAATGCTGCCGCAGCTGATTTCAGCTGCCAAAAAGCAGACGGGAGACAGCAGCAGGACATTGATTCTGACGGCGACATCAGGCGATACCGGAAAGGCTGCACTCGAGGGATTTCACGATGTGCCGGGCGTCGGCATTATCGTATTTTTCCCTGAAAACGGCGTCAGTGAGGTTCAAAAGCTTCAGATGGTTACCCAGCAGGGGTACAATGTACATGTCTGCGCAATCAGAGGGAATTTTGACGATGCCCAGACAGCCGTAAAAAAGGTATTCGAGCTTGCAGCAAACGACAGAAATTTCGAGGCAGAGCTTGCAAAGGCAAAAACTGCACTTTCCAGTGCAAACTCCATAAACATAGGGCGCCTCGCACCGCAGCTGACATACTATTTCAAGGCATACAGTGATTTGGTAAGCGGCGGCCGCATCAAAATCGGGGATACTGTTGATTTCGTGGTTCCGACGGGCAATTTCGGTGACATACTGGCAGGATACTTTGCAAAGTGTCTGGGGCTGCCTGTGGGAAGACTCGTTTGCGCATCAAACGCAAACAACGTGCTGACGGATTTCCTGTACACCGGAGTATACAGCAGAAAGAGACCGTTCATAAAGACAACCTCACCGTCAATGGACATTCTGGTATCGAGCAATCTTGAGAGAATGCTTTTCCTCGCAAGCGGCGGCGATACAAAAAAGGTTTCCGCTTGGATGGAGGAATTAAAGACTAATGGCGAATATACAGTAAGCGGCGAAACACTGGAAAACCTCAGACGCACATATTATGCGGGATACTGCAGTGATGCATCTGCTGCGGCCACTATTTCTAAAGTCTTTAAGGATTACGGCTACGTTTGCGACACCCACACGGCAGTTGCATGGAATGTGGCAGAGCAGTACGAAGCAAGCGGCGAAAAGAAAGGCAATGCTCCTACAGTGGTTCTGAGCACGGCCAGCCCATACAAGTTCCCGCTCGCAGTACTGGCTGCAATCGAGGGCGGCGAGGCAAAGGGTGATGAGTTTGAAGCCATGGAAAAGCTTTCAAGGCTCAGCAACACAACGGTGCCTGCAGGACTTGCAGGGCTTCGCTCAAAGGAAATCCTGCACAAGGATGTGGCAAACAAAGAAGAGATAACAGACTATGTTCTGTCAAAAATAAGGGAGTGATTAAAAATGGGTAATGATAATTTAGGCAAAGCAGCGGTCATAAGGGTGCCTGCCACTACCGCAAACATCGGACCGGGCTTTGACAGCTTCGGCATGGCACTAAAGCTTTACAATAAAATAACGGTAGAGCTGACAGACAGCGACGAGCTGACCTTCAAAAATGTCAGCAGGGAATACTGCACAGAGGACAATCTGGTGTACCAGGGATACAGAGCTGCAATGAATTACATGAAGATTCCTTGTGAGCCCGGAATGTGCATCAGCATTGAGCATCAGATTCCCATCTGCAGAGGACTCGGTTCGTCGGCAGCACTGCTGACAGCGGGAGTAAAGGCAGCAAGCGAGCTCCACGGCGGAAAGCTTACCGACGAAGAAATAATAGTAATTGCCACAGGAATTGAAGGTCACCCCGACAATATTGCGGCAGCGGTAAAGGGCGGGCTGAATGCTTCGATGATGGAAGAGGGGAATGCCTATACCGTCAGATACGACATTCACGAAAGCATCCACGCTGTTGTAATCATTCCGGATTTCCAGCTTTCAACAGAGCTTTCCAGAAGCGTACTGCCAAAGAGCCTGGATTACAAGAGTGCGATTTACAATATTTCACACGGAGCAGTGCTCTTAAAGGCAATGGAGCTGGGAGACGAAAAGCTGATCGATGCGGCTCTCAGAGACAGACTTCATCAGGAATACAGAAAGGGACTCATTCCGGGCTATGAGACTGCTGAAAAGGCGGCTCGCGAAATCGGCATAATTACATACTGTCTATCGGGTGCGGGCCCTACTCAGCTGGCACTTTTAAAGGGTGACAGCAAGGCTTTCGCAGAAAAGCTCAGAGAAAAAACAAAGGAGGAGCTGCCGGGATGGACCATCATGGCAGTCGATGTGGATAACGAAGGTGTAGTGAGTGATTTAATCGAAAAGAGGGTAAATAATGATTGTACTTGACATTATTAACGCAGCATTCGACAGAATGAGCATTATCTTTGGAGGCACGGACTTTCTGGCTGTGCTTTTCAAGCTGATACTCGCGACGCTGCTCAGCGGATGCATAGGTCTCGAAAGGGGCGTGCACAGGCAGAATGCGGGCTTTAGAACTTATATACTTGTCTGTATAGGCGCATGCATCGCCATGATGACAGATCAGTACATAGTAGAGTATATCAGCGGCACAGCGGATCCTGCCAGACTCGGCGCGCAGGTAATCACAGGCGTCGGCTTCCTCGGAGCGGGGACGATAGTGCTTGCGGGAAGGCATGTCGTGGGGCTTACGACAGCGGCGGGCCTTTGGGCGAGTGCTTGTCTGGGGCTGGCGATAGGCATAGGTTACTTTTCGGCTGCAATCATCGCAGCGGTGCTGATTCTGGTCGTACTGGCATTTCTGCCAAAGTTCGAAGACAAAGTGCTAAAGGAGAGCAAGCTCTATACTATGCACATTGAGCTTCAGGACGCACGCAGCTTCAAGGGCTACATTGCGAGCCTGAAAGAGGCAAAAATCAATATCAGAAAGACTACAATCAGCAAGACACCACCGCTCGTGGCAGGCGGCATCAGCTTCAGAGTAATGCTCGAGAGGCCTGATGACATGACCGGAGATGAGCTGATGCACATATTAAACGATTACGAAGGTTTGTATATACTTGAGGAGCTTTGATAATGTATAGGGAAATACGCAGGAAAAAAGCAATGCTCGAGGCGAGAGTGCCTTTTGCACCCGGTGTGGTTCATGCAATATCCGAGATGAATCTCGAGGATATGATATTTACAACCCTGAGACTTTCGGGTTCCCCGCTTTCCAGAGAAAGTACCCGCGATATGTTAAAGGGAAACGTCGTCAGAGAGGCGACCGTACATGAGCATGTCATGCTCGAAAGATACAGGAGACTGCAGGAGGAAATGACCGATTTGTCGGAAATGAAAAGCTCTCTTAATCTGCGCACTCTGCTCAGGCTTTATTCAATTCTGACAGAGGATGCCGGTGAGGATGTCTACAGAAAGGACAATCCTGTTATTTACGAGCTTTCCTATACACCGCCTCATTTTCTCGATGTGCCCGAGCAGATGGACATACTGATGAAGTGGATGGCACGTGAAAACGACGATGAGTTTGGCGGAAACGAGCTGTTAAAGGCTGCGCATTTTCACTGCCGCCTGATTGAGATCTTTCCGTTTGACGAAGTCAGCAGCGAGATGGCGAGAATCGGGCTGTATTACTACATGATGTCAAAGGGATATCCTGTATTTACCTTTAATTTCAGCGAAAGCGAATATAACAAGGCCATTGAGGCTTATCTGAAAAAAGAAGACATAGGCCCACTTTACAGCGGACTGGAAAGATCTCTTTTCAACAAGCTCGACATGATGGTCATGATGACAACGGGAGAACAGAACTAAGTGAATTACGATAAGTTAAAAATGCTCCTCAAAGATCAATTGGGTGAGGATGCAGTCATAGAAAATGCGGATATGAGGGATTATACCTCCTTTAGAGCGGGCGGACGGGCAAAGCTTTTGGTTATACCCGAAACGCTCGAGGAGCTGAGGTATACGCTCTACATGCTCGGCAGAGCATCTGCGGACTGTAATACCTGCACGGGCTGTGAAAGCTGCGGCGGATGCTCGGGCTGCGAAAGTCCTGCCGAAGAAATCCCATATATGGTTATCGGAAACGGCAGCAACATTTTAGTCAGAGACGGCGGCTATGAGGGCGTTTTGGTACGCCTCGGAGACGGCTTTGACTACGCAAATGCGGAGCCGGACGGAAGCATCACAGCCGGGGGCGCTGCTCTGCTTCGTACGGTGGCGGTAACAGCGGCAAATGCAGGGCTTACGGGCTTTGAGTTTGCAAGCGGAATACCGGGGAGTGTAGGCGGTGCCTGCTTTATGAATGCAGGTGCTTACGGCGGTGAAATGAAGGATGTGCTGACGGAGGTTATCACCATTTCAAAGGACGGCAGCGTCGAAAGACTGGTACCTGCTAATGAGCTGGAGCTCGGATACCGCACCAGCGCGCTTGAAAAAAGCGGAGATATTGTGGTAAAGGCGAAGTTTATGCTCAAAAAAGGTAGCAGGGAAGAGATAGAAAATACGATGAAGGAGCTTCGGAGGAAGCGCAACGAAAAGCAGCCTGTGAATCTGCCGAGTGCGGGGAGCTTTTTCAAAAGGCCGGAAGGGCATTTTGCCGGGGCATTGATTGAAGAAGCAGGGTTAAAGGGTCTGTCGGTGGGCGGAGCCAGAGTTTCGCCTCTGCATGCGGGCTTCATAGTCAATGAAGGCGGTGCTACCGGCAGCGACATAGAAGCGCTGATGCGCCTCGTGCAGAATACGGTAGAGGCAAAGACCGGCGTAAGGCTTCTGCCCGAAGTGAGAATCATCGGACGGGAGAAATAATGATTACGAAAAATACGAAAATAAAGTTCAGCGGTTATGAGTATGAAGGATATCGCATGATATGGGATATTCACACGCACACGACCTACAGCCACGGGAAAGGCACGATAGAGGAAAACGTGAATGCGGCTCTGGCGCTCGGACTCGAGGAAATTGCGATTACCGATCACGGTCCGGGGCATCTGACCTACGGTATAGATAAAGCTCTGATTCCCGAAATGCGTGCGGAAATCGACAGGCTTCAGGCGCTTCATCCGGAAATTCGGATCAGGCTCGGTGTTGAGGCGAATGTCACAGCGGTGGGCAATCACCTGGATATAGCACCAGAGGAGTTTGCCGACTACGATTATGTGCATGCGGGATATCATTACGGCATCAGAAACGGAAACTGCATGAAGAATTTCATGAATTGGTCGCTTCCGGGAAATCTCTGGGGCAAGGAGCTGCTTTTGGCAAACACGGAGATGACTGTGGCTGCGCTGCACGAAAACAACATAAAGATACTGACCCATCCCGGCGACAAGGGACCTTTTGATATGCACGCTCTGGCAAAGGCGTGTGAGGAAACGGATACCCTGATGGAAATCAGTACATGGCACAGTCATTTAACTGAAGATGAGCTTTTAATCTGCAAGAAATATGATGTAAAGTTTGTTATTTCCAGCGATGCGCACGTGCCGGGCAGAGTCGGAGATGCGGCGGTCGCAATAAAGAGAGCTTTCAAGGCGGGAATAGACCCCGAAAGGATAGTGAACATCAAAAAATTTTAGTAGCTGTGATTTGAAAAGAAAGGAAGAACGATGAAAGTTGTTATCGTAACCGGACTGTCCGGAGCAGGCAAAACCCAGGCAATCAATTGCCTGGAGGATATGGGATATTACTGCATAGACAATATGCCGCCTGCGCTCATCGGCAATTTCATGGAGCTGCTCGATGCAGGTTCGATGCAGGGTGAGATTGAAAAGGTGGCGCTGGTAATAGATGTGCGCGCCGGTGCGTTCTTCGCAAATGCTGACGACATTATAGCGGGACTTAAGCGTGCGGGATCCGATTCAAAGCTGATTTTCCTCGAAGCGAGCAACGAGGTTCTGGTTCGCAGATACAACGAAACCAGACGCAGTCATCCTCTTTCGGATTCGGGCAGCCCGTTAAAGGGCATCGAAAAAGAAAAGGCGATGATGGAGCCTGTAAGAAAGCTGGCGGATATTATTATAGATACATCAGGCATGAAGTCGAGCAGGCTGAAGCAGGAAATCCGCAATTTCATTGCAGGCGGGGCCACCGTGGACAACTTTGTAATAAATATTACCTCGTTCGGATTCAAGCGCGGAATCCCGCAGGAAGCGGATTTTATTTTCGATGTGCGCTTTATACCGAATCCTTTCTATGTTGCCAGTCTGAAAAAGCTGACGGGAAACAACAAAAAGGTGCAGAATTATGTGCTGAAATTCCCTGAGACAAAGGAATTTATCGAAACTCTGGATAAAATGATAACAGACATGATCCCATGCTATATACGCGAGGGAAAGTATCATCTGAACATAGCATTCGGCTGCACGGGCGGCCAGCACAGATCCGTAAGCCTGGCAAACGTATTTGCGGAGAGATTCAACAGGGAGGGCATGCATGTGACACTCACGCACAGGGAGCTTGAATAGCGATGTTTGTTTGACACATCCTTTCCTGCTATGATATACTTGAATTTGGCTGACAAGCTAATATCAAGCAACTAATGATTTATGAAAAAGGAGATAATGATGGAAAAACTGATTATCAGCGCATGTATTTGCGGAGCCGAAGTAACTAAAGAGAACAATCCTGCAGTTCCTTACACTGTAGAAGAAATGGTAAGAGAAGCAAAGTCCGCTTATGAAGCAGGCGCAGCACTCATCCACCTTCACGTAAGATGGGACGACGGTACACCTACACAGGACAAGGGCAGATTCCAGGAAGTAGTTGATGCTATCCGCAAAGAGTGCCCGGATGTTATTATTCAGCCTAGCACAGGCGGTGCAGTAGGTATGACAGACCTCGAAAGACTTCAGTCAACAGAAATCACTCCGACACCTGAAATGGCTACTCTCGACTGCGGAACATGCAATTTCGGCGGAGACGAGATTTTTATCAATACAGACAACACAATCAACAACTTTGGCGATATCATGAAGGAAAGAGGCATCAAGCCTGAATGTGAAGTATTCGACAAGGGTATGATCGACCTCGCATTAAAGGCAGCAAAGAAGGGCCATATCGATTATCCGATCCACTTTGACTTCGTTCTCGGCGTACAGATGACTGCAACTCCGAGAGACCTCGTATTCATGGCAACAAGCGTTCCTGCAGGCTCAACATGGACTGCAACAGGTATCGGCAAGAACTGCTGGGATATCGTAGCAACTACAATCGCACTCGGCGGACACGTTCGTGTAGGCTTTGAAGACAACGTATACATGAGCAAGGGTGTTCTGGCAAAGTCAAACGGCGAAATGGTAGAGAGAGTAGTTCAGATTGCAAAGCTGATGAACAGAGAAATCGCAACTCCTGCAGAAGCAAGAGAAATCCTCGGCCTGAAGCCTTTAAAGTAAGAAATTACAATAATTTAACAGATGAGTTTTTCACTTGATGTAAAAAACGAGCTCGCGCATGTGATGCCGGAAAAGAAATGCTGTATGCTGGCGGAAATAGCCGGTTTTATCAGAATGTGCGGCACAATCAGCCCGGTTGGCGGCGGAAAGATGAAGCTGATGCTCATCACCGAAAACCCTGCCACCTTGCGCCACTATAAAAAGTTAATAAAAGAGTACTACGACGTGGACGCAAATATCGAGGTAGGCGAAGCCGCGGGACCAAAGCGCGGGAAAATTTACGTTTTGACAATGGATGACCGTGCGGACCAGCTGGCAGAGCCGATACTCAGAGAGACCGGAATGCTGCTTGTCCGAGGCGGAATGAACTATTTCAGCGACGGTATCTATGATACCCTGACAAAGTCGAAATGCTGCCGCAAGGCATATCTGCGGGGTCTTTTCCTCGGTTCGGGCACGATTTCGGACCCTCAGAAGTCGTATCAGCTCGAGTTTATATGCAGCAGTCGTGTGCTCGCAGCGGATATCAGAAAGCTCATCAATACATTTGTCGATTTGAAACCGAAAATCGCAAGCAGAGGCAAGAATTACATCGTTTATGTTCAGGAATCCGCACAGGTTGGCGATATGCTGAACATAATGGGTGCGCACAATCAGTTCTTTGAGCTTGAAGGCGTGCGCATGATGAAGGATGCGAGAAATCGTGCAAATCGAATTTCAAACTGCGACAACGCAAACATGGATAAAACTCTGAATGCGGCGCAGAAACAGATTGAAGCGATAAAAAGGCTCACCGATGAAATCGGGATGCAGGGCCTGCCGGAAAAGCTGCGCGAGGTTGCGCAGAACAGGCTCGACCATCCGGATGCCACGCTGCAGGAGCTCGCTGACATGATGGATCCGCCCATGAAAAAGTCCGGGCTGAACCATCGTCTACAAAAGCTTTTGGAGCTCGCCTCAAAATATTAAAAAAACATAAAAAAAATATTGCGATAGCCGATATCCACAGGGTTTCGGCCATCGCTTTTTTATTGGCAAAGGGGCCCTGATGTAGTATAATAATTGTGTATGTATGCATACCAGAAACAGACTTTAGAGGTGAAATAAATGCGAATTATTACAGCTTGCAGCGGAGTACTCATGATACTCACATCCATTTGGTGCTTTTTCCATGTAGGAAACACATTTTTGTCACTTGCGTTTGTCATAGGTGTGGCAATGGTTATTCAGGCATTCGGCGGGGTTTGCGCCTATATCGGCGCGAGAAACGAGTTTCTCAAATCCAGCTGGATACTGACGGATGCAATAGCTGTGGGAATACTCGGTGCAATCGTTCTTTGTAACATGCTGAATGTTGATGCGATGATTACAATCTTTTTCAGCATGTGGTGCTTTTATTCGGGCCTTCACAGAACGGTCGCTTCGTCGCATATGATGTGGAGTAAAGAAGAAGGGTGGCTGATTCCGCTGATTCTCGGTGCGGTTACACTGCTCTTCGGTGTATACGGATTCTTTAATATGGTGCTCTTTGCGCTTTCAAACATTATGATCGTAACGATTATCATGCTGATTCAGGGAGCAAATACTATCGCACTGGCAGTCAATATGCCGGGCAAGTACAAGATTTTCCCTCACGACCACGAGGCTTCAAAAGACGAGGCGTCAAATCAGGACTTTACCTTTACCGCAAAGGGAATCGTAAAGCCGGATTCGACACTTCCGGATTTCTCGTTCTCGGATGTGAGCGCTAAAATTGACGATGCGGCAGAGCTTGCAGCCGAAGACACGGTAGAGAGCATTGCCGAGGATATAAGTGAAATCTTCGACGAAGAAGAGGCAGAGGATGATAGAGAGTAACGACAAAAAGACGAGGATAATCTCATATGTAATCATCGCGGGCATATTACTGACTGTTTGGTATATGCTCGATTTGGTGTTGCTCACTTTCCTCATCGCTTTTCTTTTCTATCACATTGTCAGGGTTACAAAGAAACACTGTGACAAGGTAATGCCGTTTAATATGCCCGAGGGCGTGATATTAACCGTTTCGTATGTACTGTTTATATTCCTGATTGTGATGTTTGTCAGCGAGGGAATGCCTGTTGTAATCGGATGGTTCAGATCCCTTTCTTCAATATTCACAACCGTCAATATCACAGCATTTTATGCCGATCTCGACCCGCATCTGCGCGAGTTTCTTGAATATATCGACCTCGGATCGGCAATCCGTAGCATAGGAACATGGATCAGCAGCCAGATTGCCGAAATCAGTACGGTTACAATGGAGTTTCTGATCAACCTCTTTATCGCCCTGATTCTCGCATTCATCATCCTCAGCGAGAGGAAACGCATAGCGAGATTCGGAGTGTCCATGTCCAACAGCCGCGGCAATTACGTGTATGAATACCTTTCAAACTTTGGAAAGAATTTCTGTGCCACATTCGGAAAGGTAATGAAGGTGCAGATTACAATTGCACTGGTAAACAGCCTGATTTCAATGATTGCTCTGGCAATCATGGGATTTCCGGGGATACCGGCGCTCGGAATCATGATTTTCTGCCTGGGTCTGATACCTGTTGCGGGAGTTATTGTCAGCATGATTCCGCTTTCAATTATGGCTATTTCCATAGGCGGCATAATGAAGCTTGTGGAGGTTTTGATTATGATTTGCGTGCTGCATGCGATAGAGGCGTATGTGCTGAATCCAAAGCTGATGTCAAACAAGACAAAGCTTCCTGTCAGCTTCACCTTGATCATACTCCTCGTAGGACAGCACTATCTCGGTGTTTGGGGGCTTTTGATAGGAGTGCCTCTTTTCCTCTTCCTGATGAATCTGCTCGAAGTGGATTATGAAAAGCAGGAGGAAGAGCACAAACACAAAAAAGGAAATGTAAATAATGCAGAAGGCAATTGACATTATAATCATAGGTGCAGGTGCTTCCGGTATGGCGGCGGCCATCACGGCTGCCAGAACCAACCCGCAGGCCTGCATTCTTATATTAGAGAAAAAGGAAGCGCCGGGCAAAAAGCTGCTTGCCACCGGAAACGGCAGGTGCAACATCACAAACTCGGCGTGCAAGGGCTATCGCGAGACTCTGCGCTTTTTTGAATCCACAGGTCTGCTGATTCGCGAAGAGGAAGCCGGCAGGATGTACCCATATACGGGAAAGGCCGGCGATGTGGTCAGGGCACTGGTTCGAACAGCCAAGGCTTTGGGCGTAACTATTCTTTGCGGCGCAGCAGCAGAGTCGGTTTCAGGCACGGCTTCAGGCTACAGTGTAAGCCTGACTGACGGGCGTGAGTTTACCTGCAAGAGGCTTTTGATAGCAGCAGGCGGCAAGGCAGGGCCGCAGTATGGCACCAGCGGCGATGCGGGCAGGCTTGCAAGAAGTCTCGGCCACAGTCTGACAGCACTGGCACCGGCACTGACAAGCATCGAGACCGAGCAGAGCGGCGACAGCATGAAAGGGCTCAGAGCAAAGGCGAGAGTCAGCCTCTACCTGACAAAGGGTGAAAATGAAGTGCTCCTGGGGAGCGAAGAGGGTGAAGTTCAGTTTACCGAAAAAGGCATATCGGGAATCTGCGTGTTTAACCTGAGCAGCCTCATCAGCCTCGCTGATGGGAAAGAGTTCGGAGATTATGAGGTCAGTCTCGATTTCGCAACCGATATGGACAGAAAAACCCTTGAAAGGTGCATAAACGAAAGATATGAAATCGAAGGAATGACTGCGGGAGAAATCCTTTCGGGCATAGTTGATGACAGAGTGGCGGAGCGCATATTGAGGCGTGCAGACGCAAATTCCGCAGAGCAGCTTTCGCAGTGCCTGAAGGACCACAGATTAAAGGTCTGCGGTGCGGGCGGATGGAAAAATGCTCAGGTGACTCGCGGCGGTGTGCCGGGAGCAGAGGTTGATCCCGAAACCATGGAATCAAAGGTATCGCCGGGACTTTATCTTTCGGGCGAAGTGCTCGATTATGACGGCCCGTGCGGCGGGTTTAATCTGCAGCACGCATGGGAAACAGGCATGGCAGCAGGCAGGGCCATGGGAGGAAAGTAGAAAATGACGTTTTATCGGATAAACGAGATAAAACTAAAGATAGGTGAAAGCAAAGACCGCATACCGGAGCATATTTTAAAAAGGCTTGGCAGAGCGGGCAGAGGGCTGAAGATAACGGAGTACCGCATAGTGAAGCAGTCCATAGACGCCAGGGACAAGGGCGAAATAATGCTTGTCTACAGCGTTGATTTTGCAGTCGAAAGAAATATGGCCGAAAAGGAAAGGGCAGCGGCAAAAGCGGGCGGTGAGGAAAGACTCAAGGCGAGCGAGGTGGTTTTGGATCTCCCCGTAGTAAAGCCTGCCGTTTATGCTTTGCCTGAAAGGGGCAGCCGAAAGCCTGCGGGACGACCTGTAATCTGCGGCTTTGGCCCTTGCGGTATGTTCGCAGGGCTGATACTTTCGAGTGCGGGATACAGGCCGATTATCATAGAGCGCGGCAGCTCAATGGAGAAAAGAACCGAAAAGGTAAGACTTTTCTGGGAAGAGGGAAGGCTTGACACGGAATGTAACGTGCAGTTTGGAGAAGGCGGTGCGGGGACATTTTCGGATGGCAAGCTTACGACAAATATAAAGGACCCGCGCATAGCAAAGGTACTGGAGGAATTTGTGGCTGCGGGTGCGAGTGAAGAAATAAAATACATGCACAAACCGCACATAGGGACCGATGTACTGAGAGATGTTGTGGTAAACATCAGGAAAAAGATAACCGAGCTGGGAGGCGAAATCAGGTTTGATACAAAGCTGATCGGAATAAATGCAGCAGGCGGCAGGCTGGAAAGCATTACTTTGGAAAAATCTACAGACGGAGTAAAGGAAAGAAAAGATATAAAGACGGACTGCCTGATCCTGGCTACGGGACACAGCGCCAGAGATACGATGCAGATGCTCTATGACAGCGGAATTGAGATGACGCAAAAGCCATTTTCAATAGGTCTGCGCATTCAGCATCCGCAGAGTCTTATAAACAGGGCGCAGTACGGAGAGGGTTGGCAGCAGATGGGACTGCCGCCGGCAGAGTACAAGCTGTCCTATCACTGCAGGGAAAGCGGCAGAGGAGTTTATACGTTTTGCATGTGCCCGGGTGGTGAAGTAATTGCGGCGAGCTCCGCAGAGGGCATGACCGTGACCAACGGCATGAGCTACCACGCGCGCGACGGCGAGTGCGCAAACTCTGCGCTTCTGGTAGATGTCAGAACGAGTGATTACGAATCGGATCATCCGCTTGCGGGAATTCGATTTCAGGAAAAATACGAAAGACTTGCCTTTGAAAACGGCGCGGGCTATAAACCGCCCGTGTGCAGCTGGGGCGAGTTTTCGAAGGGAACGGAAAAGGGGAAAAAGGTCAGAGCCTGCATCCCGGAGTTTGCGACGCAGTCAATGCTCGAAGCAATGCCTGTGATGGCGAGAAAGCTCAGAGGCTTTGATGATAAAGACGCTCAGCTGTTTGCTGTGGAAAGCCGCAGCTCGAGCCCGGTGAGGATTAGCAGAAATGAAGAATATAATGCTTCTGTAGAGGGTATATATCCCGGAGGAGAGGGCGCAGGCTATGCAGGCGGAATAGTCAGTGCGGCGGTTGACGGAATAAAGCTTGCCGAGACCGTGATATCGCGCTTTGCTCCTTGTGACGAATAATATTTGATAAATGATGAGAAAATCCCGCATAATATACAAAATTACAGCATTGGTTGCCACACTGTGCGTGTGCGCGGCGAGTCTGGTGCTTTGCCCCGTATATACGGAGCAGCCGGATGAATGGACATTTTATGATATAAAAAAAGCAGATGACGGATATCAGCTGTTTTCGAATCATATAGACGGATATGAAATACTGCTTCCTGCCGATATGACAATCGATATGTCCTGCGCAAATATATGCGCCATGGCTTTTGGCGGTGACACGAGAATAGAAATATACAGACAGGATCTCGCAGGCGGCAGCGCCGAAGGCTATATTGCGTATTCAAACAAGTTTGCCGCTGACAGTGAAATCACGGTAAAGGCTGATGAATTTGCAGATTCCGAGGAAAAGGTACACCTTTTTATCTGGAGCAGGAAAAAGCTGAGCAGGCTCGAAAATGATATGAATTATTATGCGAGCATAGACATTACGGATGAAAAGAGCGACGCCGTTTTTTCGATTCTGGTTAAATCGGCAGATATAATCGATAGCTACAGTGATGTGGATTACCTGGTTAAAAGCTTCAAGCCTGCATACCGCGTATCTGAGGAGGCGGCATCGGCTAAAACGCAGCTTACGGATTTCTCCGAACGTGGCTGGAACCTTGAGACTCAGGAATTTTACAGAGAATATCTGAGCGATGTAACAAAGGGCCTTGCATGGGGAATCTTTGAACCGGATACGGCAAACTTTGATTACAGCACGCTTCGCAGATACGAAGAATATCTCGATTACAGCTTTCCTGTAATCCTTCACTATACTCAGGCGGAAACAAGTCCGCATTCAAACCTTGCGGAAAGACTGACAATGGCGTGGAACGAGGGAAAGGTGCTGGAGCTGACCTTCCAGATGACGCCGCTTGACGCAGGGAACATGATGTATGAGGTTCTGGACGGGGAATATGACGAGTTTTTGGAGAACTACGCCGCAGTCATAGCGGATTTCGGACATCCCGTGCTTTTCAGACCGTTAAATGAAATGAACGGCGACTGGTGCATATACAGCGCATATCATACATGCAAGGATACGGAGGTTTACAAGGCTGTCTACAGGTATATCTATGAGATATTCCGGGGGCAAGGAGCTTTGGAGAATACAATATGGGTATGGAATCCAAACAGTAAATCATATCCGGACTTCAAATGGAATGATGCGTTTATGTACTATCCGGGAGACGAATATGTGGATGTTGTGGGACTGACAGCCTACAATACGGGCACATTCTATTCTGAATACGGAGAGGCCTGGACGGAGTTTTCCGAGCTCTACGATGAGCTTTACGAGGATTACAGCGAAAGGTTCAGCCAGCCGCTGATTATTACGGAGTTTGCCTGTGCGGAATTCGGCGGCGATAAAGAGCTCTGGATGGAGGAAATGTTCAAGGTCATCGCGGGCTATGACCGTATACGCCTGGCTATATGGTGGGACGGCTGTGACTGGGATGCCTACGGAAATGTGGCGAGGAGCTATTTCCTCGACAGCAGCGAAGAGACGCTGGCCACCTTCAAAGCGGGGCTGCACGGCGAGATAACGGGCGCGCCGACAAAGGGCTTCAGCTCGGCTTATTCGGCGGAGGAACAGCAAAGGCTGGCAAAGGAGCTTGCTGCGAGCAAGCTTGCGGCGCTGCGGGCCGGCACCACAATCGAAGAAAACCGCCACGAGGGCAGGACCGACACCAGACCGAGCTGGCTCGAGCACAGGCGTGACGGCAGCTGGGGATACAGTGAAGAAATGCTGGAAGCATTTAACAGTGATAAAGAGAAAAGGGAGTGAAAAAAATGGCTGTAAAAAAACCGACAATGCTGATGATTTTAGACGGATTCGGCATAAATGACAATTACGAGGCCAATGCTATTTTGCAGGCAAAAACCCCGAATCTGGATGCGATATTTGAAAAATATCCGCATACATCGATAAAGGCATGCGGACTTGACGTAGGACTGCCCGAAGGCCAGATGGGCAATTCCGAGGTAGGACATCTAAACATAGGGGCAGGCCGAATCATATATCAGGAGCTGACCAGGATTACAAAGGCAATAGCCGACGGAGATTTCTTTAAAAATCCGGCTCTTTTGCATGCGATGGAGCACGCAAAAAAGAACGATTCTTCGCTGCACATCATGGGACTTGTTTCAGACGGCGGAGTTCACAGCCACATAGAGCATCTGAAGGCGCTGATTAAAATGGCAAAAAACAGCGGTCTTTCAAAGGTGTATGTGCACGCATTCCTGGATGGGCGCGATGTACCGCCGAGATGTGCGGTGACATATATTGACGAGCTTGAGGCTTGCATGAAGGAGCTTTCATGCGGCAGAATAGAGACGGTTCACGGCAGATATTACGCCATGGACAGAGACAAGCGCTGGGAGAGGATAGAGCTTTCCTACAGAGCACTGACAGAAGGCATCGGAAAGGAAAGTGCGTCTGCAAGGGATGCGGTTCTAAATGCTTACGAGAGGGGCGAAAACGATGAGTTTGTGCTTCCGACAGTTGTGGGCGGTACTTCGTTTGTACCGATTTCGGATAACGACAGCATCGTTATGTTCAATTTCAGACCTGACCGCGCACGTCAGATAACACGTACCTTCGCAGATGATGCGTTTGACGGGTTTGAAAGAAAGGTGCGCCCAAAGAACATTCACTACACCTGCATGACTCAGTATGACGCCACCATGCCGAATGTGGAAATCGCTTACCCTCCGGAAACCTATAAAAACACTCTCGGAGAATACCTGTCGAGCCTCGGTATGAAGCAGCTGCGCATAGCTGAAACGGAAAAATACGCTCACGTGACATTCTTCTTTAACGGAGGTGTCGAGGCTCCGAATCCGGGCGAGGACAGAGAACTGATTCCTTCGCCAAAGGTTGCGACATACGATCTGCAGCCGGAGATGAGCGCATATCAGGTTACCGACAAGGTGCTCGAAAAGATAGCCGAGGACAAATACGATGTAATCATCCTCAATTTCGCAAACGCCGATATGGTAGGCCATACAGGTATTATGCAGGCGGCAATCGATGCGGTTGAGGCTCTCGACAAATGCGTAAAGCGCATCGTGGATGCAGTGCTCGCAAAGGGCGGACAGATTCTGCTGACTGCGGACCACGGCAATGCTGACTGCATGATAGATGAAAACGGAGCGCCTATGACAGCGCATTCGTTAAACGAAGTGCCTCTGGTGCACATTTCTTCCGAGCCGAAGGAGCTTTTGCCGGGCGGAAGACTGGCGGATTTATCGCCGACACTTTTGGCTGTTATGGGTATACCGCAGCCAAAGGAAATGACAGGAAAAAGTCTTATCAAATAGGGGAAAAAGATGGCAGAAACTACAAAGAAATCTTTCTTGAAAAGTGCCGCAATACTGGGTGTTGCGGGACTTCTGGTGCAGATTATGGGTGCGATTTTCCGCATCCCGCTGGGAAATATCATAGGCGATGAAGGCATGGGCTATTACCAGACCGCATATCCCGTATATGTGGCGCTCTTGGTCTTTTCAACAAACGGTGCGCCTGCGGCAATATCAAAGATGACATCCGAAAGAATCGCTACCGGCCGTTACAGGGAGGCTCACAGAGTCTTCAGACTTTCATTCGAGCTGATGGCTGTTTTCGGACTGGTGCTCAGCGTGGGACTGGCAGTCTTCGCAAAGCCGATAGTCGGATATTTCGGAGATCCGGGCGCATACTACGCTATGCTTACAATTGCACCGGCACTTTTATTTGTGCCTATTATGGCGGTATTTCGCGGATACTTCCAGGGTATGCAGGAAATGGGGCCTACGGCTACCAGCCAGTTGACAGAGCAGGCGGTGAGGGTAATCGTAGGACTGACACTTGCGATTGTTCTGGTTAAAAGAGGCCTGCCTATCGCGGCAGCGGGAGCTACGCTCGGAACCAGCATCGGCCCGGTGTTCGGAATACTTGCGATTTACATCATCTACATGAAACGCCGCGCGCACATCATGGAAAATGTAAATGCTGACAAAAGCACCGAAGAGGAAAGTCGGGGCAGCATATTAAAGACACTTGCGCTGATTGCGATTCCTATTACAATCGGCGTATCCATATTACCGGTAATGAATATCGGAGATTTAGTGGTTGTCATGAGGAGACTTCAGGACATCGGCTACACAACTGCTGAGTCCAATGCTCTCTACGGACAGCTGACAGGCATGGCAATTCCTGTTGTAAACGTTCCTATGGCGCTGGCGCTTTCCATGGCACTTGCCATGGTACCGGCTGTGGCTGCAGCAAGCGCGGCAAAGGATGAAAAAGCGCTTGCCGGAAACATAAAGCTGGGAATGCGCACGGCAATGATTATAGGAGTGCCTTGCTCACTGGGCATTGTTGCGATAGCCGAGCCGATTATGACTCTGCTTTACCCTCTGCAGCATGAGAGTGCGGTAAGTGCAGCGGCTTGCCTGGCAATTCTCGGAGTGGGCGTTGTGTTCCTCTGCATAGGCCAGACGATGGCGGGAGTTCTGCAGGGACTCGGGAGACCCGGTGTGGCGGTTTGGTCGCTGGTCATCGGCTTTATTGTAAAATGTGTCTCTTCGTATATCCTGACCGGAATACCGGCATTAAATGTCACAGGTGCAGCCTGGGGCAGTGTGTTGGGATTTTTGAGTATTGGCGTGTTTAACTTTATTGCGGCGGGCAGAATAACGGGAATCAGGCATGAAGCAGGTCTGACATTCGTAAGACCTGTCACTGCGGGCGTAATCATGTTCGCAGCCGTAAAGCTGAGCTTTTTTGCACTGGGCAAAATCGGAATCGGCAGTACGCTTTCAACACTGATAACCCTTTGCGTTGCTGTGGCGGTTTACGGAGCTTTAATCTTAAAGCTAAAGGCTGTTACTGTAGATGAGCTGGCGACATTCCCAAAGGGAGAAGCTCTCGCAAAGCTTGTGAAAAAGCTGCATCTGGCATAATCGGAGGATATTAATGGGCTGGACCGAAAGACAAAAGCAAGCGATAGATTTCAGAGAAAACCGGGACCTGCTGGTGGCTGCTGCTGCCGGATCGGGTAAAACCTCGGTCATGGTAGAGCGCGTAATCCGGCTCATTTTAGAGGGGGAGGCAGGCATCGACGAGATGCTTGCGGTAACGTTTACCAGGGCTGCAGCCTCGAGCATGAAGGAAAAAATCGTCAGCAGGCTGCGCGACCAAATAGCCGAGGATGTGAAGGCAGGCAGGCAGGAAAATGTCGAAAGACTGAAATCTCAGCTGAGCCTCGTTCACGATGCGAGCATTTCCACCTTTGACTCATTTGCGCAAAAGATAGTAAGAGAAAATTTCCAGGCTATCGATACGGACCCCGGCGCAGGGGTTTGCGACGAGGCAAAATCCGAAATACTGAAAAACCGGGCGCTGGACGAAATGCTGGAGGCAGAACTGGCAAAGGCAGAACCCGGGTTTGTTGAATTTATGGATTCTTATGCTGATGTCAAAAGCTTTGAATCCGTAAAGGATAAAATATGGTCTGCATATCAAACGATTATGGCGCTGCCCGATCCTTTCGGAAAGCTTTACGAAGCTGCCGAGGTACTCAACCTGACTGCGGATGAGTTTTTAAAGAGCAATGCGTTCAAGGCCATAATTGACGATTTACGGATGATTTCATCCGGAGCAAAGCAACGTGTCGAAAAGGTGAAAGCGATACTGTCAGAGCCTGTTTTGGCGCCTCTGAAAGCAAAGTTCGAGCCGGAGATGGCCGGACTTGCCGAGCTGAATTCAAAACTCGAGGCTTTCTTTTCGGATGCCGACAGCGGCCTTCTTTGTGCAGACAGTGTCGAAGAGAGGATATCCGAAATCAGGGCTCTTTATGCTGCGGTAAAGGAAAGCATGCCGAGATGGCAGGCAACGGGTGCGATGGGAACCGACTGTAAGAACGCTTTTGACGGAGAATTCAAGGAAAAGGGCAAGCCTTACAGGGATGAATATAAAAAGGATTATGCGCAGCTGGTAGAGAAATACTTTTATCAGCCGATTGAGGCTTCGCTTTCCGAGGCGAGGGAAACCTACCCGAAGGCAAAGGAGTTTTGCTATCTGGTGCAGGAGTTCCACAATCGTTTTATGGCAAAAAAAGAAGAAATCGGTGCATATGATTTTACGGATTTTATTCACTTTGCTCTGAAGGCGCTTGAAAATGAGGATGTAGCGCAGCAGTACAAATCGCGCTTTAAATATATATTCGTGGATGAATACCAGGACTCGAACGAGCTGCAGGAGGAACTGATAAAGAGAATTTCACGCGGCGGGAACATCTTTATGGTAGGAGATGTGAAGCAGTCCATATACAGATTCAGGCAGGCAGAGCCGAGCCTGTTCAAAAACAGATACAAAGCCTACAAGGGCAGTGGCGAGGGCTATAACCCGGGCAGTGTAATCGATCTTAATTCGAACTTCAGGAGCAAGGTATCCGTAATAAATGCGGCAAACGACCTGTTCGAAGAGATAATGGAGGACTACGACAGTGACGCCCGCCTTTATCCCGGGAGCACTGCCGCAGATGCGGATAATGCGGAGCCGCTTATCAGTATCGTCGATATGATGGACAATGATACGGAAACGGCAGCAGCGGAATTCGAAGTCCGAAATATTGCAGCGATAATAAAGAAAAAGCTTGCAGCTGACAGCAGTCTTCATTACAGAGACATCGCTGTTTTGATGAGCAGCTACAAATCATATGCCGACGCTTTCAAGGATGTTTTTGAAAGCGAAGGGATTCCTCTTTTCATCGAAGAGGAAAAGGGATATTTTGATGCCGTAGAGGTTGAAATAGTTTTAAATCTTTTGCGTGTAATCGATAATATCAGGCAGGACGTACCGCTGATTTCCGTGCTGTACAGTCCCGCATTCGGTTTTACCTGCGAAGAACTGGCAAAAATCAGGATTTTAAGGGAAAACAGGTACGATCCTTTCTATGAGGCGTTTCTCGAGTGTGCGCAGTCGGATGAGTCTGTGCTTGCAAAGAAATGCTCATCAGCGCTGCTTCGAATCAGGCAGTGGAGAGCGGAAAGCATGACGATGCCTCTGCCTGATTTCATCTGGAAGCTGTACAGGGAAACGGGAATCTATATATTTATGGGAGCGCTTCCGGGCGGAACTCAGCGCAGGAGCAATCTTCGCATGCTGGTGAGCCGCGCAATTGCTTATTCAAAGGAGGAAAGCGGAATTTACAATTTCCTCCTGGAAATAGAACGCATGCAGAGCCGTAACATAAATGTCCCGCCTGCAGGGCTGGTAGGCGAGAGTGCCGATGCTGTCAGGATTATGACAATCCACAAAAGCAAGGGCCTCGAATATCCTTGCGTAATCCTTGCGGGAGCGCACAAGGAAGTCGGGCGCAGCTACGGAGGCGGAGAGATAACCTTTAATAAATCCATCGGTATAGCGCTGCCTTTTATGGCCGCGGACGGATCGTTCAAAAAGAAAACCATAATAGAACAGGCCATAAATTATCAAAACTCAAAGGAAGAGGTTGCCGAAAAAATCAGGCTGCTCTACGTTGCGTTCACGCGCGCAATCAAGCATCTTGCAATTACCGGCTGCTCGAAGGATGTCGAAAAGGACTTTGCTGCATGGGCCGATGCTGCTCCGCTTTGCCCGGCTGCGGCATACGGCGGAAGGAGCTTCTTTGACTGGATAATGCCTGCTTTGGGGCAAAAGATAAAGACAGAAATCGTCAGTCTGAAAGAGCTGGAGGATGCCTCGGAAATAAAAGAAGAGAGTGCACTGCAGCTGCTTGCCGGTGCGGAGAAGCTGTCTGTTCGCGATGAAATATCGAAAAGACTGGCTTATGAATATCCTTTTATGGAGGACGTGCGTGGCAAGTCAAAATACTCTGTAAGCGAGATTAATTTTGAATCCGAAAGGAAGCCTCTGACGCTGGAGGTACCTGCGGCGCTCGGGCAAATCTACGAAAGAGAAGGCCTCGATGCCGAGGATGCGGGCGAAAGAGGAACCATATACCACAAGATTATGGAGCTGATCGATTTCAGGGATACAGGCGCCTGCAATCCTGCAGCAATCTATGAGGAGCTGCAGAAAAAAGGATTTGTTTCGGGCGAAGGAGCAGACAGGGTGGAGATATCCGAAATAGAGGCGTTTTTACGGTCAGATCTCGCAGGGCGCATGTCTGCTGCGGCCCGGGCGGGGAAGCTATGGAAAGAGGCGCCTTTTACGCTGCAAATCGAAAGAGAAGGGCGAATTATTCTGGTTCAGGGTATTATAGACTGCTACTTTGAAGAGGACGGACCTGAGGGAAAGAGGTTTATCCTCGCAGATTACAAAACAAACTATGTTGCGGCAAAGAATGAAGATGTTTATAATCATTTCCGTGACATGTACAAAAAACAGATAGACCTATACACGGAGGCAATAGAAAAGCTCAGAGGCGGAAGGGTCGCCGAGCGCTATCTGATATTATTAAGCGCGGGAGAAGCTATTTCTCTTTAGCGGGAAGGAAAACACTTTATGACACTGGACAAGCTGGCTATAGGCGAAAGCGCCGTCATTACAAGGGTAGGAGGAGAAGGCTCCCTGCGGCAGCATTTTCTCGATATGGGAGTGATTCCGGGGACATGCGTCACACTGATGAAGTATGCACCCATGGGAGACCCTATGCAGCTGCAGATACACGGCTACGAGCTGACTCTGCGAATTGCCGATGCCGAGAAGATTGAAATCGAAAGGGTTGACGATCCGAAGGCTTTTGAAGAGGCAATGCAAGCGGACTACGACGAAGCAATAACAAAGCCTGCGCAAAGGCCTCATCACCCCGGACTCGGTGAAGGCGGCATATTCCACGCAAAGGACGATGGCAATCCGCTGCCAAAGGGGACAAAGCTGACCTTTGCACTTGCGGGAAATCAGAACTGCGGAAAGACTACGCTTTTTAACCAGCTGACCGGTTCAAATCAGCACGTCGGGAATTTCCCGGGCGTGACTGTCGACCAGAAGAGCGGACAGATAAAAGGTCAGCCGGGAACTCTGGTTACAGACCTGCCGGGAATTTATTCGCTGTCTCCTTACACCTCCGAGGAGGTTGTTTCGAGACGATTCATTCTCGATGAGCATCCTGCCGGAATTATAAACATCGTTGATGCGACAAATATCGAAAGAAATCTGTATTTGACGCTGCAGCTGATGGAGCTCAATGCGCCTATGGTTCTGGCACTCAATATGATGGATGAGGTTCGCGGAAACGGCGGAACCATAAAAATTAACGAGATGGAGGAGCTGCTCGGCATACCTGTCGTTCCGATTTCGGCTTCAAAAAACGAAGGTGTTGACGAGCTGATCAGGCATGCGGTGCATGTGGCAAAGTACCAAGAAACACCGGTGGTTACCGACTTTTGCGGGAAAGACCACAAGGGCGGAGCGGTTCACAGAGCGCTTCACGGCATTATGCAGCTGATTGAAGACCACGCGGAGCTTGCAGGTATCCCGGTAAGGTTTGCAGCAAGCAAGCTTATTGAGGGCGACAGGCTGCTTTTGGAAGAGCTGAAGCTGACTCAAAACGAAGCCGAGATGATAGAGCACATCATCATCCAGATGGAAGAAGAAAGCGGCATGGACAGAGCTGCTGCCATAGCCGACATGAGATTTTCGTTCATCAGGCGCGTCTGCCGGGCCAGCGTTGTAAAGCCAAAGGAGAGCAAGGAGCACCGTCGCAGCCGTCATATAGACGAGTTCCTGACGGGTAAGTTCACTGCCATCCCGGCATTTATATGCATCATGGCACTGGTATTCTACCTGACCTTTAACGTCATAGGAGCATGGCTTCAGGATTTGTTCGCCGAGGGTGTCGAGCTGGTTACCGGGGCAGTAGCCGGGGCTCTTGAAGGCGCAAACGTAAACGGTGTTTTGTATGGTCTGATTATTGACGGAGCCTTTGAAGGAGTGGGGGCTGTAATCAGCTTCCTGCCAATAATTCTGTGCCTGTTTTTCTTTCTGTCACTGCTTGAAGACAGCGGATATATGGCAAGAATTGCTTTTGTAATGGACAAGCTGCTGCGAAAAATCGGCCTGTCCGGGCGCAGTATAGTGCCGATGCTGATAGGCTTTGGGTGCTCCGTGCCGGCGATTATGGCATCGAGGACTTTGCCTTCGGAGCGAGACAGAAAGATGACCATAATGATGACTCCGTTTATGAGCTGCACCGCAAAGCTGCCTATATACGGGTTTTTCTGCAATATGTTTTTCCCGGACCGGGCAGGACTCATAATGGTAGGGCTGTATTTCCTGGGAATTATCACGGGAATACTGCTGGCACTGATATCAAAGAGCACGGTGTTCAGGGGCGAGGCGGTTCCTTTCGTGATGGAGCTGCCAAACTACAGACTGCCGGGAATCACCAATGTTGCGCATCTGCTTTGGGATAAATCAAAGGATTTTCTTCAGCGTGCATTTACAATAATATTTATAGCATCAATTGTCGTATGGGCTCTTCAGACCTTTGACTTTTCACTCAACATGGTGTCCGATTCAAAGGACAGCATGCTCGCTGCTATTGCGGGCTTCCTCGCACCGCTTTTCACGCTTCAGGGCTTTGGCGACTGGAGAATTGTGACTGCACTTGTTGCGGGCTTTATGGCAAAGGAGAGCGTGGTTTCAACGCTTACTGTACTGTTTGGCGGAGATGCGATTCTGGCGGTGCTGTCAGGGACTGCTGCGGCATCGCTGCTTACATTCTGCCTGCTCTATACGCCTTGTGTTGCGGCAATTGCTTCGGTCAGGAGAGAGCTTGGCAGAAAGTGGGCGCTTGCCATGATTCTGCTGCAGTGCGGCGTGGCTTGGGCGGTGTCGCTTGTCGTTGCTCTGATAGGGGGTGCGATGCTATGAATTTTGCCAGCTGGGTTGTATTAGTCATCCTTGCGGCGGCAGTAATTGCAGCCCTTAGGATATATATAAAAACGGGCAGCTGCGACTGCGGACAAAAGGGCTCGGAATGTTCAAAAAACTGTACATTTCAGAATTGTTGCAAGGCTCAGAAAAACAAATAAATACAATTAAAAACATACAATCTTTTCATGAATAATAACATACTGTACTATTGTCATTTATTTTGGGAGTATGGTATAATCATATAGTGTTTTATTATCCCGAATAACACTACAGGCAATTATCATAAAGGAGAAGAATCATATGAGATTCGTACCAACCAACTGCTTGAGGGTAGGCATGGTTGTGGGTGAAAACCTATATAACCAGGCCGGTGACCTATTACTCTCAAGAGGTACACCGCTCACTGATGATTACATATATTCCATAGAACGGCTGAAATATAATGGAATATATATCGAAGACGATATTTCCAGAGATATCGACATCATCAACATAGTAAGCGACAAGGTACGCGCTAAAACGGTTAGCGGTATCAAAAACGCATTCGTTGATGTCAGCAAAAACTCGGGCGACGCAGTCAAAAGCCTCGCAGAAGCCAAAGAGCAGGTTGAACAGATTGTTGATGAAATCTGCAACAACCCGAGTCTGATGATCAACATGGTGGACATGAAAGTGTTTGATGACTACACTTACTATCATTCGGTAAATGTAGCTATTTTGTCCATTGTAATAGGTGTAGCGCTCGGAATGGAGCGTGAAGAGCTTTGCAATTTAGGCTATGGAGCATTGCTTCACGATATCGGCAAGGTATTTATCGATAAAGACCTGCTGAATAAAAAGGGCAAGCTCACTGCAGCCGAATTCCAGATATTAAAAAATCACTCCTTGCTTGGGTATGAACATATAAAGAAAGGCTACGGAGTTTCAAAAACCTCCTGCATGGCCATACTTGACCACCACGAAAGGTACAGCGGCGGTGGGTATCCTAACGGATTATCGGGAAATAACATATCACTTTACGGCAGAATCATTTCGGTAGCGGACGTATACGATGCGCTGACCTCCGACCGTCCTTACAGAAGGGCGATGATTCCGGCCGAGGCAATCGAATATATTATGGCATCGACCGAAACTCTCTTTGATCCAAAGATTGTAGCGGTATTTGTCAAGAAGATATCACCTTATCCTATCGGCACCTGCGTAAAATTATCGGACGGGAATACGGGCATCGTTCTCGAAAACAGAGAAGAGCTCTGCCTGCGTCCAAAGCTTAGAATATTCAAGGACAAGGACGGGTTCCTCGACGAACCTTATATTATGGATTTAGCGGATTTCGAATCCCTCAATGTAACAATTGTTGACGTAGTTTCCTAACGGAGAAGGGCATGAACAAATTCACCGACTATTACAAGGTCTTACAAGTTCATTATGAAGCAGACAGCAAGATGATTGAGTCGGCGTATAAATGCCTTTGCAAGCAGTATCATCCGGATATAAATACGGCAGCGGATGCGGCAGATCGCATGAAGGAGCTCAATGAAGCCTATGCGGTCCTCAGTGATCCCGATGCCAGGAGAGATTATCACAAGGAATGGTACCGGATTACTTCAAAACCCGGTTCGGCAATGATGAGTGAGGAAGACTACCGCAGAGAGCTGGCCACCTCAGTGTTGGACAGCTTTTTTCGTGATATGGTCACGGAAAACTGGGATGCCGCTTATTCAAAGCTGACCGAGGTGGATCACAGGAATGTGCCTGTCTCGGATTTCCGTGAGTGGAAGGTGGCTGTTGCAAAGCTGCACAAGCTGGCGGATTACAAGATTAAATACGAAAAGTCATTCAAAAACTGCGATTACGGCGGTCTGATCTTTAGCGAAATATTGATGTTCACCGTAGAGATGACTGTCCTCGAGATTGCCAGCGGTCAGATATCGCACGAAAAGTCAAAGAAGTACATGGCTCATGTAGACGACTCGTGGAAGCTGTGCCTCGGCTATGCGGATTTAAAGCCGGTTATCGCAAAGTTCAACTATTTTTCCCTTTTAAAAGCACAAAATATGCAGACAGAACGCCTGCATATGCTGAATTACTACGAGCTCCTCGATCAGAGCAAGCGCGAGCTTGCCAGAGCCCGCAGATACGGAAACAAGATGACGCTGATAATGCTGACATTAAAGTGCAAGCCGAGTGACATGGTGGTTTCGGAGGAATCATATCTCGAAAAGTGCATGTCCTATGTCAGCAAGGTTATCTGCCAAACTATCAGACAGACCGATATTGTCGGCAGATACCACGAGGCCAGCTTTGCAATCATACTGACGGAAACTCCGATAGAAGCGGGGCGCGATGTTATGGCAAAGTTGATTCAGGCGGCCCGCAGACCGAAGAACCTGAACTATTCTCTGACCGCAGCCTGCACAGACTGCAAGAGCGATGCTCCTATGGAAGACATATTAAAGGCAGTGCTCAGAAAAGCAGCGCCCGATCAAATAAAAAACGAACTGTCCTACTTTCTGTAGGACAGTTTTTTGGTTTATATCTTATTCAGTTGTAAACATATACATGTATTCCTACTTTTTTGTGTCCAGATAAACGCCTGTAGTTTGCGCGGAGCCTATCTTGTAGCCACCGAGGATGTTTCTCTCGTTGTGGTCTGTCTCCATACCTCTGAGGGCGATTTCGCGCTCCTCATAGATACGCTTGACCACATCCTTATCAAAGGCTTGAATCAGGTTAACCTTTTCGTTAATCTGTTGCCTCTGCTGTGGTGAAAGCTCTTTATCAAAGATGAGTCTATGAGCGTCTTCAAGCGCGTTAATACGTTCAATTACTTCTACTCGTTTATTACCAAGGCGCTCATAGTCCTCCCATTTGTCCTGGTTGAGGCTGCTCATGATTTCTTCAGAGCAGGAGAGCAGCTCGGAGAGCATACCCAGCTTTGCGTCAAAATACTCTTGTGAATTTGTTATGTTCATCATCTGCGTTCATCCTTTGAATTAGGTCACAAATTAACCCACAGACTTTTTTTGTGAACGGGAAATCTTGTCAGCTTCCTTGAAAGCATCCTTCAGGTTATCGAGAATGCCGGATAATCTCTTCAGAGTTTCGGTATCCTTTGCAACTAAAGCTCTGCCGAGTTCATCGTTCACGAACAGATAGATATCTGCCAGATTGATTGAAATAGCATAGTTCATATCCAGAGAGTTTCTCAGAGTGGATACGATCTTCTGAGCCTTTGCAACGCAGTTGTACGCACCTACAGCGTCATGCTTTTCGGTCAGTAAACATGCGAAGTTGATCTGCTTGCTCGCTTCCTCGAATAACTTTACGAGAATTTCACCTTTTGTTAATGTCTGTAATGATTGGTTCTTATAAACCTGGTATGGGTTGCTATACTGCATATTTGTCACATCCTTGCTTCAAAATTATTGTAGTAGCTTACAATCTGTGTAGTTATAACTTATTGTTTATTGAAAGCCCGAAGGCTTAAAATCAGCCGCCGCTTGTGTAGGTACCGATCAGTGAAGAGTAAGCGTTCATGTTGGAAACCAGCGACTCCAGAGCGGAGAACTTTTTCCACCAGTACTGCTGTCTTTCTTCGAGACGATCCTGCAGGGTTTCGATATACTTCTTTATATCTTTAATCTTGCTCGAGATGTTGTTCTCCGTGTCGGAAGCGGTGTTGCCGATTCCGGCCTTTTCAATCAGGGAACCGCGCGAGCCCTTTGGACCGCTGGTCTTGATAGCGGAGTTTACGGCTTCCTTTAATGCGTTGCCAAAGCCGGTCTCACCGAGGAAGAAATCCTTTACCTGCTCGCTCTTTGTTGAGAGTGCGCTGTCAAGCTTTTCTTCGTTTATGGTAAGCTTGCCGTTCTCGGTCCAGCCTGCCGACTGAACACCCATCTCGTACATTGAGAAACCGTTGTAGCTCGTGTACATCATGGTACTCAGCTTTGAGGAAATGCTGTTCAGTGTGGTGTCGTTTCTGAGTATGCCTGCCTTTGCCTTTTCTTCCCACTTTTCGATCTCGCTGTCGGTCATTTCCTTCTTTTGAGCATCGGTCAGAGGGGCGTAGTCTTTAGCTCTTTCCTCTTTTCTGTATTTATTTATCATCTCTATCATTTCATTGTAGTCGTTTACAAAACCTACTACCATGTCCTTGACAGAGGATGTATCTGAGCTGGTTTCAACCTTTATTGCCTCATTTGTAGTGCTTTCGAGAGTCAGGAACATTCCGTTTACGGAGATGTTTTTGTTGCTTTCTCTTTCAACGCGCTCGCCGTCTACATAAAAGACCGCGTTCTGACCGGAAGTAACTTCCGGAGCATTTGCACTTTCATTTGTGAGTCCGAGCGATGCAAGGAAACCATCCTCGTCCTTGATATCGATGGTGCTTGCTGCGCCTGTAGCACTGCTTGTGAGAGTAAATGTATCGCTAACCTCAGAGTAGGATAATGTCACACCTGCCTTTGAGTTATTGATCTGATTCATTACGCTTCTGAGCGAAGTGTTGTTCTTTATGCTAAACTCCACACCGTTAATTTCAATCTTGTAGGTTGTAACGCCTTCTTCATCGGTGTTTCCGCCGTCTGCGGCCTTTGCGAAAGCGCCGCTTTCCTGAAGCGAGGAGATCTGCTTGTTCAGCGCGATCTTGTTTGTGGAGCCGTTTGTGATTCCGAGTGCTTCGAGTGGGGCATTGTCATCGCCAACCGCATAGATTGAAAGGGCAGAGCTCTTTGCAGTGTTGAACTGAAGCTTGCCGTCATCCGTGTAGGATGTGCTTACGCGGCCCGCGCCGAATGCTTCGTCGAGCTTTTTGTCGAGAGCCGAAGTGAAGGCCTTGCTTGCCAGCTCCGGATCGGAAGGATCCTCAGCTCTTGCGGCATTGTAAGCATTGTAGAAATCCGCAACAAACTCGCCGTCAAAGCTTACTGTCTTTGTGCTGCCGTCGAGTGTGAACGAAAGGCTCTTTCCCGCGAGGGAACCCACGAGCGTTTGGTCGAGGTGATCGGCGTCCTCATAATTCTGGCTGTTTAACAGAGCCTGAATGTCGATGCTGCCGATAATCTTTCCCGAAACAGCGCCGGATTTAATTGTCATTCCGCTTGCAAGCTGCTCAATGCTGTTAACGGTGAAAGATGTTGAATAGCTTTCAGCATTTGTAACAAGCGAAATCGCACTGCCTGATGCTGTAGCGCTGATGGTGTTGAAGGAAGAGGACTTCGTGATATTTGTGCTTGATGTAATATCCAGATACTTTGACTGGAAGGCTTGCATCTTTGTAATAATCTCACGATAAGCTTCCTGCTGCCATTCAAGCTTTTGCACCTGCTGATTCTGCTTATTAATTTTTGTCTGCTCTGTGCTGGTGAGGCTTTCTACGAGAGCATCCGTATCGATTCCGGACGCCATTCCGCCAAAGCCCTTTACGCCGCTGAGCGTCGATGCACTGTTTGTGCTGCTTGAAGTTGAATTAACCGATGACATGTCGTACCTCCTTGTACTAATGGGAGCTAATTACTTTTATATATAAAGTCTGTGTTTTCTTAACTTCTCAATATTATTATCGTCATCTGCAGACAAAACTTAAGCGAAAAGAAAAGAAAAAATTAAAAAACCGGGGAAGAAATATCCCCGGTCAAAATCCAAGATTATTCTTTGCGGTAAACAGAAGGACATACATAAGTGAACTTGTGATTACAGCCCGACAGGGATTCACTGTGACCTATGAAGAAATATCCGCCCGGAAGCATCGCATTGTAGCATTTGTTTACGATAGCTTCTTTGGTAGGCAGGTCAAAGTATATCATTACATTCCTGCAGAATATAGCCTGGAAAGGCTTTTTGAAATTAAAGTCGTCGAGGAGATTAAAATATCTGTAGGCGACCTTTGCTTTCAGTGCGTCGACAACCTGATAATGGTTGTCATCAACCTTTTTGAACCACTTTGAAATCCATTCAGGCGGCATTT
>JAEEGJ010002350.1_pt1 | contig 103665 bp, 74 predicted proteins | sample 8958761 | NCBI WGS metagenome assembly JAEEGJ01 (sample SAMN16246546, study PRJNA631951) | gut metagenome | biome: gut microbiome; feature: rumen; material: RS-attached | host: Bos | place: Iran: Karaj | collected 2018-10 | reverse complement strand
GGGACTGATTCAAATAGTACTAGTCAACCCCAAGATCCGCAAGGTAATTCTTTTAAGGGCACAGCAGACTTTAGTGTGAAGGTGATTTTTTCATCTCTCGCGCAACAGAATATGCGTGATTGGCTGGAGGACCATCAGATTGACACGTCGAAGAAGTATGAGTTCACCCAGTTGGTTACGCGCTTTGCCTGGTCATATCCAAGTAATAATAAAGGCTTTTCTGTAGGGACAACAGAGAGAATATTCGTTGATTGTAGCAGTAGTTATGCTAACACATTTGATAACAGTGATACTTTCGACGGTGAATTGATGGGCTTTCTGGCATTTGCCATTGACAGGCTGGAGCATCTGATTAACAAAAGAATAAGAGAAGGGGGATATGGTACTGTAACGGTCCGAATTATTGCATATCATCCTGTTGAAAAGCTTTTGTTTGCTTTAGCCACAATGCTTAACCGTGTTTTGCCTGAGGCAGGAGTTTACAAAGATTTCATCAAGAAAGTCATGGATTCGCCTCGGTTCAAAAACAAGCTGGATTGGGTTTATGAAAAAAACTGGGATTTCAATGTTCCATATTGTTGCGTTTTAGAAGGCTACAAGTTATGCGTTAAAGGTAAAAGCACCGATGAGAAAGTAAAGATTCTTAAAGATCTTGTCAAAAAAATTGATCGTGCTGGGCGAATTACTAGTGACCCGGACAAAATAGCAGCTTGGAAAGCTGGTGGAGGTGGCGTAACCAAAAACGTTAGGTATGATGATGGTGCATTGTTTACATCATCTAATGACGTGGAATTCACTGTTGAGTATTTAGGGAAGCAATTAACAAAGAGCGGTTTGACGACGGAGATTGCTAAATTGACTAATCCACAGCCACATGAACTGAATGCTCAGGCGGACCAATTGCAAGCAAAATTGGATGAAGATAAGAAAAATCTTTATAATCCAAAAAAACAAGAGATCAATGACAAAATAGACGAATTGCATTTACAACAGTATCCTGGGTCGGCTAACTATAACGAATGGCATGAAGTAGAGGAAAAAGAACGGCAGACTGCTTTTGAGAATAATAATATTACTTGGGGTAACACGCCTCTTCATGATCATCATAGTATTGATGAAATAGAGTTTGATGGAAAGTTTGTAAAGGAATGGGAGCTTGAACATGCGTTAAAAAATATCACAAAAACAGAGCAATTAAGACAAAAAGAAATTGATGATTTGCGTGAGGCCGCCAAGAATATTGCCAAGAAAATACAGATGCAGATGGACCTTTCCATTTCTATCTTGTTTGCTATTGGAGGCATTTTTTGGGCTCCAATAGCCATAGGTGATATTGTTTTTGAGGTTTACAAATGGCAAAGAGATAAACTTGAAGGAGATCAATTAATAAGAGACCATGGCCTGGGCGTAGCATTTGATGTCGTTGGGCTAGTTCCATATTTCGGGGGATTCTTTAAGGCAGCAAGGAATGCTAAAGCTGCTAGTCAATTAAAAAAAATAGATAAGCTTGCTGGCTCAATGGATGAGGTTATGAGTAATGCAGATAATGCAATAACTTCTGTGGATAATCTGTTCTCACCGAGTGAAAAAAAGACTTTAAACGAATTGGAGAAAATTGACAATCTCTCTAACGCTATGGATCAAACTATGAAGAATGCAGATAATGTATTAGCTTCAGTAGATAAAACGATTGCAAAGGGAGCGGTTGATGAGATTGTCGCTGCTCAGTCACAATATGCTAAGGCAGCTGCAGATTATAGCACGGCATTGGATAAACTTGGAAAAGCAACTTCGACAGCGGAACAGAATGCTGCATTACAAGAGTTGGCGGATGCTTTTAGCAGACAAATGGAGGCTGGATTGTCTGCAACAAAAACAGGAGAAGAAATAGCAGAATTATCGAAGCATTACAATGAGTTCTTAAAAGTATTAGAAGAAACGAAGAAGTCAGGTAATGTTGAAATGTTAAAAGAACTGGGAGAAACAATTTTTCCTAAAGTAAAGAATGCTTTAGATATTGTTGATAAAGGAGTCGATTTCGCAGGAAAGTCTTATGCAGTGATGGAAGGTATAGGCCATAATGGCTTTTTACTTGTGACTAATGATATGAGTTCAGAACAGTCTCCTTCTATAAATCAGGTAGATAATGACACACCAAATGGAGTGATTATTGACTCAGAATCTGAAACTTACGCCATTCGTGATGATTTGAAAGCTTCATTCCCTGATGCTACATCAATTGATGTTGATAGTTTTGAAACAGGAAGGTTTGAGGATGGAGATCTAGCCAATGATTTGTATGAATATGAACCTGATGAAGATTTTGAAATTCCTAAGACTGAGATGACGGATAATGAATTAAATGACATTATCAAACAGGCAGATAAAGATGCTACAAAAGCAAAGAGGAAAGAACGTAGTGCTAACTCGCAGTTGGCAGATGCGAATTCTAATTTGAAGACTTCGTCAGAAGCATATGAAAAGGCTCTGAAAAAAGCTAATGAGGCAGGGCATAAGACAAAAGCTGCTGAGGATGAAGTCCAGGATCATAAAGATCGAATGAAAGAGGCAGAAGAATTGGCTCTTGAGGCAGCTGAAGAGGCCGCTATTTGTGCAGCAGCAGGTGATAAGGAGGGCGAGGCGTTCTGGAAAGACCTACAAAAGCAGCAAGAAAAAACAGCTGAGAAAGAAAGGAAGAAGATAGTTGCCGCAGAAGAAAATGCAAAAAATGCCGCTGAACAGGAAGCAAAAGCAGATGATAAATTAGCTGAAGCCAAGGCGAATAAGAAGAAAAGTGAGGAGCAAGTCGCTCAGGCACAAAAACTTAAAGATGATGCTGAGAAAGCAAAAACAGATAGTCAGAATGTAAAAGACAAAGCTCAGGCTGCTATCGATTATGGAAAAGAACAAGAGAAAGCACAGCAGCGCGCTGCTCAAGCTGCTGCGAATCAAGCGAAGCTTGAGAGTGATTTCTATTCAGCATTTGACGAAAGGGAAAAGGCTGAGAATCGGTTGGATAAGATAAATGATGACGTAAATCGTACCCAAAATGAATTAGAACGATTGCAGGGTGAAATCTATATTGCTGCCAGCAGTGGACAAGTAATAGCTGCTACTCAATTACAGAATCAAGCAAATGTCTTAAGTGAAAGGCTTGACAATCTTAAGTCGGAACAGAAATCTGCCCAATCTGCATACGACAAAGCCCTTGATAATGAGGATAAGGCATTCGCAGCTTATGGCTCTCAGAGTCAAGAGGAGTATAATGCTCATCAAGCAAAAATCAATCGTGATAAAGCGATTAGAGATTTACAATCAGGGGGATAAATGATGAAGACATTTAACTATACACCCTATAATTCTCAATTTGAGCTTTGTCCTGTTAAGCTGCTTACTGGCAAACTCTATTATGAGGGCTGTGAGAAACCCTTGTACATATTGGGCAACCCGACAGGAGATTGGGGCGATTCTTTGGCCATCGTTGAAATGAAAAAAGACAGATGGCCCATGCCTAATCGGTTGGAACTACGATATGCTACCAAGGATACAGGAAAGTGCTATGCCATCGATACACCTTTAGATGTCGAGCGTGCAGAAGAATTATGGGAGGCGCAGGAAGAAGAATACCCTGATGCTCCATTCATTCATTATGTAGTAGGTACAGCCCCCCATGGCGGTGTCGCTATTTGGTTGCGCGGTGACGACCGTTCTGTTCTTCTACATTGGTTTCAAGCCCCTGAGGTGAGCTTGACAAAGGATGAGCAACAATTCTTAAAACGTGCTGAGATAGAGAATGAGGTTGAATTCATTACGTCAGAGCAGCTTCAGAAAGACATGCAACAGTTTGAGTACCGTTATGAGGTGCTGGAAGAGTGCTTTGAGGATTATGAATGGAAATTGTATGACGAAGAAGATTTGTACTTCGACGATATAGATATAGATAGTGTAGAAGATAAGCGCACAGATGGTACTTTCCAGTATTTGGAGAATGACAGCCTCATGAAATACCATACTGCTGGTAAGCCTTTACGAATAAGTGTCAGATGGCATGAAGGAAGGTCTGATTATTTTGCTCACTATTGGATTAATAACTTTGGGATTACTCATTTTCTTGATACCTTTTTTAAGGTAACAGGAGAGAAGCGAGTAACCATCATGTTGCGACTTGATATTCGGAATAACTGGTTTGCTTTGGCACTAAAAAGTGAGTCTCCTCAATTCCGTCCACTTCCGATCCCCTCTAATGCCTATCAAGTAATTGTTTTCGAAGACGACGAGGAGTGTTTTAGAAGTCGCAACTTCCATCAAGAACCGGGTGATTGGAATTGGCTGAAAAGTGATCCGGAAACAAAAGAAGAGTAGTTTTCTCTATTCTCCATTGATGTAAGAAAGAATCAAGTGTCACTAAATAGAGGAATTGACTGAAAAACAGGGTCTTACACTTGGTGACGGATCACTTTTAAAGTATCACTAATGAAGAGCAACTTGCAATTGATATACAACTTTAGTTTCAATTAGTATACATATTATACCCTAATCAGTTGACTGATTACGATAGAGTTAATGCCTAATTAAAGAGTAATTAATGGCTAATTGAAGTGTAATTGATGACTAATTAGAGCTTAATTGATGGCTGATTGGTGGTATAGATATCTTGCATTGTATTTTAAAGAATCATTTTTGCTACAATAAGTGTACTAATTTGAGCAGATGAATTGAGAATTACCCTCCCCGAACTGGGGCTTAACTAGCCTTCTCGTTGCTTTCCTGAAGCTATCAAGAGGGGGGAGTAAGATATAATTATTGTTTAGTAACTCCATAATATAGAAAAACATATATTAATAATAAAAATAATAACACTATGACAGACCAAGAATTTTATCAAGAAGAGTTTATCGTCATGCTAACGATTGACGGCACGGCGTATGACGAGATTGAAGTGAAGGTGACTGATCCGAACAAGACTGTTCGTGAGCAGATTGACAGTATCATTCAGGTGTTTGAGTTGCCGAAGATGGATAATGGTGGTAACCCCATCCAGTATCTGTTGGGTAAGCTGATGGATGGCGACGAGGAGCCTGCCGTGTTGGAGTTCGAGGATGAGGAAGGCCGCGAGATGGCACTCATCGACTACGATATCCAGCCAATGGATCATCTGCATCTGATTTCAGTACCCATCGCAGGATAGTGATCAATTGGTGCTAATGTCAGAAACAAGGATGTTTCTTGATTTGTGCAAAGCTCCACAGAAGTGAACTTATTACCTTAATACTTCAAAACAAAGAATAATATGAATCCAGCTATAAAAAAGATTAATGAGAAAGAACTCTCGGGTCGTGATGCCCGTTTGTTCCAAGAGTGGAAAGATTTGGATGCTCTCTGTGAAAAGAGAAAGAAAGAGAGTCCTAATCCGTTTAAGCCCTCTTTATCTTATATCATCCGTAGAAAGACACCTACCGGGTTGCCCACCGAGTTCGAGATACTGTATCGTTGTAAGAGTATCATCGGTGTTGAGGGCGAGGAGAAACCCCGTAAGCCCATTTTTGGCAACCTGCACAAGATGAGTGTGGTACTCCCCAATAACTATCCGTCGGCAGATGGTAACCCCATCTTTACTTTCCTGACAGACATTTGGCATCCGAATATCCGTAACTCGGGTAGTTTCAGAGGACATGTCTGCCTGACTATCAAGGAGATGGGCGTGTTGGCCTCCATTAAGGACTTGGTGTTGCGCGTGGAGCGTTATTTGAAGTATCAGATGTATCATGCCCAGAACACTTATCCTTATCCCGAGGATCAAGGTGTGGCTGAGTGGGTACGTGAGGAAGGTGAACCCAATGGCTGGGTGAAGTTTGCGCAAGACAAACCCGAGCCTCCTGCTCCCAAACCAGCTCCAACAGAAACAGCTGCTGAGGACCAGCCTAAGAAAAAGCGTTCGCTGAGTATATAATGTGGGGACAAGTGATAAGTCAGAGCCGTTAAGTGTAATTGCTTTTTTAAGGAAGTGCTTGCCTTATTATCTGCCTTTATCCTTGTCGATGAATAATAATTGAATCGTCATTTGAAAGAATTATGAAAAAGATATTAATGTGTTTGTTGCTCTGCATGGTTGGACTCGGAGCCAGTGCGGACGAACAGAGAAAGGTTACGCTGAGCGCTGACCATAACAAAGAAACCATCAATCTGTCATACTGTAATATTTTTATTAACCTCAGACAGGCTGATGACGAATCTGGTGAGGTCAGCATTGAGCTGGAGAACCTAAGTGAGTCGAAGGCACTCATACTTTTTGACCGCTCATATATGGAGAAGCAGGTGAAGAAGTTGACACCTAAGATGCAGTTCGACAAAAAGTTTGGTGGAACAAAAGGCAAGCGCGTGATAGAGGCATGCAGTGAACAGTTGACCAGCGTTATGCAGTTCCGTCCATCCGACAAATATCCTCTGCCGGCATTCCGCGTGGAGAACGAGGCTACCAAAGTGGTTACATTGCCTGTGTATATAGCAAAATATAAAGGCAAGAATCTCATTTTGATGGAAAAACAAATCATTCAGCTTGATATTGAGGCCGAACTGAAGCCCAGTGCAGAATACGTCAGAATGAATACTCAGTGCGAACAGCTTATCAGAGAGATTGAGCGTACAGGTGTTTGTCCGAACAAGAGTCACCGTACATCTGTTGACAAGCAGAAGGAAGAGTATCAGAAGAAGATCGACGATTTGAAATCGAAGATTGATGCCATCATCAGCTCGCATGGCTGGAACGATGGCGACAATGGTGCTCGTCGTTACAAAGAGTTGAAGTCGAAACTCGATAATGTGGAGATTGCAGAGCGCGATTGCGGTCGTCATAAGGCCATTGGCGGCGGAGGTGGACACAAGTGCACTTACTGCGGATGGTCACTTCAGCAGATCTATCACAAACTGGATGACCTTTATAAAAAGGTATATAGCAGCGGTGACCGCAAGGCTGCTAAGGCCGGCGTGATGGCACAAGTTAACGCACTTTATAACTGCTGTACAGACGCACGTTGCAGCAAGCATTCCGCTCAGTGGAAGAAGGGTGGCGATTACAAGAATAAGATAGTAGAACGCTACAATCGTATTAATAGTCTATGATGAAGCAACGGATGAAGTGCTACGTCACGTCATTTCTCATTCTGATGGCTTGGAGCGTGGGAGCTTCAGCCAAGGAAATGAAAGACACACTGTTCTCTGCACAGGGTGACCGGGTTATCATTTCTTATAGCCAGACTTTAAGTGGTGGTCAACTGGGTCTCAGATTCAATGGTGTGCAGAAGAAACTGAGTGAGTCAAATCTGAAGAAGTTCAAGAAACTTGACGAGGTGGCTGTGGTGATATTCGACCGTGTCGGTAATTACCGCGACATGAAGTTCGACGGCATGGCCACAACTGCCTTTATGGTTCCAAGTGATATTCACTATAGTACTTCTTCGGATGGCTATTTCCTTTTGCAGGATAATCCCTCACTGCAATTCAATGTGACTTCAGATAAGGCTAACCTTTCTATTCCTATTTACTTGGCTCACTATGAGGGCAAACGACACTATAAGGTTTTTGCACAGTGTGGAATGCTCAAAGTGAGTGCTAAGGCCGCAGCCAAAGGAGGCGGCGGTGGCGGCGGAAATATGGGTCAAGGACAGCAAGGTGATGTGGTCATCTCTTCTGAGGAGCTTATTGACGAAGGAGTGTCACCTGTGGATGAGGCTGCCATTCGTATCAATTCGTTGAGACAAATGCTTGAGAAAGCCACAAAGGTTCCTTTCTCGGATGAACTGACACATGAGGCTTCCATGCTGCGCGAGTTACGCTTCAAGGTTACTGATGAGGCCCTTAGCAAGCAGATTGACGATGTGTTGAGTGCCTATGATGACAAGAAGCAACAGTTAGAGCAACAATCTGATGCCAGCCAGCAGGCTGCAGCTGCTCAGGCAGCTCAGCAGGCTCAGCAAGAACAAGCTCGTCAGGACTCTATACGAGCAGCTGAGAAAAAGGAGTCCAAAGAGGAGAAGAACAAAATGATGTGGCTCATCGGAGGCCTCGGAGGTTTGTTCGCACTCCTTATGGGTGGTAAGCAAGTGTTCCAGCAGATTAAGAACAGTAAGATGCAGAAGATGCAGCAGCAGATGCAACAGCAGATGATGCGCAATATCCAGGACATGGCCAACAAGGCCAATCCGCTCAACCAGATGGGCAATCCCCTGCAAGGTATGGGACCACTTGAGCAAGTTGGCCAACAGATGAAGCAATCTTTGCAGACTGAGATGCAGCAGCAGATAAACAGTCAGATGCAGAAGGCTAACCAGCAGATTAATAATGCCACCAAGCAAGTACAACAGGCTGTCGCAGGTAAACAGGCTGGTGCTGCCAATCAAGCTGCTGGTAATCAGATGGCCAATGCCAATCCTGCCGCAGCAGCACAAAACCAGGCACCACAAATCGACCCGAGAACAGGTCGCGTGATGTCGGAGGAAAGCAGAGCCGCCCAGCAGCGCCTTCGCGATATCCTGGCTGGACGAAAGGGGCAGACTACTGGAACAGAGTCTACTGCTCCCAAGATTTCTATTACGCCAGGTCATAAGGCTTCGCTTAACGACCAGATTCCTACAAAGTACAAGAGATTGCAGAAATCAAAGAAATCTGGTGACACACCATCAAAGAAATAGTAACATTAGGATAAACTAGCACTATGATGAAAAGAATTCAAGTATTAGTTACTCTGGTAGCCGTATTGCTGACATTTAGTTTGCAAACATCGGCTCAGAAGAGAAACCGTAATTATGCGCCTAAAACGATGGCTCTCCATGAGCTGATCAGTAGTTTCCGCCAGTATGTGGAAGACATTCCATATTTTAGCGATGCTAATATGAAGTCGCTTTCTGATGAGGTGGATGCGCATATTGATAAGCTGCGTAACTGGAAAGACCGTAAAGCCTATATCCAGGAGAATGACTTGATGGGCTTTATTTCCCGCGAGCGGGATGAGCTGAATAAGCAGAAAGAGTCCATAGGCCCCATGGTGGACCAATTTATGAAACAGTATAATGACGTTATTATTCCAGATTCCACTGGTTGTCGTGACAGTTTGGAGTTTGTCGTCAGCGATAAACTGGGAAGACTGGAAACCAGCCTCAACGTTTTGGAACGAGAGGTTAATACCAAAGGAGAAAAAGCTTCTGACGACCCGTCCTGGTTGCTCATTGGAGGTATTGCCGCAGGCGTAATCGTTCTGTTACTGTTGATATGGGCTCTTGTTAGTTCGAGTAAGAAGAAAAAGTATACCCCGGGACCAGTTGTCAAGCCTCTGAATGCGAATAGGGGAGGCAATGGAGGAACAGGTACTGGCGAGGCAGGTATCGTTGTCCGTCGTAAGACTGCCACTATTCTGAAGAAACAGAGTTTGGAGGACGTCATCGACAATCCTCATTATATGAAGATTGATCTTGAGGACTGCTGCTATGAGTCGGCTGTTCGCCGCATGTATATCAAAGATACGTGTATTACAGATATCTACAACATGTATCTCTCAGACCTCAAGAATCCTGAAAATGCCAAGGAATATGGTTGTATGGTCTTGGGACGTTGGGTTTTTGATCCTGAGAATAATGAATACTATGTTTCGCTTGAGCATATTGTATTACCTGGTGATGATGCCATATTCGATGAGTATGAATTGAATTTCGGCGGAAAGATTAAACTGAAAATCTTGGAAATGTTGCGTAAACTGCGCCGTGAGACAAACTTGCAGTATGACCTGACGTGCTGGGTACACTCACATCCAGGCTTGACAGTATTCTTCAGTAATGCTGACAGCAATGTCCAGGATCAGTTGAAGCATCCACAGCATCCGAAGTTCCTTACAGCTATCGTTGTCGACACTCTCACTCCAACGATGGAGACAGGTATATTCACCTACCATCGCGACATGACCCTCAATACTAAGAATGATTTGAAGAAATTGTATTCTCTGAAAGAGTGGTATCAGTGGGCACAAGAGAGCTTGGAGGCACCTGAGCAAGTTGAGACGGAAACGAATCCGAAGCCAGAGGCAGACTCCTCTTATTTCAACACACTGGCTGAGGCCAAGGAGCACACAACCGCATGCTTTGGAATTAATCTAAGTAGGGATATGGTTGTTGACCTCTGCATGGCATTGAGCAATCAGGCTAATGGCATTGCTGGCTATATTCATGGGCAGGTGAATAAGAAAGAGCAATTAACAGAATATATTGCCGAAAGACTCTCAGATAATAGCCAAGAGGAGAATATGCAACAGATAGGTTGCTTTGTGGTCACTCCTCATCTAAGTCTCCCTTCTGTACGTAAGGCTGTTGCCGATCAAATCAATCAGTTCAAGTTCGTGCTGGTTTATACTCCTGGCGATGGTACCCTTACCTCAATTCCTGTGATGGCTGACGACCTGTGTGGCTATGATAGCTATTACGGTTCACAGAAGCTTGAAGACTTAAAATTATGGACAAAAAAAAGTAGATAATATGAAGCTAAAGTTTTTTTCATTATGCGCTGTGTTGGCGTTTGCATTGAATGTTTGTGCACAAGATGTATCAACAATTCAGTTCTGCGATAAGAAATACGAGTATGGAACCGGCAAGGACAGTGTGACGCTGTTCTTAAAGATACTCGATAGTAATGGAAAGCCATGCAAGGATATTACGCCAGCAAGCTTGGAGAAACACTTGGTCATCAACGAAGACGGAGTGATGATTCCTCTGGATCGTAGAAAGATTACTTCGTTGAGTTCCGGACAGCGTATCCCTAGTGATTTTACCATCTCCGTATTGGTAGACCTTAGTATTCCAGAAGCAGGTAAGGGACAGATTTACGAGGCATTCGGAAAGCTTGTTGAGAGTGCTCCTGATAGTTGTGTGTTCCTGTCGTTTTTTGGAGAAGAGGTAAGCTCCAGCCAGTTGGTTACTAAGAAGAACTTGGCAAGTTTCAAAGACAAGTTCTTGTCTCACTCTGACAAGAAATTCTTCTATGGTGCCCTTTACTCCAAGTTGGCAGAGTTTAGTAGTGATAAGGCAGAATTGGAGGAATCAGTACGTACCAAGGGCGGATATGTGAAAAATGGAAGCATCAGCCGCCGTGCCCTTCAGGCTAAAGACAAGAATTTGTTGTTTGTGTTTACTGAGGGTAATATGCGCCCGGAAGACGAGGCAATTTCTTTTGTTGAGGTTACCGACTATCAGTCCAACGCTACCCATATCGTTCCGAAAGTTTTCGCTTTCTACTATACGGGTGAAGGAATGGACGAGAATGTTGAGCTGACATTGAAAGGTGTGTCCACACCTCGTAATGCAGAGGGACAAGTATTGGCCGACCGTCAGGGTGGCTATCGTCCGTCTGCAGACTTAAGCAATGTGCTCAGCAATTTCCAGGAAGTGGTGAAAGACGCCATGTATGATTTCGCCTTTACGTATAAGGCAACTGATGATAAGGCTTATGCCGGCCGTGTGAACTATGTCGCTGAATGGAAAGGAAAGGAAGCAGGTACTGGTGACTATTCTATCGGTACAGCCGAGACTCCTTGGCCTGTTCGTGAAGAAAGTGCCGGCGATGCTTTCACCAAGTTCTTGGTAGCTCTTTTGGTGACCCTCCTTACATTTGTGTTCTTCTTCTTGGTGATGAAAGTTCTTATCCCGTTTGTAAAGTCGAGGATGTTTGCCTCTAAGTATTACAAGCCATATCAGCCAGAAGAGGGTGTCACACGTCGTATTTGCCACTATTGCCGTCAGGACATTCAACCGGGACAAAAAGTTGTGGTGAAGTGTAAGCATGTGATGCACGTCGATTGTTGGCGTCAGAACGGATATAAGTGTGTGGAGTTTGGCCAAAACTGTAAGGAAGGTATTCAAGACCATGTGGATTTGAAGGATATGTTCAGTCAGGCTTCTCTGCGTGACACCTATCAGACTTTGGCCGGTGTGCTTGCAGGTCTTGTAAGCTGGATTGTCTTTGAGTTTACTGGTCGTGGAATGTTTGACGGCCTTGGAAAAGCAATCGCTAAGACATTCTACCTGAATGAGGATATGAAAGCCAGCATGCTCACTGACTGTGGAGCAAAGGTATCTGCCTTGTTAACGGTGGGTCTGCTTTTGGGATTCTTCCTCTCGTTAGTGTTCCGCTATAACGATGAGTACCGGAAGAAGGATGCTAAGGTCTATCTGAAGATTTTCGGATTGTCATTGTTGTCGGGATTAATTGGCTTCCTGGCCATGCTCGTAGGCGGTATCATCTTCTGCTTACTGCTTTCGGCAGTCGGCACGACTTACATACCTTGGTATTGCTCGCTGCCTGCTTATATTATCTTCTCAATATGTATGGCATTGAGCTTAATCATAAAGTCTTCTATTCCTACAAAGAGTGCACTCATTGGTGGTGGTATCGCCGCACTTATCGGCTTTATCGTGCTCTACTTCGGCGGAGCCGTCAGTTCGAATATGGGCTGGTTGAACATGCTGCTCGACTTTATCATCTATGGAGGTGGCCTCGGTGCATCGCTTGTCACAGTTCGTATGCTGGCAGAGCGTTACTTCCTTGTTATTAAGAACGGAATGAAGGCAGGCCAAAGAATTCCTATTCATAAGTGGATGAATGCTACTGGTGGTGGTAATAAGGTGACCATTGGTAAGACAAATGAATGTGAGATTCAGATGAACTGGGAAAAGGCCAATAAGGTTGCTGATAAACACGTTCAACTCTATATTGACAAGTCTCGCTCACTGCCGATGTTGACCCCACTGGAGGAAGGTGTGGTGTTCAATGTTCGTACGAATTTGCCAGCCAACAAGTCCATTGTTCTTAACAATGGCGACACATTTACTGTTGGTGATACCATTTTTGAGTACGTAGAGTCTTAATTTATGGAAAAAGAAAAGTATGAATGGGGAGAGGGCGTTTATACGCTTCTCTCCTGGTTCAAAAAAGAAAAGGTGAAGAATGCCCGTGTTCTCGTGGCAGGATGCGGAGCATTAGGCAATGAGGTGGTGAAGAACCTGGCGCTCTTTGGCATTGGTCATATCTATGTAGTCGATTTTGACAAGATAGAGTTGTCAAACCTCACCCGCTCAGTACTTTTCCGCGAGGCGGACGCGTATAGTCATGCCTATAAAGCTGATATAGTCGCTGCTCGTGCCCGTGAGATTAATCCTCAGATAGAGGTGACGCCTATTGTCGGTAATCTTTTCTCGGAGGTTGGATTTGGTATATACAGGTCTGTTGACGTTATCATTGGTTGTCTTGACAGTCGTATAGCCCGTTACCAGCTGAACCGTCTTGCCATGAGAGCAGGGAAAAGTTGGATTGATGGTAGCATCGAGAATTTGACTGGAGCCGTGAAGGTATACACCCCGGGTAAAAGCTGCTACGAATGTGGATTGTCCAGAGAAGAGTTCAACCACATTATGTTGCGCACAGGTTGTGCCGATGTTGTGCGTTCCCAAACAGAGCAAGGGCGTGTGGCCACAACACCGATTAGCGCATCAATCGTAGGAGCCTTGCAAGTGCAAGAAGCCATGAAGATTATTCATCTGCAGGCATCTGATGAGGAAAGCAACGCTGCCGGAGAGGAGTTCACACCATTCAAGACCCTTCAAGGCAAGATGCTTCGATATGAGGGAATGACAAATACGATGAGTATTTATAAGTTCTCTTCATGGAAAAAGAACTGTCCTGCCCATGAACAGTGGAAAGATGTGAAAGTCTGCAAGGAACTTTCTGCTACTCAGACAGTTGCTGATGTGTTCCAGAAACTGAAGGAAATACTGAATGCGGAGAGTGTTGAGATTAATATGTGCAATAATAAGTTCATCGACTTCGTCGCCAGCGATTATCCTCAAAAGGAATTTGAAGTGATGATTCCTGAGTCTCGCTTGGATGAGTTTATTAAGGGAAATAAAGAACTCAGGCAACTTAGCTATCGCACGCTGATCCACAAACACTTTTTTGAGAACATTGACGACCGGTTCCCTTATCAGCAGCTGACACTGCAACAGATAGGTATACCAGCATTCGATGTTCTTCAAGTATCTACAGAAAATGGAGTGTCTTATGTCGAGCTCTCCGGTGATGCATATTAATATCTGAAGTAAATGCAAAAGCCAAACTTACTGCCATCTGGTATCAATGCAGAATTGCTGCTGAACTATTATCCAGAGGGAAAGTTCAAAGTATCATTGCAAGGATTGCATAAACGCAATTCGTATCGTGATGTTATAGAATTAGAGGAAATGGGCGATTTGGATGCCATACATGCTACTCTCGGCCGTATGAGTATTTATAATTCTCTACCGGAGTATATGTTCCATCCTGTCGATCGTTTCGATAATCTTCCTTTGAATAATGAGAGTGAGGCCTTTCATGAGCAAGTGGATGAGCAGGAGCAGGAAATAGCAGATGCCTACCGTTTCTTCCTGCCCATTGACGTTTTGCTCTTCAGATTGCGTGCACAGGTCAGGAAGCATATAGAGTCTTTCACGCAAGGAAATGTTGTTATGCAGCAAATCCTTAGTGATAACCTGACAGAGGAGCAGCGTAACAATCGATTTATCCGCCAGATTTTTCCATTCCTGCCTCAGTGTAAGTTCATTCGTGGCAACCGTACATTATTAACCTTCTTATTGCGTAAGGTCTTTTTGGATGAAGGACTCAAAGTGAGGGTGAAAGAGGTTACGCGTGATTTTTCCGACGAGACTCCTCGTTATGAGAATGCACTTGATATGGATTTAGGAAACAGTTATGTGGGCAGCGTCTACAATGATACCATCACCACATACGAGATACATTACTGGTCAGATAGCGAATGTGATTCCAATTTCGTAAAATTCACCGAAGAGGTGGAAGAATTACGTCTGTTTTTACAAGACTTTTTCCTTTCTGTCGAGACAGAACTCGTGTTTAATATTTCACAGGACTATCCTCCTTTACGGTTGAATGATGAGAAGATTTACAATTTCCTGAATTATAATACAAATATTTAAAACATACTTATGCCAAAAAGAATCAGTTGGAAGAAAGGTATGCGCCTCACCGATGAGGTGCTACTAGCAGCCGATAAATGTACGTCGGAATATATCGGACAGTCTATAGCTTTGGCTGCAGGGGGACGCTTCGGCCTTTTCACACCAGCGCGTCCATTCGAGATGTCACTCAGCATCTCTAAGGGATATGTCGAGGTTGAGTCTCTCTCATGTCTGGCAGTAACATGTGCTGGCGACTTGATAGATGCCAATTTTGATACGAAGTATGCCAATTCTTATGATACGCGTGTTCCTATTCCCAAGGACGATGACATAAGAGAGCTCTTTCTTACAATTAGTGCTAATCCCAATGATTGGAAGGATGGAGCTGAAGGCTGTTTGGAGCCCGATTACACATTTAGCCTAATCGGTTCAAAACAGGCTATAAGCAGCCACACTGTTCCCATCGGACGCTTAGTGAATGATGATGGATGGCGTGAGGACAATACAAATTTTGTTCCTCCTTGTTTGTATGTGACTGCCCATCAAAAGTTTGTAGAACTCCATAACCAGTTTATTTCTCTACTTCGCAATATTGACGACCGGACACGTCAGCAGTTAGATACTGGTGCATATGATGCGATTAGTATTTATTGGCCTATTGTACAGCAGATTCATATGATCGCTAATGCAGAGTTTGAGACAATGACCCCGCAGAGGTTGCTGTCGTGCGTTCAGCGCGTCGTTGGAGCTTTTACATGCGCGTGTGATATGGACAAAGTGCTTTCTTTGGAGGATGCAGAAGTCTTCCGCAACTATACACGTGTACCATTTAATTATCGCAATGCCTATATTCGCATTAAGCAGGGACTTGGTATGTGTTATGCCATCGGTGAGAAGATTGAGAAGTTCAGTTTGTTGAAAAAAGAAGAACCTCCAAAGCCACAGCCGCCAAAGGTAGAGCCTCCGAAGCCTGATCCTCGCCGTTTCTGGGAAGGTAAGCAGATATGAGATTTGTTAGTACCCCTTTGCAGTTTGTTGATTCGGGCACAAAAATAGTACGTGATATTGACGATCGCATACTGATGCTCGACAACTTGGTGGAACTCATTGTCTTCACACCGCGTGGAGACTTTGAGGCAGACCCTGATTTTGGGTTTGAATACTGGAATCATGAGTTTTCCAATGTACATTATCGTGAGTTTAATGCCAGCCAGAGTAGCATTATGTCCGGAAGTCTTTACAATGAGGTGACAAAAAAGGAATGTGAAGATAGTATACGGCAAAGTCTGGCCACCTATGAGCCCATGCTGAAGAATGTGAGGGTAAGCATTGAATTGGATTCTGCGGCGGAAAAACAGAGGCGTAGACGTCGGGTAGCTTCTAAATATGCTGTGAATGTAATTGTTGAGGGTGGAATTGACGACGGTTTGGGTGTGCTTCGTCCATACCGTAAAGTTGTGGTGTTTCTTGTTGAGCCCACAGTGAAACGACAAATTTAATCAAAATGGATGTAGAATTAGAGAAAAGAATAAATGATGCCATTGCGGCTATGCAGCAGATTTTACCGGAGGCAGTTGATATCTATCAACTAGATCCTATGGCAAAAATCATGTTGGTAGCTTTGGTTAGTGAGACATCAAAGATTCAAGACTATGCAGAAGGTACTCTTCAGCGTATTGTTGAGCGTTTTTGTACTGACTTTATTCCGCGTAAGAATGTTAGTGCCATGCCGGCTGTCAGTCTTATAAAACCCTCGCAGGAAGCCAATAGCGATAGTCTTTATTTCATTGAGTCTGGCGCATCATTCATTTATAAGTCACCAGTCAAGAACGCACAGATAACGTATATTCCTATTTTTAATACTACGTTGCTGCCTCATAGCGGACTCTATTTACTGAATCAGCGGCTGTTGCGATACAATGGTCGTATGGCTCAAGTGAATTTGGATAAACAAAACCGTTTATGGATTGGAATTCAAACGCCTCTTGAAGTAAATTGTTTGAAAGGACTCTCATTCCTGCTTCGTGGAACCAACGGTATTGTGCCTGAACATGTGTATGTCGGTGCAGATTGCACAGAGATAGAGTTCGCACCAATGCAGGAGATGGAGAATATTGAGATGGCGGAGCCTTTTGACGCTCAACAAGTATCTGGTCAGTATTTCTCATTTGTGGAGAATTGGAAAGAGTGCTTGCTCAACATGTCCGATACAGCATTACTATACATTACCGATGCCACCAAGGATCGCGATATGTATAAACCCCGTGCTTATCCAAGAATGTTCCAGCAATGGCTTGAGAATGAAACACTTGACTTGTTCAAACAAAATACAATTTGGCTTCGTCTTGATTTTCCTGAAGGCTATGTAGTACCAGATGACTGTGAGGTGACATTTGGCGTTTTGCCTGTTACTAATGTAGAGGTTAATACGTTGATGCTTACCCAGTCTCAGCCAATAGCCAAACTACAAGGGGACGATGATTCCTTCTTCTTGGATATCTTGGAGACAAGTACTGCTTCTAACCGCCAAGGCTTTACGATGAACAGGGAAGACATCATTGTGCGTGACTTTGATGCCAACTGTTATAATAATGGTGACCTCTACCGTGATATTCGCAACCTTTATAATCGTTTCATAGACGATTATTATGCATTTATCGAGTATAATGGAATTAAGGATGGAGAGGTACTGAAAAAGTTGCGTGAAACGATTAACAAGTTAGGTAAGAGTGTGGGAACTCAAAACCAGCTGTTTAAGTTCGATAGCGGAACGTATGTCATGAAGAATATGAACAACTCTACATCCACCAATACAACCTCAGTACGCTTTATAACTACAAAAGGCTTGTTAGGTAATGCACCTCGAAGCGGAGAGATGATGGAGAGTCGGAATCTTCCAGGTATAGAGCAGAAAGTAGAAGTCGTGATCTCGGGTATGGGTGGTACTGACAAAGCTACAGCTGATGAGCGTTATGAACAGTTACGTTATTACTCTTTAACCAATGACCGTCTGTACACACGTATGGATATTGATGCTTTCCTGCGTAAGGAAATTATGGCTGAGTATGGCAGGGAGGAGTTCCATCGAATCTTCTTGAAGATTAATGTTGAAGGTTGTGGGGGCGAAAACAAGTTGCAGCGCGGTCTTTATATTGATATCGAGTTTAAGGATCGCAAGAACTATGAGCATGCTGTCAGGATGTCGTTTGACACATTGATGCAGCAACGAATCCGAAACAAGTCGTGTATTGCGATGCCTATTATCGTAACACTTAAAAACTTAGAAGACTAATGAAGGAGTATAATAGTGAGAATCCTATCTATCCGCGACTGACAACCTATGATTCCGTGCAAGTTAGGGATATCCAACAAAAGTTGAATGCAATTCGCACCTATTTGCATGGCGTTTGGGAACTTGTCCCTGTTGACGGAATGCTAGGTGAAGATACGACCGTGGCTATCAAAGGATTTCAGCAATGGATGAATCAAAGTCCGACAGGAGAAATGGATAGTTCTACAATTATGAGTATTAATGACACTTACCGGTGGAGTCTTCGTGCCTCGCAGAATGATGCCTTTGGGTCGTATGATTATCAATTGTTAAAACGTCCCACACTAAAACCAGCAGAGCTTGCAAAACGTGTTCTTTTGGTTGTTTGCTTGCTATTTGGTATCTCTGTTTCTTTGCAAGCTCAGTCGTCTTCAGATATTCAAAACTATATTGATAAATATAAGGGTATCGCTCTCGATCAGGAAAAACAATACGGTGTTCCTGCCACTATCACCTTGGCACAAGGTATTCTTGAGTCGGGTGCCGGTCGTAGTGGACTGACGCGTAACGCTAACAACCACTTTGGTATTAAAGCTTTTGGAGGATGGACAGGACCTATCTATCAAGCATGGGATGACGAGCCTTCCAAGAGTAGATTTCGCGTCTACAGTAATGCTGCAGAGTCGTTCCGTGACCATTCTCTATTCTTAAAAAACAACGGGCGATACAGAAGCCTCTTCTCAAAAAGTGTTTATGACTATAGAGGCTGGGCCATTGGACTACAAAAAGCGGGTTATGCGACAGCAACAACTTATGCGGCAGCACTTATCGGTTTTATTGATTCCTATCGCCTCTATGCGATCAATGGAGGTGTGAAACTTCGTGCTGGTAAGACCGTGGTTATTACCCGTCAGGCAACAGCGACACAAAAGGCTACTTTTGATGCATCCTGTCAGGCTGATGAAGACGAGCAGTCGGAAGAAGAGGAAACTGTGGCTAATGCTGTGAAACGTTATGTGGTCGATATCAATGATGTGCGTTGTACCATTCTTTATCCTGGTATGACGTTGTCAAGTATCTCCATGAAATATGATATCCCCAAGGAAAAGCTCTTGGAGTACAATGAGGTTGCCAGTGAAAGCGACATTCACGAAGGAGATATCGTTTTTATTGCAAAAAAGAAAAACAAATACACTGGTGCACAAGATTTCTATCGTGTGCGCCCAGGTGATACTTTGTACGGGATTTCACAGAATTTCGGAATTAAGTTTGCAAACTTGGCAAAAATGAATGACAAAGATATCTTCTCACGACTGAGGGAAGGTGAAAAAATAAAACTAAAATAATCTGAATAAAATGGTTGATTTAGCTAAAATTGCCCAAAAGGGCGAACTCTTTGACGATCGTTACAAATTACTCCGACCTTTAAGTACTGCTGGTGGTACAGCAGACGTATGGCTCGCCTTAGACGCAAATACGGTTACTGACCGTGACAGACTGTTCGATCCGGAGCCTCTTACTGACGAAGATGTAGAGGAACTTCAAGGTCTTAAGGTAGCTATTAAGATTTATCGTCCGAAGAATGCTCTGGATATTGAAGGAGAGGAACAGTTCAGGGATGAGTTCAAAATCGTCTTCAACTGTCATCATGCTAATCTTATCCACCCAACATATTTCTCCATTTATAATGATACTCCTTATCTGGTGCTTCCATTCTGCGAAGATGGATCAGCCGAGATGCTTATTGGTAGTATGGAGGATTTGTGGAAGTTTATCGGTGACGTCTCAGCAGGTCTCGACTATCTCCATTCATGTAAGCCACCTGTTGTCCATCTGGATGTTAAGCCTGCAAATGTCCTTATTGATGACAATAAGAACTATGCTATCACAGACTTTGGCATCAGTGCCAATTACGGCAGGAACAAGCATTTGTATTACTATGATGACGGGAATGCCGGTACTTTAGCCTACATGGCACCAGAACGATTCCTTGAGGGAGTTGATCCAACGCCTGAGAGTGATATGTGGAGTTTTGGAGCAACACTGTATGAGATTATTACTGGTCAGGTTCCTTTCGGAGAAAATGGTGGAGAGGCTCAGTTGAACGGTGATGTTCCGATGCCAAAGCTAACAGGAGTTCAGCCGGATATTATAAGACTTATTTATGCATGTCTTGACAGAGATCCCGCGAAACGTCCTACAGCCCGGCAGGTTATGGAAGCTGCCAGAGCCAAACAGTATCCTGTTAAGTCGAAGGCTCTTTTATATGGATTGATTGCGTTCTTCTGTTTACTTGTTATGGGTGGTGTCGGCTATTACTTCCTATCCCAAAAACTGGCTATGATTGAGACCAGACCGCCTGAAGAAGTGTATGCGGAAGCACTTAATCGTATGAATAGTGATAATGTAGACACATTGAAGGCAGGCTTGGCACAGATGGACAGTCTGAGCGGAACAAATTACATTCCTGCTATTTATGAAATGGCCTTTACATATGGATGGTACTCAGATTCTATATCCGTAAAGCGTAAGAGAATGCTGGGCATTGCTATGGATGAATACTATATGCCCACTATCGACCGATATAGTAACAGGGCAGTGGGCTTGTTTACAAAAATTATGGAACTCAATGACTCCGCGTATGCATCTATTAATGCGAATGCTACATATCGACTGGCATGTTATTATGTGATGCCCAATAATATCTATAAGCCCAATTATGAGAAGGGTAAGCAGGCCTTATTGCGATCGCGAGAGTGGGCAACTAAAGCCAGGGATTATGATTTGCTTGATAAAATCACCCGTGGCTTGGAAACTTTCGAGTAGTTAACTCATAGAATTCATTTCGTGTTTAATCTTATTTGACTATGAAAAGGAATATTCTAGCTTTCATTTTATTAGCTTTGTCGACAGTCGTTGACGCACAGCTGGCTTCATGGCTAATACCTCCTGTCTACGATGATATCAACAAAGTGATTGGAGCCGATCTAATAGTGACAGATTCTCTTAAGAAAAAGACTCTTTGGACCTATCAGGGAAAGCGTCTTTTCGACACAAAAGAGTCTCTGTTCTCGTTTAGCGATGACGTTGCTGTGCTCACCAAGAATGGGACAAATGCTCTTTTGGGTATATTGACGGTTCGAGGCCATTTTATTCCTTTAAACGGTCTTTTGGTTGTTCATAAGTACCCATACTTCTCTGATGGTTTCCTTGCTGTTAAACAAGAAAATGGCCGTTATTACCATTATCTTGATGTGACAGGAACAGAAGCTATACAGAATTGTACCTCAGCATATCCTTTTAGTAACGGATTTGGAAAATGTGAGACTTTCCAAGGATCGAAGAGAAAAAACGGATGTGTTCACATGTTGCTTGATACTGATGGCGAGCCTGTCAGTTTCTCGTTCAATGGTAAGAAGTTCCATGATTCCGAAATAGATTTTATTTCCTCTGTCAACGATGAAGGCTTGGCAGTTGTCGTTGCCAATCTCAAAGTTTATTTCTTCGAAGCTGCTAGTCGTTCTCTTCGCCCGGTTTTCGCAAATGAAGGAGATTCAGACTTGAAGAATCAGGCTCAAGTAGAGAATGATGAGACGAAGTTCTTGAGGAAGTTTGGTGAGGATGGGATGGAGTTAATAGCCAAGAGTGGCGGTGCGAAGGTTAGTTTCCGGTTTAACTCTCTATTAAAGCCTGTAGAATTCATTGTTAATGGAACATCGAAAGCATATAAAGATAAGAAAGAACGTGAATTGTGGGATCCTCAAACCTCTTTAGAGATTACTGCAGAAAACGACAGATACGGCATTTATTATAACGGAAAGGAAGTCCTTCCTCCTCAGTTCGTTGATTGCCCAACTTGTTTCGAGAATAAGGCTTTTGCTGGTGTTTCTGGTAAATATGGACTGCTGCAGGTTAGTAATAGTGGAAAGTTTGAGTTTTCTATGAACAAAGGTAATGATATTGCCTTCCGTCATCAGCGCGTAGAGAGTACCATTCGATTGGATATCCCATTCCCCGTTGCAGAGAAGTCTATGTCTATCAGGATGGATCCGAATTCCGGATGTGAGCTTGATATGACATCGCGTGTGGCAAAAACTGCAAGCTTCGGTAGCTCAGTGATTTATTATTGTACGTTGACAATTCCTGACAGGCTTAGTGACGAGACAAAGGATATTAGATATAAGGCTCAGGCCGTTTACGATGGACTTATCTCTGCACCTGTTGAGTTCAAGGCAAAGCAGTGGTATTACAAGTATTTCAATATCGATGTGGATGACGTGGAGACAGTTATCAATAATGGAAATCTCTTCTTTACCTTTAATGTCTCTGCCGATAAAGTGCCGGGAGAAGAAGACTATCCATGTACTGTCAGCGTAAAGTCTGGTAATTTGCCTGTCAATCTTGATAAGATTTCAGAAACCCGTTATAAGTGTAGTGTAACCAATTTGAAAGATGGTGTGAACCAAGTTATTATTCAAATACAGGAACCAGGTTGTCCTCGCACGGAGTATCCATTTGAGGTTACTTATACGAAGCCAGTACCAAAGACCGCTAGCAAGGCAGCTGTAAAAGAAAAAGTTGTCATTAAGAACAATTCTAAGCCACGTCGTCAGGCTCCACCACCACCTGCAAAAGAAACTAAGAGACCTAGACTTGAGATCTAAACTAAAGTTGAAAGATTTTTGAATTATGAGAATAAGAATATCTGCCCTCACAGATGCGGGGAAGGAGCGTGAGAATAATGAAGATGCTCTGCTCTTCTGCCCAGATCTTCAGCAACAGGAATGGCTGGACCAAGGAACTGACAACTATATCTCATTAGGAGAATTAGGTTCCTTGCTGATCGTTGCTGATGGCATGGGAGGAGCCAATGCAGGTGAAGTTGCATCGGCACTGGCTATAGATACTGTTAAGGATTATTTCCAGTCTCAACGTGTACAGGCTGCTATTAGTCAGGAGATGACGGCAGAGATGCTGCAGCGCGCTGTTGTCATGGCTGATGAGGCTATCAACCAGCACATAATGAAAAATCCTGAAACAAAAGGCATGGGGACCACGATTGTTATCTGCTGGCTACTTGGTCAGACAGCCCATATAGCATGGTGTGGTGACAGCCGGTGCTATGTGTATAATCCGATTTCTGGACTTAGGCGTCTTACCACAGACCACTCTTATGTACAGGAGCTTATCAATAAGGGCGAGTTGACGGAGGAAGAGGCTTTTACCCATCCTGAAAGTAATCTTATTACAAGAGGCCTGGGCGATTTCCAGACTTATCCCACAGCAGACATTGTGACTTATGATTTTGAGCCTAATGACATTATTTTGGTATGTAGTGACGGACTTTGTGGCTATTGTCCTGATACTGATATCGAGAATGTTATGAAAGATCATTATACCGATGTCAAAGATTGCTGTCAAGGACTCATGACACTGGCGTTAGATGCCGGGGGATGTGATAATATTTGCCTTTTATTAGCTTCTATTATTGGCGATGACGACGAGCAACCCTCAAAAGTGAAGTTTGCTCCAATCAAAAAGTTTTTCTATAATTTAAAAAACAGCTAAAGACAAATGACACATTAGGCATTTAACGATGCTATGATGTAGGAAAATTTGAGGTGACATAGACATGTCACCTCTTTTTTGTATCTAACGTGAGTTCGACGAATTCACGTTAACTTGAAACCGGCAGCGCTGCTGTTCTCATTCGTCACTAAACCTTGCTGTCGCCTGACGGATAATGGCTTATGCTTGGTGACACTTGTCTTTCTGCCGTCACGATGCCTTCACCCGTATTTTTGTAATCGATGCCCGATTACCCTCTAACTAGTTAATCAATTAAGGTCTAATCAGGCATTAATTAGCGTGTAACTAGGCATCAATTAGAGCATAATCAGGCATTAATTCGAGCATAATCAGGCATTAATTGCAAATTCCAAAAGTTGCACACAGAAAAGGAGCGGAACTGCAACCCCTTGAACTCCTTGAAAGGACTTTTCTGTAAATCAAGGGACAGTTTTTTTTGATTCTTCCGTTTTCACCGGTGAATCAGCGGAACCGTCCCTCATCATCTCATTTCTTTATCAGCTTTTTAAAATCAGTCAACTCAAAGGTATCATTAGGTGAGTGACTATGGTTGAACGCTGCAATAGCCTCATTAAGCTGATTGATGTTTAAAACTACTTCATGGTAAATATCCTCGCTGACACCTATTTTCTTAGCGTCTTCTTCAGAGATAGAGAGTGTATAAATTGAGTCTGTCAGATTCAAATCTATATACTCAGCTATCTTGTAAGCCTGAATCAGCCGTAGTTTTTCTTCAATATCCATTTTAGAGAGGATTGAGGAATCAGCCTTATTGAGAATCTCAAGATCCTCGTTAGCAACTTCTTGCCGATTTGCGGTGCTATTGTTTTGGCAAGAAAATACTATCATTGATGATAACACAAAAACTAATAAAACGATTCTTTTCTTCATGATTAAATAATTATAAGTTACACATTTATCATTCATGGAACACCAAGATATGTTTATAGTGAATCAGGTAATAATTCCACGCTTCACCGTTGTTTCAATCTCATTTCGTATACAAAGTTATTCTTTATTTTTTGCTACACAAAAAAATTGAAGAATAAAGTGAAAGGAGAATTGTCACCTAATTATTTAACAGTTCTTTATCCACTATATTAAGATAGTCTAAGTAGTCGGTTGTTAACAGCATGTAGGCTTGTTCGCTGTCCACAATTCCATTAGTATTTGCTTTATCTGATACCACTAACATGCTGTTTTCTGAGTCGCTACTACATCCAACCAATAAATTAGCACTGAAAAATGCAAGGAAAAGAGTGAACATACGATTAAAAATGCACATACTTTTGACAACTCCCCATTTTGTTTTTTGATAATTCTTTCATCTTAAATCTGTTTTTATGTTTATATTTTCTGATATTAAAATTTAGATTCATAAGCGTACCCTCCTCTGCCCTGAGAGATGCAGAGTGAGGTACGACAAATAGCAAGTTTATAAAGATTTCTTTACGAACCTATGAGGGGCAGCTGGCTTGATAATCCTCAGCAACTTAACATCTAAGACCAGCGTACTATAGGCAGGTACACCCCATTCTGGCACATTGCGCAAACCAAAACCAAGCTGATAAGGAATGTATACCAGCCATCGGTCGCCCACATGCATGTGTTGCAGTGCCGTTGCGAGACCATCAACAACAAGGGGATAAGCGTCGGCTCTTGCACTAACGGATGTTAAGGATATCCATCCTCTCACATCTCCTTTGACTTGCATATATAATGGAGTGCCGACCTCTTGCTCTTCCTTTTCTCCAAAATAGGTGTTCAGAAACACATATCCATTTGAATGATACGCTGTTGGCATCAAAGAGCCTTTTACGTGCAAACAGACTGAATCCGTATATAACGGGCTCTCGGTTCTTCCGCTTTCATTCATCACTTTCACCACAATATGATCTTCCGGTAGCGAAGAACTGTCGAGCGACCATTTCAAGAATGTTTTCCATTGCCCGTCAGCAACACTCTGTTCCGTAGTCGCTTTCTCATAAATGGCATGGAAGTATTCCTCGTTTTTCTCTTTCCAGTTAGCGTACTCGCTCTGATCTTCTTCTGATTCAGAACATGAAATGAAACACATCGCCACAAACAGTCCTAGCAGAGTTACTTTTTTCTTCATCATTTTTATTTTAATTAGGTTATGAAAATGAAGTAAACGGCTTTGCAAAATGCGATTTACTTAAGCCGTTTACAAGTTTAAATCATAAATGTACCCCCACCCTGCTCCAAGAGAGACAGAGTGAGAGCACAACAAATAGCAGGCTTAAAAAGTTTGCATCTAAACCTATTTGATTACTTAGAACATGTATCCCACGCCAAATGAGAACGTCGACTCATGGCCGTTCATGTTCAGAAGGCTCTTACGGAGTGAGTACTTATAGTCGATCATCCCCACCCATTTGTTGTGAACGAAAGAAACGCCTCCCTGCAAACCATAAGTGAAATGCTTACCGAAGTCCTGGTGCCACCAGCCCAGCGAAGGATAGCTCTGGGTCTCACCCATACGAACCTTATTGACTCTGTCGCGGCCGAACGCAGCATACTGCAGGTATGGGCCGGCATTCAGGCGCAAAGAGTTGGCACCGCCTAAGTCAAATTTGTAAGAGGCTAACACTGGAAGCGTAAGCGACCACTGACTGAAAAACTCGTTGGGTGTTACGCTCTTCTTCGTCTCATTCTCCATATACGACGCTACCAAACGAGGCTGCAAAAACAAATTGCCTGTCAGCTTCCTGTCGTACATCACACCTATTGAGCCACCTACACGCGTGCCGACACCATCGGCCGTTGAACCCGACAGGTTTGCCTGTCCGAACACCCCCCACTGACTCTGTGCATAACTAGTAACGCTGCAGAGCAAGAATAACGCTACGAATAAAAAATTCTTTTTTCTCATCTTTTAAAATTTAAATTTAATAAATATGTAGTAAGCGACTTTGCAAAATGCGATTTACTTAAGCCGCTGCAAATGTATCTCTTTTTCACGGATAACCGTAAAGGAAAATATTAAATATTCCTCCATTACTAATCATTAACTTAACGTCAGTTAGAATTAACTTAATAACATGTAAAAGGCCTGGAATCAGCGTTTACTATCAATGTTTTTGAGTTCTTATTTCAAATCTCAAATCTTTCACAGGATATCCACTTACCTTATCCATGAAGTCGTCGATGAACTTGGTTTGATCAACAGAATCCCACAATTCCAATGCATCAACCTCATCGCCATCAAAGTCCAAGTCTATTTCCAGTCGATAGAATGGCTCTCCTTTTTTGCACTTTTGTGGTTTTTTGGAATACAATATGATTGAACGCAGGTATGATTTCTTGTTTGAATCAACCCATGAAGGAGTATTATAGATAGCTACATGATGAATCTCCATCTGATGACTTAGCATGTAAGAGTAGATGTCAGCAACTACAGAGCTGTCGGTAAATACAGTCTTATGATCTTCTATCCATTTCACTACTTCCGGGTTCCAACCCAGACGATCTTCTATCGGCATCCTGCTTTGTGAAAAGCACATGCTAAATGGCATGAAAATGGCCACAAACAGCAATAATGATATTGTTTTCTTCATTTTAAAGATATTATTAGTTTTTTGTTTACTCATCTTTTTTGTAAATTGTAAATGTTTTAAATAATGTAGTGAACCACTTTGCTAAAGCGACTCATCTAAGCGGCTGCAAAAGTAATAGTTTGCACCAACAAGACAAAGAAACATGAGGTTTTAGAATTAACCAAATAATTAACCTATTGATAACCTATTGTCTACCAATACATTAACAACAATTCACCGAACTGGTAGCTTTAGCAGATATTCATCACCAACTCGTCGAAAACGGCTGCTTTTCCTTCTAAATGGAAGATGTCGCGAAGCATTTTCACCCGGATTTTCGTGATGTATGAAGCTGAAACGCCAATCATACGGCTTATCACTTTTGTCTCTACATGAAGGCGCAACAAAATACAGGTCTGATACTCCCGCTGATTGAGCAAATGACGGTTCTTTTGAAGAAAATCTCTGAAACCTGGAAGCTCTTTATCAATCAAGGACTCAAGTTGCCGCCACTCTTCGTCGGAAAGAGATGTGCCCTGCACAGCATGGCGCATGAGCATTTGGTGAGAGGGGTGATCGAACAACTGCTTGTCAACAACAGGAGCTGTGGTCTGCCTGATTCCCTGAAAAGCAGACAGTTCGTTTCTTAGCCTCTCCAACTCATTCTCTTTCTTTTCTATGAGATACTCGTTATCGGCCTTACTCTTACTAAGATAGTCAATTTCAGACAACAAATCAGATTGTTTACTTAGCATTGCCAAATAGTGCTTGCGGACATCTCGCCTTCTCTTGAGTAGCTGATAGACATAAAGGGAAAAGATCAACAAAACAAGTATCAAGACTAACAATAAGACCCAAAAACGAAGGTTTGCCAACTGAGCCTTACGTTCTTCCTCTTGGGCTTTCTGCTGATTGCGCCGATAATCGTACATAGCTTCCGTTTGCTTCACCTTTTCTGTGGTCAACTGAGCAAAGGCAGAGTCGTTCAACTCGTAGCTAAGCAGCGCATACTTGGCAGTAGAATCAGGCTGATGCCTCTTATTAAACATCAGCGACAACCCTCTCGTACCTGCCACCTGATTATTCATGTCATGGCCTTCACGCAGTTCCTTTCGGAAATAATATTCTGCCGAATCAAGTTTATTGACGGCCAAATAGAACATACCTTTGTCATAATAATACACCTCACGACCTTTCTCAATATTACCTTCTGCATCGAAAAAGCCAGATTGGGTCTCATAAATATGCATATTGTTACGAGCTTCTGCCACTTTTCCCTCACTTGCTAATACATGTATTGAGTTTCCTAAATAGCCTGCTGCAACTTTATGAGCTCCATAGGATGTTAAAGCGTGATATGCGCTGTCCTGAATGATTAAAACTGAATCCAACTTGTTCTTCTTCCAATAATTAAATATTTTGGAACTATAAAGCATCAATGCTCCTAATGTGTCTCCAGCCATCAACGCATACTTTATCGACAAATCTGCTGCCTCTAATTCCTCATCTAAAAGGAACTGGAAATCGAATAGTGTTGCCATCTGCCCATATATTCTGCTCAACTGTCTGTAGTCGCAATCTTTACTTGTGGTATCAGCTTTCTCTGTTGCTAACTTGAAATGCTCCAAGGCTGCGGGGGCCTCGCCCATATCCGCATAGGCTCTTGCCAGCAGATAATAAGCAAGCGTCTGCTCGTTGGGAGTGCCCTTGCGGTCGAAATAAGCCACGAGGTGCTTTGCCTCATCGGCGGAGCGGAAGACGGTGTCGAGTTTGTTTTCTGCACAGAGGCGATACAGACGACATTGCATCTGCAACTTCGTAGATAGCTCATCACGATGGCGCAACACACTATCGACGAGTGAAAGGGCTGAGTCGGGCCTGGTTTCCATTATAGTCTGTGCCTGCTGAAGAGCGTCAAGATATGCTTTGCGGTCGGAACAACCGACCATAACCCACATCGAAAGAACGATGAGGAGAGATAATTTGAAATAGGTGTAAGATTTATTTTGTTTCATTTCGGTTTAAGTAAAATTTGAGAATCAAAGCGACAGGTTTCTGATTCTTCCGTTTTCACCGGTGAATCAGCGGAACCGTCCATAAACATGATTTCTTTGGGCAAATTTAGGAAATTATACGTAATACACGAAATTTTCTTGTTCAAATCTTTCGTCAGGTTGCCATTTTCGTCGTATTCATACTCCGTCTGCTGGTCCGCACCGTCCATGAATACAGGAACCGTCATCTGCAAACGGATTGCTTGATGTTTATTGTACATGGAATCAAAAGCAGCCCCTCCGATTTTTCTGACACACAGCTTGCATGATTCTGAATTCGTCGGACTCACGTTCATTACAAAAACGATTGATGGCTAACCCATAAAAGTCAGCCATCATTATTTTTTGAGTAATCTTCCGCGATTCCCCCCTTAACCCAACGCTCATTGGGGTTTAATTCTTCATCACGTCAGGAGGACAATCCTCAGGTCGGCTGCCCCACTCTTTGTTTGGCTCGGGCCCCATGACGAACTTTAGTACGCCACCTTTCTTTATCATATCGTGGGTGATGTAGTTGCGGGTGTAGGGCTGTCCGTTCCAAGTGGCACTCTGAATGTAGCAGTTGTCGTGGCTCACCTGGTCGGCAATGATGACGAACTGGCCAATCTGCGCCATCGGGAAGGTCGGTGTGCCTATCATATAATATGGTGTGGCGGGACAAACGGGATAGAAGCCGAGGGTTGAGAACACATACCACGCCGACATCTGACCGGCATCATCGTTACCGCTCAGTCCGCCGGGAACGTCCATATATTCTGTATCCAGGATGTAACGCACCCATTTCTGTGTGCGCCAGGGCTCTCCAGCAAAATTAAACATGTACGGAATTTGGTGGCAGGGCTCATTACCGTGCCAATAGAGCCCTTCGGTGAACATCGAGTCGAGACGGCTGACATAGCGTTCGCGCCCGCCCATCACCTGCATCAGTCCATAAGGATCGTGAGGCACATACCACGTATAGTGGCAGGCGGCTCCCTCGGTGATGAACTTCACGCGGTGGGTCTGGTCCTGGTTGTTCATCCAGCGCCCGTTCTTATAGCGTCCGTCGGCCCATCCTGTGCGCGGATTGATGGCATTACGCCAGTTGGCAGCCCGCTTCATGAGCACCTTGTAGTCGTCGGTCTTTCCCAACATCCTGGCAACCTGAGCCAGGGCGAAGTCGTCGTAGGCATACTCGAGCGTACGGCTCACCTGCTCGTTGTCGTGATGAGCCTCGGGTACGCTGTCCTCCAATGGGATATAGCCGTACTTCAGATAGCTGTCCAAGGCACGTCGGCCCTTACCGTCGCGGTATTCCTCGGGCGACGCCACAACGAAAGCGTTCTTGCGCATAGCCTCGTAGGCCTTGTCGGCGCTGAAGTTCTTCACTCCCTTCACCAGCGCGTCGGCCAGAGTAGCGGTACAATGGTCGCCAATCATAGCAGACGTATAACTGTTCCAACAAGGGAAGATGGGCAGCCAGCCGCCTTGCTCGTACATGTGGAGCAGGCTTTCCATCATGCTGCTTGACGACGGCTCCAACAGGATGTTCAGCGGGTGGAGCGCACGGTAGGTGTCCCACATCGAGAAGTCCATATAGGTGCGCTTGTAGATGGGTGTGCCGCCAATCTTGCCCAGCGAGTGCTGAACGATATCCTTGCCTCCCGCAAACGACGGATAGCGCCCGTCCTTATCGCTAAACGCACGCGGCAGGAAACTGGCTCGGTAGAGCGCGCCGTAGAATGCGCCGGGCTCGTTCTCCGTCACCATCACTCTCTTCATCTTTTTCTGCCAAGCCTCAACAACACGGCAACGGGTATCGTAGAATTCCCAATGCGGCATCTCCTGGGCAATGTTGTTCATAACGCCCTTCATATCGACAAAGCTGCTGGCAGCCTTCACCAGCACCTCCTGTCCTTCCGTCACGTCGAAGGCCACCCACGCCACCGTATCCTGCACGCCGAACTCCTCGATAGGCAACTCGAACTGTACCGCAAACCACCCGTTGAACCCCGCAGGCTCGCCCCATCCCTGATAGATGCGATGCACAGGGTTGTAGCCATAAATGCAGTTCTTCGCGGTATCGACGGCCACAAAGCCCTCGCCCTCGTCGCTGTTGGGGTTCACCACAAAGTATGCCTTGCCGTCTTTCTGGTAGGTAAAACGGAAGAAGGCACAGTGGCTCAAGCCTGTCATCTCGGCCTTCAGATGCTCATCGGGCAGGACGACAGAATAGAAATCGGGATGCGACACCTCATCGTCGTGGCTGAAACGGCTGGCGCGCTCCTCGGGTTTCAGGCGCAGACGGTCCATCAGCGGCATCAGCGTGAAGGTGCCATAGTCCTGCGTACAACCGCCTGTGAGCCAGTGGCTGTTGCGGAATCCCTGCAGCTTCGTGTCCTGATAGTAATAAGGTGCTATGCACTTGCGCTCGGTATCGCGCGTCTGGGGTGTCCAGAAGTTCATGCCATTGGGTTCCAGCACGGCGGGAATGGTCTGTCCGTGCTCCTCAGAGCCTTTTCCGTAACGGCCGGCAGTACGTGTAACGGCATAGTCGGTGCCCGTCATCGTGTTTATTTGCTGAAGACGCCCCTGGTTCACGTAGTCGACAATGCGCTGCCGTACCAGTTTCTTCATATCCTCCCAACGCAGAAAGACTTTTGTGGAACGGAGTCCGAGCTTCACCTCGCGCTCGTTTTTCAGCACCTTCACGATGACATCCTTTCCGTTGGTGTAGAATATCATTTGCATATTGGCACCCATAGGCAGCACCTCGTCCATCTTGTCGGTACGCTCGTCGCTAAGGGTCTCGTCGCCCATCAGAGCCAGCAGACGATAGAGGTTGGTATCGTGTCCAAAGCGCAGGTGAGCAGCCGTGTTTCCATTCTTCAGGGCCTCATCGGCATCGCTGACGATATGCTCCCACAACGAGATGGCCGAACGGGCTGCAGCACCATAGTTATCCGGACACATGCCGTTGACCGTCCACATGCGCAGGTTGTTCTGGTCGTAAACGGAGCGCCACTCGCTATCGGTCAGCACGTCGTTGAACGAGATGTCCAGCTGTACGTCCTGCATGTCGCTGGCAATCGTGTGCAACTCCGACATCAACTTGTCGGGATTCGACACTTTCGAGGGGTCCTTGAACAAAGCCGCAGCCACCCGGTCGCCCGTGAGCCAGCCGCGAGGATGAACCGTTGCCTCGAAAGCCTTCAGCTCGGGTGAGGTATAGGCTATCCATTGCATGTCAGCGGAGTCGGTCTGCTGGGTAATCTGTATGGAGCTATGTTTCTCGGCTACCTGCTGGCAGAATGCCTGCATGCTTTTACGGCAGCGGTCGTAGACAGAGCTGCAGGCATCAATTTTCTTGCCGTCGGCAAACACCTCGGGATAGTGCCCCATCATCCGGAGGGCAATACCGCGATGCTGCTCAGCACCAAGCGGCGTCAGCTTACCACCGTTGCCCTGGGCGTTCTTCCACACCTTCTTCAGGCGTTTCTTGACGCTACGCCCCAGCTTCGTCAGGTTCTTGTCGTCGGCAAACTGTTGGTTCACCCACTCGTAACGGCTGTCAGAAGGCAACCAGCGCGAGCCGTGACGGCCGTAATGGGAAATATAGAATGGCTTGAAACCCTCCGGTGCGGCGGTCATCTTCGCATCCACTGGCGCATGGTAAGCATAATATACACCACCCCAACGCTCATACTTCGTCTGGGCTATGGAGGTCAGGCCGCATAGCATCAAAGCCAGCAGCAACAGGTGTCTCAATACGCATAGATGATTCTTCATGGTTTTACAAGTATAGGTTAAGTTGCTGCAAAGATACAAATAAACGAGAGAAAAGCCAAATGAAAACCTTATTTTTCTTTTGCTTTTCCTGGTGAGAGTATCTTCGGCAAAGCCAAAGAAGTATATCGATAACTCAGAAGAAGCAGGAAATCCTTTCAAGAAAGCGGGAATTCCATTCATGAAGGCAGGAAAAACCAAAGAAGGACAAAGACGATTGATACATAAAAAAGAAGCAGGAGAATTGGTTTCCTTTCTGAGAACTCCCATTTGAAAACCATTCTCCTGCCTCTTTCCTTACTTGTCGTTTACCTCAGGACCCTTTACTCACTTGTCGGGAAAATGGGCATCGCCCTGCTCTGACCCGGTGAGGTCATAATCATATTGCTGACTTGCACTGGGGTGACGCGACGGATACATCTCACTTTTCCCGTACCAGCCACCGAGCGGTAAGCTTCCTTCGTAGGAACACCTCCCACCAGACTGTCGAAGAAATAGAGCTTATAGCCGTTACCGCTATGAGCGCCTACAATCAAGTTGTCGAAATTGTAGCTGGTATCACCAAATCCGGCAACCCAGAACCACTGGTTGGTAACGTAGTCGATAGGCTCGGAGACGCCGGGCAGAGCCACCTCCACCTCACTATCGTTGGCCCATCCGTAAGCATACAGCTTGCCATTATCCACCGCATAGATGTACGAGGCACTTCCGCCACAAGCGGATACGCAGGAGGCTTTCGCCAGATGGAGCGACGGACTGAGCTCTTTCTTTTCCTGGAGTGCTCCCATACCGCTGATCCGATAGAGATAGCGCTTGCCGGTAGACTTCTCCTCCGACAAGAACCAAACCGTCTCCACACCGCCAATGCGGTTGATACCGCTGGCGAGGCATTGCTCCTGTCCGGTGGGATCGGAGGTTACGTCAGTCGCATAGGAACAGTTGTTGTCGGTACGACGTATTCCATGCTGCAGATTGCTCCAGTAGGCCATACCCATACGTCCACATGTCAGCATCTGAATGTGCTTCGTCACCTCGTCGTTGATGGCGGGCAGCGAGAACTTACCCGTAGAGAGCACGTTGGCACCCTGCATGCGCTTGCTGCTGATGCCCTTCTTCGACATGAGGAACCCGTAGTTGGCGCCGTTGGAGATGTTGTAGTACACATCGTCGTTGGCCTCGCCGGCATAGCAGATGGTGCTATGGTCGAAGGTCTGCTGCATGTCCTCGGTGCGGTAGGCGCGGTAGTCGGCGGTGGTGAAGATGTTGAGCATGTTGCTGACGCCCATCTCCTTGGTGTCGGGGTTGACATACTGCTGCATGTACATGACGGCAAGTGAGACGGGTGTGCCTCGCATGGGCTCTCCTGAGACCTTGGTGATGAGGTTGCTGGAGAGACCGTTGTCGGAGACCATGTCGAGCTCGGTCTGACCGCCGTCGACTTCCTTGAGGATGTAGAACCCGTTGGAGAACTCGGTAGAGACGTTGAGCGACGTACGGGTGTAGCGGGCATAGCCGGTGGTCATCGACTTCACCTCGAGAACCACCACATAGGCGCCGGAGGCAAGGTTCACCTCGTAGTTCAGAGTGCGCTCCTGGCCGATCTCCATATCGCGGAAGCCGGCACCGTCGAACGAGTTGTCAACGTAGAGATACCACCTGTACTGGAGGTCAGACTCGGGATAGTCGGTCGTAATCTCTGGAGTGATGTTCAGGAAATTGCCAGCGTAAGAGATAACCGATTGTGCCGGAATATCTTTTATTTCGATGGATTGCACGCTGGAGGGGTCGCCCAGCGAGCTGTCATCGCTGTAACAGCTGCTGAATACCCAAGGCATGACAGCCAACATCAATATCGGGAAAATATACTTTTTCATTGTTTCTTTACCATTATTCGTTGCTAACAATAATTACATTCCTGGCAAAGCCCGCCCGAAAACGACGGCTGTGCCATCTTCCTCACGATAGACATCCTGACCGGCAGTCTGGCGCTTTGCATTCTCCTCTGCAAGCCGAATGGCGAAAACCTTAGCCAGATAGTCGAAGTAGGCCTTGTCGGTGTCATACATCTCCTGAATCCATTCGTCGCTCCACGACAGTCCGCTCCAATCGATCATCAACTGGAACTTCACGTCGCCGTAATTGCCGAAATAAGTATTGAGGGCGCATGGATCCCAAGTGGTGGGTTTCGACAACTTATCAGTAAACGATACGACTCTTGTCTGCATCATCGTAAAGCCATTCTTGAAGTTCTCGTTCTCCTTGAAGCGCACCTTCAAGATCACGTTCTTGGTCTTCAGGTTGGCGCTGCGAAGCATGACGATAGGAACCCTGAACACGCTCTCGCCAGCTTTGACCACCTGTATGCGTCTTGCCTCAGGACTGTCGAAAGCCACATAATCGGTACCTGCCACAGCATTGTCGGCACCTGCCACCTGTATTTGCTCCAGCGCATACTCGCGGTCGTTGTCGATAACGAATCCGACGGTCTTCGCCTGAATCCATATAGTGTCGCTCTGCACGTCGCCGTGGGTCTTGAAATTATAGAGCAGCGGCACGTCTATCACCGACTTGTCTTTGGCGATATCCTCGTTGAGCAGCTCATCGCCTCCGGCGTTGAAGAAACGGAAGTTCAGGTAGGAGTCTGCGTGTGAATAAGGCTCCAGGTCCTTCTCGCACGAAGGGAGCAACAGGGCGCAAGGCAGAATGAGTACCCAAGCACGGAGGTGGTACTTGAGTACCATCATCTGTTGTGTTATATGCTTAAATGTCATCATAATTCTCATTGTTCTATTTACATTACTCATTTTCAAATTCCCGGATCGTATTCTGTCTCTGGAAGAGGAATGATATAGGTATTCTCGTCGGCAGGCGTCTTCAGCCATTTGATGGAGGTAGCGCCCATTCGCTTGTAGGTGAAGAACATCTGCCCCTCGCCATAGAACTCACGACGGTACTCATTCAAAATCCACGCATGCGCGTCGGCAAGGCTGGCAAACTCAGGCATGTTGGCCACGTCGTGCTCAATCATATACTCTCTGTAGAGAGAGTTAACCTCTGTCAGGTCAGAGGAGGTCTCCATCACGATAAGGTACATCTCTGAGGTGCGCAGCATGGGGATAATCTGATAGTAGATAGACGGATTCGTCACAGTCTCCTCGTCGTAGCAATAGCGCATAAAACCGCACCACAAGGCGCTCGAGGAGTCTTTCAGCCGCGGGTTCCACAAGTTGGTGTAGCGGTTGTGGCTGTTGGTGTTCTCCCCGTCGAAGAGTTCTTCCAACATCGTATTCGTCAGCGCCAGATGGCTCTCCGGGTTGTAGGTGCCGATGATTCGCTCCACATTGTCGGAGAAGTATGCTGTGGCCAGCGTCTGGATGTCGTACTTGCTCATGCTGAAATAGCACTCGTTGGGGCATGCCAGATAACCCGCCTTGAAGTCTTTCTGTCCGCTCAAGGGCCGTACGGCAGTTCCGTCGGGCAGCTGAGCGCCGATGAGCTCGCGGGCAATGGTCAGCGCCGACTGCTTGTCGCCCACATAGAGAGCCATACGGGCATGCAGGGCGCGCACGGCCCAGTAGTTCAGGCGCATCTGACGGTACATGAGATAAGAGTTATGCTCGTACACCTCGTTGGTGGCATACGTCCTGTTGAAGGGATACTGCATAGCGGGGTCGCTGTTCTTGAGCAGCTGCTCAGCCTTCTCGATATCGGTCTTCAGCTTGGCCGCATACTCGGCAAATCCGTAGTAAGCAGGCATCGCGTCGATGTTCGTCGTCTCCGAGTAAGGTAGTTTCACCTGACGTGAGCCGTTCTGCGGCATCTGACCGAACAGGCGCAGGATGTCCAACTGACAATAGGCACGGATGGCGTAAGCCTCGCCCAGCACGATGTCGTACATGCGCTTCTCGGTGAACACGCCCGGATTCTCCTCAGCGTTCTTAATAATCAGGTTGGCCTGTGCCACCGTCTTGAACAACGTGGTGTAGATGTTGCTCATAGCCGACTTGGCATAGTCGGACGTATAGTTGTGGTTGCTCAGGTCGCGCTCGGCATACCGTCTGGTCGTTGAGGGAAGATACCACAGGTTGGCCAGGCACTCCACGCTCGACATCGTGAGCTGCATTCCGTAGGCACTCGACGAGGCCATCTGGATATAGCATCCGGTCAAGGCTGTCTGGAAGCCTTTCTCGGTAGCGAACTGCCCGTCTTCTTTCTGCTCGGTGTCAGGTCGCACGTCCAGCCAGTCGTTGCATGAAGCAAATAAAGGTATGAGGGCAAAAAGGTAAACAGGCAGCAGGCCTTTCGCCGTTTTCTTTACCTTGAATAATATTGTTGTCTTCATATTTTCCAAAATTTCAATGTTTCAACTTTTCAACTTATATTAGAACAGCAGTTTCACGCTTGCCTGGATGTTGCGCGCGTAAGGATAGTTGATACCGCGCTCCTGCCTGATGGTTCCCCAGTGTACGAGGTCGCTGGTGTTGAGGCCGAAGATCATCGACTGCATGCCCAGGTTCTTGCGGAGCCACGGGCCGTCCCAGCGGTATTGCAGGCTGGCCGTAGAGAGTTCCAACACATTGTCTTTCATCACGAAGCGCGAGGTGGCGCGGGTCGCATTCTCGCTGTATCCCTTGAAGAAGGTCACGTCGCCTGGCTTCATCCAGCGGTCGGTAAGCGCACGGCGGTCCACATTCTGCGATTTCAGCGCCGCGATGGGCACTTCCACCTTGTCGAGCAGGGTGCTGTTGTACCGGTAGCCGCCCCAATAATAAGTAAAGGTGAAATTGAGAGTCCATCCCTTGTAGCGGAGGATGTTTCCGAAATTACCGCGGTACTTCGGGTCTGACTGTCCGCAGAACACCTTGTCGCCGGGTCTCCACGAGTCGGTAACGTTGCCGTCGCGGTCCACATATATCTCCTCGCCTGTCGACGGGTTGATGCCCAGCGACTTCACGGCATAGATAGAGTTCTGCGGTCTGCCCTCATAGAACAAGGTCGACACGTCCACGTTCTGCTCGCGGTACGACTCTGTCTGTGCCTTCACATAATCCGAGAGCTTCGAGATCCAGTTCTTGTTGTAGACAAGTTGTCCGGTCATCATCCACGTGAAGCCGTGCCGCATGTCACGAATGGGATATCCGCTGAGCGCCAGCTCCCATCCGCGGTTCTTCACCTCGCCCACGTTGGCGATATAGTTGTTGATACCCATACTCGACGGCAGGTCCATGTTCGAGAGCAGATTCGACGTCACCTTGTCGTAGAAGTTGAACTCACCTTTGAGCAGGCCTTTCAGAATGCCGAACTCCACACCCAGGTTCAGTTCGCGCGTCGTCTGCCACGTCAGGCGCGGGTTACCCCAGGCGGTCAGCTGCGAGCCAATCCAGTTCATATACTTGCTCGAGGTAATTGAGTGGAAAATGGTGTTGGCTCCCGTACCGCTGCCCATCTGTGAACCTACCTCACCGATAGAGGCCTTCAGGCGCAGGATGTTGAGTACGGGATTGTCCTTAAGGAACTTCTCATTATGCACGTTCCAGCCGATACCTGTCGACCAGAAGGGCGCCCACTTCTTCTCGCTGCCGAAGGTCGAGCTTCCGTCCACACGGTAGGAGAAGTCGAGATAGTAGCGGCCGTCGTAGGTGTAGTTCACGTTCGTGGTCAGACCGATTCGGCGCGACTTGCTCTTGCTGCCGCCGGGCTTTCCGTCGTGCAGATACTGACGGGCGTTGCCCAGGAACGGGTTCTCGCTGTCGGAAACTCCCTCTGCCGTAAATGTGTACGAGAGGTTGTCGCGGGCGGAAATGGAATAGTCGGCACCAACGTAGAGCAGGTGTTTGTCGGCAAACAGGTGACTGTACGAGAGAGTGGCATTTCCGTCGTAGCTGTAGCCGTTGCCCGTGCCGTAGCGGTAGAGTCCGCGGCGCAGGAAGCCCTCGTCGGAGTTATACTCATAATAGTGGCCGTAGCTGTTGGTCGTGAAGTACGAGTGCTCAGCCGGCAGGAAATAGTCGCTGTTGTTGTTCAGCTTGCTGATGCCGAACTGTCCGCGGAAGGTCAGGTCGGGAATAATCTTCCACTCGATGGCGAAGTTGTTCGTCAGCGTCTCGTGTCCCGATTTGTTGATGGTGTTCTGCTCAGCGTCGTAGAGCGGGTTGGCGCGTCCCGTTCCCTGTGAGGGACCGAGGAAGGCCTCGAAATACTGGCGCAGGGCTCCATTCTCGTCGTACGGGATATCATACGGCTGCAGGGCCACATACTGGTTGAAGTTGCCGAAATTACTCTCCTGCGAGCGCACCAGTCCCAGCGTGGTGTAGTTCTTAAAGGTAACGTTCTTCAGCGTGTACACCAGTTGGATGCTTCCGTTGAACGAGCGGCGGTAGGAGTTCTTCATCGCACCCTCGGTATCCTTGTAGTTGGTGCTGATGGCCCAGCGGAACTGGTCGCTACCGCCTTCCAGACGCAGGTTATAGTGGGAGCCCACCCCCGTGCGCACGGGTTTGTTCAGCCAGTCGGTAGTAGCTCCTGAGAGCACGCTCTTCAGCTTGGTGTTATAGTGCTCCTGAAAGTTATAGTCGTTGTTGGCATAGTCGGCTGAATAGAGGTTCAGCGAGTTCTCCAGCTCCAGTTTCTCACGGGCGGTCAGATAGTCGTAGCTCGTCAGGTCGGGAGCCTCGATGTCGACACCCACCTCAGCGTTGATGCGCAGCTTTCCGACCTCAGGCTGGCGGGTGGTCACAACGATGACGCCATTCGAGCCGCGTGAGCCGTAGATGGCTGTGGCGGCAGCGTCTTTCAGGATATTGATTGACTCGATTTCCTCGTCGTTATAGTCCATCAGTTTCTCCAATGACATCTCAAATCCGTCGAGAATAATGAGAGGCGTGTTGACGGCGTTGCTCGTCGAGCTGTTGAACTCCGCCACACTCATAGGCAGGCTCGAGTTACCGCGGATGTTGATCTGCGGCAGGTTGTTCGGGTTGCTTCCCGCCAGGTTGTTCACCTGGAAGTTCATCGAGGCGTCGATGGTCTTCAGCGTCTGCAGCAGGTTCTGGCCCTTATGCATCTTCAGGTCTTCCTTCCCGATGGTGGTGACGGCACCCGTATAGCTCTCCTTCGCCTTGTTGAAGATACCCGTCACGACGACCTCACCCAGCTGGTTATCGGCGCGCATCGTGATGTTGCGCGATATGTCGGCCGTTCCCTGCGGCACCTGTACATACTCGTTCGCCAGTCCCACGTACGAGAATTTCAGCACGGTAGCCTCCACCGGAATCTTGAACGTGAAGAAACCGTCGATGTCGGTAACCGTAGCCACCTTGCCCTCGCCGATGGAGATGGGAACGCCCACCAGCGGCTCGCCGGCCTCGTCCTTCACATAACCCTTCACGGTGCGCTCGCGCCCGCTGTACTGCTGCTTGGTAATGGTCACGATGTTGCCCTTGATAGTGTACGAACAGCCAATCAGACTGGTCAGCTGCTCCACCACCTCGGCGGCACTCTTCTTCGTGGCGCGGATGGTAACCCTCGGCCATTGCGCAGCCTCTTCGGTGGAATAGACAAAGCTCAGCCCTGCCTGCTTCTGGATGGCGTTGAGAACCGTCACCACAGGCACCGACTTGAAGTCTACACTCACTTTCGTATCTGCGGGCATCGCGGCGCGGCTGATTGCTGGCAGCAACCAGAGCATCGCTAACAACAGCACGCAGATGCGTCTTTGCATGTCATTGCTTTGTTTCATAAAAATGAATGGTTATTTAGTTAATAATGATTGTGTTTTGGTCTTTCTTGATGTCCACGCCCAGCACCGTCTCTATCGATTCCAGAATAGAGTCAATGCCGTCGTAGCGGCTGAAGTAGCCGTCGAGTTGCTTCTTGCGGAGACCCTCGGAGCCGAACTGCACCTGCAGGCCGTACCACCGCGACAGCACGTTCATCACGCGCTCCAGCGGCCAAGCCTGGAACAGGAACTTGCCCTCGTTCCACGCCACGTAGGGCGCCTTGTCCACCTTGCCGATCGTGTGCTGGCCGTTAGCAGCCAACAGCTCCTGGCCCGGCTGCAGCATCAGCTCCTGACCGTTGGCAGGCGTGAAGCTGACTGAGCCGCTCACCAGCACCACCGATGTCGGGAGCTGGGCGTTGCCTCCCTGTCCGGCGTTTCCGCTGGCGTCAGCACGCGTGTTCACGTTGAACTCCGTTCCGTACACCCTTACGTCGCCCTGCGGGGTGTGTACCACAAACTGGCGGCTCTTGTCCTTCGCCACCATGAAGTAGGCCTCGCCCTCCAGGATCACGTCGCGGCGGTCGCCGAACTTCTCCGGATAAATCAGGCGGCTGTTGTCGTTCAGATGCACCAGTGTGCCGTCGTCCAACGTCACCCAGTACTCCTTGTTCTGGTATGTGGTGATGCGCTTGGCCTCCGCCAGTTGCTCGGCAAAGTCCTCGTCCACATGATAGAGCACGCGCTCCTCCTTCGTGATAATCTCCTTGTTTGGTGTCCCGGCGCTCACAATCTCGGCAGCCTCATGACCGCCCTCGCGGCTCTGCTGCATAGCCAGCTGTATCTCCTCGGAGATCACCGGCGGCGTCACCCGCGTGTAGTCATAATAATACCAGAAGGCACCGCCCACGATGAACAGCAGGAGCACAGCCGCAACACGGTAGAGACGGGAAGCATAAAGCCGGAAGTGAGAAAGCCGGCCGTTATTCTCGCCTGCGTCTCTATCAGGAGCGTCGTCAGCCTTCTCACCCTCTGCTTTTCCCCTTCCACTCGTCGAATTCTTCTCCAATATCTCCTTCCAAGCCTTCTCGTCGTCCACGCTGCTGAAGGCGTCGAACCTGCGTCTCAGCTCGTCGCCGTCAATCTGGCCGCGAGCCATCATCTTTTTCAGCTCGTCTATTTGGTTTTGATTGTTCATGGTTTTCAGTCTTTTACCCCTTGATACGCAAAACTTTACCCAAGGGGGACATCCCTCTCCCCCTTTTTTGCAAAAAAGAGTTCAAGAATTAATGAGTTACAAGGAGTTCAAGGAGTTACAGGGAGTTTCAAGACGATAGTCTGTGTGGTATGAGTCCCATAATTCCCATTCATCCCATCACTCCCATTCCTCCCATTTCCGAAAAAAAACTGTGAGTTCTGTGGAATCTATGACTTGCTTTGAGCCTTAAACCTTTCACTATTCCACCAGCACGAAAAGCAGGAGCAAAGCTTCAGGGCTCAGTTTCGCGCGCAACGCCTTCAGGCCGCGCTGCCGTTGTTTCTTCACCGAGTCGACCGTGATGCCCATCTCTCGCGCTATGTCGGCGCTCGTCTTGCCCTCCACCGACAACAGGAACTGCTGCCGCAGCTTCGGCGGCAACGACTCGATGCCCAGCAGCAGTTGCCGGAACACCTCCTCGCGGTCCGGCTCGTCGCCACCATCGGCCTCCATCAGACGGTACTCGCGCTCAAACCTCTCGATTCTGTCTCGTTCCACACGCTCGTGGCGCAGCCAGCTGATGCTCTTGTTACGCACCGAATTGTAAAGATAAGCTCGCAGCGTTCCGCTGCTCTCAAAAGTGTTACGATGTTGCCAGAGCGCCACAAACACGTCCTGCACCAGCTCCTCGGCAACCTCCTGCCGCTCGACCATCTGCACGGAAAACGCCACAAGTGCCTTATAGAAAAGTCTGTAAAGCAACTTCAGCGATGCATCATCCCACCGATGCACCACCCTCATGTTTATGTTGTCGAGCACAGTCATAGCATTGTTCTCCGTGGTATTGCAAAGATAATTATTCCCAAGAAAAAAACATTGTAAAATAATTATCTTATAATAAAGTTTAACGGTTACCCCCTCCACGCATAAGGCAGTGGAGGGGTCGGTTCAAAGTTCAGGGTTCTCACGCCAACGGAACTATCGTCCTGCAACTCCTTGAACTCCTTAAACCTTGAACCTATCACCGTCTTCCCCTTTCGGCTACCCCAATGTGAGGTAAAAAATAAACGCACACGAATTGTTTCATCGTGTGCGTTTACCTGTGTTGTATATTCCTAATGGCCTTGTGTTGAGATACTCGTCTTTAATCCAGATTGCTCTCAATCCACTCGATGATGTTGGGGGTACTAGGACGGGGGGCATCCAGCGAGATGATGTTGCCCTTCTTGTCGAACATCATGAAGCGGGGAATACCTTCAATGTCGTAGTTCGCGCAGAGCATCGATTTGAAGTTATCGTTCACGATGAACTGTCGCCAGCCTGGCTTGTCGGCGGCAATCTTTTTCTCCCATTTCTTTTTGTTGTCATCGAGTGAGATACTGATTATCTCAATCTTTTTGTTCTTCTTAAAATGTTCATAAAGCTTTTCCATATATGGAATCTCGGCGCAACAAGGTCCGCACCAGGTTGCCCAGCAGTCGATATAAACAGCTCGTCCGCGCAGATCTTTCAACGTGTAACGCTTACCAGACTGATCGTAGAAATCGAAGTCGGCAGCCTGAGCGCCTTTCTTCATTTTCGAATAGTGGGCATATAGCTGGTCGGCTTTGGCATGTCCTTCAGGGTTTGTTGAGCAAGCCTTGTAGGCAGCCAGCTGCTCGTCCATATCATCGGGCGCGTCTTTCAAAGTTTGCTGAATCATGTCGTCAGCGAACATATTAATGATTTCCTGGTTGGTAAACGCCTTTTGCAGACAATCATAGAACGAACGGGCCGTTTGCTCGCCACGCGGTGGCATGTTCCCTGCCGAGAACCACCGCCAGTAGTTGCCAATACGGTCCATATTACGCGTGTCGTTATGATCGAACGAGAGCATCCAGCGCTCAAAGTCGGCATCTTTCTGTTTATGCTCAGCCCAAGCCCAACGGCAAATCTCACTGTAACGCATGCTTTCCATCTGCATGCCCATCATACGACGGAAGGGCTCGCTCTTCGCTTGATACAGGTTTCCGAAGAGAGTCTCATACACTTTCTCAATCTCCGTACGATACACGCTGAAGGGAGTTTCCGACAAACGGCTCCACGGCCACTCTTTATAGGCTGCGAAAAAGTCCATCTGCCGCAAGAACTCGAAACAGTCTTTGTCGTCGCCTGTGTAGTCGACATCAGCCACTGTGGTTTTATTCCCCTCATCGTCAATAGCCTCGCGGAAAGAGATTTGCAAATCAGCCTTTATACCAGGCTCCAAAAACAACTGGATGGCAGGGCGACGATCCTCAAACACAAGATAGGCAAGGGTGGGAGCCTTTACGGGCACTTCGATCGCAAAACTACCGTCAGCTTTTAGGTCGACGGCATTCTCCAGCTTGCTCTGATCGGATATCTGTGTCAGTGTTATCTGTTCATGATAGTCCTTCACCTTGCCAAGGATGCAGGCATTCTGCGCATGTAGCATGGTGACAGTCCAGCAAAAAAGAACAGATAATAAGAGATACTTTCTCATGATAAAAGCTAGCTATTTACTATTTTGTCAAAATACTCGCTAAAAGAATTATCCGAAGGGCGCATGGCATCTGGCGTAACAATGTTACCATCCTTACCCACAATGATAAACCGGGGAATACCAATGACATGATAAATGTCGTTGAGCACTTTGTCGCCCTCGGGAGTAATGAGGTATTGATGCCATGACGTAGGATGCTTCTGCAGGAAAGCGTCCCACTTCTCGCGCTTCTTGTCGCATGCCACACTCATGATGTGAACGTCATTACGCCCGGCATATCGCTGTTGCAACTTGTCGAGGAACGGCATCTCCTCTATACAAGGCACGCACCATGTGCCCCAAATGTCGATGAGTAGCGTTTTCCCACGCAGCGATTTCAGGCTCATGCGCTTGCCTTTTGTGTCGGTAAAGCTGAAATCGGGAGCCAGACGACCGGGATATGTGCGGCCGTTGAGTGCCACACTGCGGTTGTAGGCCTCTTTCACTTTCTGCTGCAACGAGTCCACATGACTGGCAGCGAGATACTGGTTAAGGTAAGGACGCGGGTCTTCGCTGCTCACCATCCCCATCATGTCAGCAGCAAAATGGCTCTTCAGCCGCTCGCCCCAGAGCGCGTCGGGCACATGTTTATCGACTAGACGCAGAATGGTAGAGAAATAGTTGCTCTCACTTTCGGTGCTGTCTTGCGGAAAATGGAAGAGCACATACTCCATGAGTGCTTCTTGATCATACGTCTGGGGCAGCCTTGGCGCAAACAGCGAGTCGAGTGTCTGGTAGAATTCAGGAACCTCACCCTTAAAAACTTTCACGATGCGGCCCTCCTTGTCGATAATGATTTTGGTGGGATAGGTACTTACACCCAGTTTCACAGCCACGTCGTTGTCGCCTTTTTCATTGCGCAGCTGGGTCCAGATCATACGTTCCTTCTCTACTGTCTTGCGCCATGCATCCTCCTTGTCGTCGCAGTCGATGCCAATAAACTCCACCTTTCCGCAATACTTATTATAATACTTGCGCATTTCGGGCATGCCTTTCATGCACCAATAGCACCAGGTTCCCCAGAAATCGAGCACCACCGCCTGTTTCCCGCGAAACGAACTGAGGCTCACTTCGCGTCCGTGGATGTCGGTAAGGGTGAAGTTTGGAACCAAAGCCTGTTCTATGAGCTGCCGCTCGTTGTCAAGCGTGCGCCGCCTGATAACCACCTGATTGTAGCGAGTTGCCAGACTGTCGTGCAAGGGTCCTTGTTTCACTTTGTCGGAAAGCAACTGGTATCCGTCGTAAAACACGGTGTCGTTGTCGTGCCCCAGAAGTATTCGCGCGGCGGTCTCGTCATCAGGATGCTCCTTCATATATCGGTTGTTCAGTTCGTTTAACTGACGGTTCAATGCCCACATTTGTTCGTTATTGCGCGTCTTACCAATCGAGTCGTAGTCGTCCAGCTTATAGAAAGCCTCGCTCAGCTTGTGCATCTTTGCCTTGATTTGCTGCCGGCGCGCCTCATATTTCTTTGCTGTGTTCTGCGCCTGGGCACCTGTAACCATCGCCAACGCCAATGCCAATAGAAAAATTTTCTTCATCATCGGTTATTTGTTTGCTGTCCAATTTACCAGTTCCAATCGTCATTCCAACCTGAGTCGGGTACGTCGATTTCCTTTTTCTGTATATCCTGGGCAGTATATTCGTTCTGAATAATCTGGTTACCACTGCGGGCAATGTCTTTGTTGGGTAATGGGGCTGCATAGCGCCTCGATTTCACGGGCAGTGTGTAGAGATAGCCCTTGCTGGTGTCAACAATGTTTTGCTCAACACTAAAGAACGAGCGCTCCACCACCACGTCATCGTAAGCAGTCTCGTTGAAGGCCAGACGGCGAATGTCGAACCACCGCATGATGAATGGCATCTCACGATGACGCTCATCAATAATCTGCAAGATGGCCTCTTGCTGGTTATTTGCCGTGAGTTCTACACCGTCAGAGCCACTGCGCATACGTGCCTTTCGCAGCTGGTTGACGAGGTTCATAGCCTCCGAGACTTTGTTCATCCGTGCCAAAGCCTCAGCCTGAGTGAGCAACATTTCGGGCACGGTGGGGCCCGATGGCGTGTAATCGCCCCAGATGTAATGATAGAACTTGCGATACATAATGTCGTCGCCAAAGCCGCTCAACCAGGCATCCCACAGACCATTCTTGTTGAAGAACTGCTCGTATCGCAGGTCATTCTCCTGATCGTAGAGGGCTGTCAACGTTGCGGAGGGTATGAGATAGATGCCACTCTCTGCCGCAAAATACTGCGAATAGTACATTTCCTTATAGTCGGTCATCTGGTTGGGACTGTAAGTATAGAATTCCGAGCGCATCACCACGTCCTCTATTCCCTCAGGACTCATAGTCGGAACCTCCTGACGCGAGAGCGTATTATAGTCATGCAAGATGGCTTTGCCACTTTGGAGGGCCTGACGAGCCATGTCGGCAGCCTTCTCGTAGTCCTGAGTGAATAGGTAGAAACGGGCCAGCAAGGCCTGGGCGGCAGGCTTGCTTACCCACCAGCGCTTGTCAATATCTGTCATCGGCGACTTGAGAGCCTCGTTCAGGTCGGCCTCAATCAGGTCGTAGGTCTGCTGCAGGGTAGCCCGCTCCAAGTTTTCCTCATAGCTGGTAGTCTGCTTCAGGGGCAGTCCCAATCCGTCTTTTGTCTCCGCAGAATAGGGCATACAGTACGATTGAGCCAAATTCCAATAGGCCAGAGCGCGCATAAAGTGGGCCTGTGCCAGATATTGGGCACGGTCAGTATCACTGAGGTTGGCCACATTGTCAATCTCGTTGATAATCAGGTTGGCTGTGAACACTTTGTTATATTCACTCTCCCAATGAGTGTCGCCATACTGGTAATTGGCAATATCATCAATGCTGAAAGTCAGTCCGCTGATATAGGCATCGGTGGCATATCCCATGGCATTATACATTTCCATGGTCAGGTCGATATCATCGCCGCTGGCAGCCAGGAACGAAACCTTCGAGTTGAATATGTCGCTGTTGTTGAAAAGGGCCTCAATCTGCTCGCCGCTCTTGAGCACTTCATTGTCGCCCCTGCTGGGAACGGTGTCGAGATAATCGTTGCAGGAGACCAGTGTGAGCAGGGTCGCAGCACAAAGAAATATAGTTTTTTTCATAATTTCAGTGGTGATTAGGATTATATTTTGATGTTAGCACCGAGTGTAAACGAAAGAGTCGGCTTATACATGCCCGGCAGATAATCGGGATGATAATGCTTCGAGTTGGCCGACCAGATGAGTCCCAGGTTCTCAATCTTGCCAAACACGCTCAAGCCCTTCACCCATCCGTTGCCAAAAAGCTTATGAGGCACCGCATAGTCGATGTTGATCTCGTTGAAATAAATATACGAGGCATCCTCAACACTGGTGTTGAGCGATCGGGTGTACATGCTATAGATACCGTAACTCTGCACGCCGATGGGGTTGCCCTCATCATCAACAGTAGGCAGGGGCATGTCGCGTTGCGGGTTGCTGATGGGCTTGCCCTGAGCGTCCATCACGTCGGTAACCTGTTGCGAGATGCTGGTTTTGCCATACCAAACGTCATAAACATTGTAGCCGAATTTAGGCATGAGCATTTTTCCGCCGAACCTTCCGTTGAAATATGCCGATACAGATAGGTTTTTCCACTGTACGTTCAGGTTCAGACCGGCAGTGTGCGGGGCCACCGTTGTGCCCTGATAGTGCAACATGTCGCGCCAGTCCATGTAGTAAACAGAGAAGTCGGTGATGTCGTATTGTGTTCCGTTCACATCCTCAAACGAAGGAATGCCGTTCATCAGCCCACTATAGTTAAAGGTGAAGATGGGCGATATGGCATAGCCGGGAATATAGTAGGCATTCATCATCTCGCTTACGGTATTGCCCTCGGTATACAGTTTGGTCACCTTATTCTTATTATAAGCGTACGTCAGGTTGCCGCTCACTGTGACATCGGCGATGTCGGCTATGGCTCCAAGGCTCACCTCAAGGCCTTTGTTGGTGAGTTCTGCATTGTTGAAGGTGGCATACGACGTACCGTTGACTGAAGCGATAGCCACGCTTCCAAGCACATCTGTGCTTTTCTTGCTGTAATAGTCCACCGAACCATACACGTGATTGTTGAACAACGAGAAGTCGATACCCACATTCGTGATGGCTGTCTTCTCCCATCGCAGGGTGGGGTTACCGTAGTCGTATATGCTGCCGGGATAGAAACCGGTGGCCTCGTCAACGCTCGACGCACTGGTGCTAATGGTGGTACGGGCCGACGATGAGGTGGCCGCATTACCATTTTTACCATATGTAAGGCGCAGTGTGAGGCGGTTGATGGTGTTGTTGTCCTTCAGCCAGCTCTCGTTGGCCATATTCCACATGGCTCCTACCGACCACAGTGGTGACCAGCGGTATTTAGGCTCGCTAGTGATGAGGTTCGAGGCGTCGCTTCGGGCACTCACCGAGAGGCCATAGCGGTTGTCATACATATAAGAGGCATTACCATAGAACGACACGAATCGGTTGTGATTCCACGATGTATAGACAAACTCCTTGCCGTTGGCGGGCACACCGCTTATGGTGCTCTGCGAGTTGTCCATCGTGTCGAAATAGCCCGTTTTTCCGTTTATTCCGGCACTGTTGGCGGTCACTCCGTAAAGATAGGGATTGGTCCACGACTCGTAGTAGTAGTTGCTGATTTCGTTTCCTGCCACGGCATTGATGGCATGTTTGTCGGCAAACACGCGATCGAAGGTGAAGTCATTGCGGAACAGAGCACTGTGGTTTTTGCCTTTCCGGTTGATGACAATGGCTCCTGCGGGCAATGCTGATGGCCCTAGTGCATTGCCTTCATAGTCGGCAGGGGTCAAATAGTTCACGCTGTAGCGAGTGTAGAAACTCTCTTCGCTGTTGTTATCTTTTTGCCGGTAGCGGCTGGTCTCATACTGGAATTTACTGTTGAAGCGCAGACCCTCGATGATATTTACCTGCAGTCCCAGCTGGGTGCGCATCTGGGTGTTCACAGTGCGGCGCAACCTTGTGCGGGCATCCTGCAACAAGTTGTAATTCATGTCTTTATAGGTAAAACCACTCCAGTTGAACAGATTCTGCAAAATGTGGCTGTTATAGGAGTTGTGCGAGTTCGAGGCATACGACCCGTCGTCGTTGAGCAGCATCTCATAGGGTGCCAGCTCGCTGATAGAGCTGATGCCCAAGAGCGATGCATGGCGGTTACTGTGAACCAAGTTTACACCGGCTGTCAACGAGACATACTTATTCAAGTCGTAATCGTTCTTCCAGTCCAGTTTCCAACTGTTATCGTTGCTGCCTACAAAGTTACCCGAATCGTAATTATATTCCATTGACACACGGGTGCGCCACTTACCGATGCCACCCGAAACGGCTACGTTGGTCTGGTTGCGCAACACGCTCTTCAACAGATTGTCTTTTATCTGTTGGCGGTTATCCATGGCCGCCAGCTTATTGAGTTGGGCGTTCATTTCGTCTTTCGAGAGCGTTCCTGTGAGATATCCCTGATGCATCAGCAGGTCAGCCTGCGTAATGGGGCGGTACAGGTTGTCGATAGAGGTGGTGAAAGGCGTACTAATCATATTGTTTTCATACATCCACCGCATATAGTTGATTGTTTGCTCAGACGTGGCCAGATTGGTGAGCTGCTGCACGTCGGGCTTTGTTTCCACCGTAAACTGTGTGCCGGCCTCCACCGTCCACTTGTTGTTGCGGCTGCCTTTTTTGGTGGTAATGACAATTACGCCATTGGCACTGCGCGCTCCCCAAATACTGGCTGCTGCTGCATCTTTCAGCAGGGTAATGCTCTCTATGTCGTCGGTGTTGAGACGTTCAAGTGCATTGAGGTTGGGATTGCTGTCAGCTCCGCTACTAGGATTGTCGGTAATAGGGAATCCGTCGACCACGATGAGCGGAGTAACGTCGGCAAGCAATGTGCCTGTGCCGCGAATGGTAAAGCGTTTGCCACCTCGACCGTCGTTGTTTCCTTGCATACCAGCCATCAGTCCGTCGAGAGCCTGCGAGAGATTGGTGGCATGTCGTTTTTCAAGATCCTTGCTGTTCACTATGCTGTAGGCACCCGTGGCTCGCTCTTTCGAGATGGTCTGATAACCTGTCACCACCACTTCGTTGAGTCGGTTGTCAGAGTCCATGCGCACATTGCGCTTCAGGGTGTCGGTGCCTTTGGTCAGGGCAAGCGTCTGAGTGTTCATACCCAGATAGGTTATCTCCAACTCGCAATCGCCAGTCGGTACTTCCAACTGATAGTTTCCATCGGCATCGGTATAGGCTTGTAGTGCTGTTCCCTTCACGCGGATAAGTGCTCCGGGCAATGTCTCACCATTCTCGTCTCTTACCGTACCGCTCAGCAGTCGTTTCTTTGCCGTTTGCTGGATACTGGTAATGGTGACAATACTGCCGTTGACGGTGTATTTGCAGCCTAGTTGGGCTATGACATTGTCGAGCACCCGCCCTGCATCGACGCCCTTGGCATTAACGGTCACGGCAGGCAGGTTTTTCACTAGCTCTGAACTGCAGATAAAGTCAAGTCCGGTTTGTTTCTTCATCTCGGTGAAGAAATCTTTTACACTGGCCTTTTTCAGGCTCAGCGTCACGGTCTTATTGATGTTCTGCGCAACAAGGGGAATGGCTGCCGGGGCGGCCAGCCACAGGGCAAAGAGCAGCAACAGGCTGATTCGTTTGGCTTGTTTCATGTTTTGTTAATGGTTTTAGTTATGGATAGTTATAATTTATTTCACGATGATAGTATTTCCCTCGATGGTGATTTCGACATTAGCAACGGCTGAAATCGACTCCAACGATGTCATCACATCAGCATAGCGACTTAATATTCCCGTGAAAAGAATGTGGCGCGAAGAATCACTATAGAACCTTACTTTCATGCCATACCAGCGAGCCAGCACGTCTGTAAGTTGCTCCAGCGGGCAGTCATCGAACACAAAGTTGCCTGTATTCCAAGCCACATACGGAGCTGTATCGACATCAGTAATTGACAACTGGGAATTGACAATTGACAGTTCCTGACCAGGTTTCAGCATCGCCTCCTTGCCGTTGGTAGGGGTGAAGCTGATAGAACCACTAACAAGAGCTAATTGATAACTTACCGTTAAGGGTTGAGAGGCCTGAGCATCTGCTCTCGTGTTAACCCAAAACTCGGTACCATACACTTTCACGTCGCCTTGCGGAGTGTGCACCACAAACTGGCGGCTCTTGTCCTTGGCAACCATAAAATAGGCCTCACCATCAAGAATTACATCGCGGCGGTCGCCGAACTTCTCGGGATAAATCAGGCGACTATTATAATTAAGGTGAACAAGCGTACCGTCTTCCAACGTTACCCAGTATTCCTTATCCTGATAGGTAGTGATGCGCTTGGCCTCAGCCAATTGCTCGGCAAACTGCTCGTCAACATGATAAAGTTGGCGCACTTCCTGTGTGACAGGTGACGACTGTTGGTTATTAACAGCTTCCACCTTGGCTGCAGCACGCCCACTCTTGCGGCTCAACTGCATGGCCGTCTGTACTTCCTCGCTGATGGTTGGCGGTGTGACACGTGTATGCTCACGATACCAGAACGTACCTCCTACTATTAGCAGAACGAGCACTGCAGCAACTTTCCAAAGTTGAGAGCTGAACACAGAGAACAGAGAGGGGCGATTGCCTAAGATTTCTCCAGTTTTTTGCTCTTTGCCACTTGCCACTTGCATGTCAATCTGTTCTGAATTATCACTTAGAGAAATGCGTGTTTTCATCTCGCTGATGGCTTTTTCCACGTCAATGCCTTTCTGACGGCGGTAATCAGTTTCCAGCCACTGCGGAGAGGAAAGCCTCTCCAAAAATATTCTACGCTCAGGGCGCGCTCCAACCCATGCCTCGAGCTCAGTCTTCTCGCTTTCTGAGAGGCTGCCTGTGGCATACTTATAGAGCAAATCTGAAATATGTTGCATATCTATATTATTTTTCATCGTTTGTTTCGGTCTTTTATTCGTATCACGCTAAAACCAGCGTTTGGGATATCAAAAAAAAACTTTTTTTCAGTTTTTCCTGCTATTTCGCATGAATTTTATTATTTTTGCAACACAATTTTGCAAAAATGGATATCGAAGAGAGAACGCTAAAGGATTTTCAGGAGGGACGGATAGAATCGTTTTACATGCAGTTTTATCCCTCTCTTCTCAGCTATGCCCGCAGAGTGTTAGGACCGGAACACGAGTTCCTGGCTGAAGACTGCGTGCAGGAGGCTGTTTACAAAGTCTTTCAGAGCCGCCGGCAGTTCGACACTCCGCTGCAGCTACGCTCGTTTCTCTTCACATGTGTACACAACGAGATTATTACTATCTACCGAAAGAGCGACCGCCATGAGCGGTTTCTTACCACCCGCGAGACCATCGAAGACACGTTGGTCGATGAAATGGTGATGCAGGAAACGCTCGACCGCCTATACAAAGCCATCGATGAGCTGCCACCAGAACTGCATCGCATTTTCGAACTGAGTTTCGAACAAGGATTGCGCCACAAGGAGATTGCTGAGATACTAAAACTCTCACCCCATACCGTGAAAAAACAAAAAGCCAAACTCATTAGTACCTTGCGCGAGCACTTTAAGGATGATGCATCTGTGCTCATCCTGCTGGCCATTATCTGACTATCGCCATATAGACTCCTAGCACAAGCGGTGACTTAACAGGCTTTACATGACCTCCAATTTGAATGAATGTGCGTAAAAATCGCCATTCATTGCATATAGGACAGGACTGAGAGTGTATGAATCTCAAGCCCACTATCATTATTGAAATAAGAACAAAAACGAATATGCGAGCGTGGACATGAGGAAACGGCATAAAGCAAAAAACTAGTTGCACTGTGAAAAATAAACAGCGGTTTATTCGTTTATTCCCAATAAAATAGGTAACTTTGCACCCGATTTTGACAGGAAAGGCTTGTCAAAACGTTTTTTAGATGTTTTTTTTATTAAGATTTTAGATGAACGTAATTACGAAAACCCTTCAATTGGCTGATGGAAGAACCATCACCATTGAAACCGGGAAAGTGGCAAAACAGACCGACGGAAGTGTTGTTCTGCGTATGGGCAACACCGTGCTTCTGGCCACTGTTTGTGCCGCAAAAGATGCCGTTCCCGGAACCGATTTTATGCCTTTGCAGGTTGACTACAGAGAACAGTACAGTGCCGCCGGCCGTTTCCCCGGTGGATTCACCAAGCGTGAAGGCAAAGCAAGTGACAATGAGATTCTGACGAGCCGTCTGGTAGACCGTGTGCTCCGTCCTCTCTTCCCTTCTAACTACCACGCTGAGGTATTTGTGAATGTGATGCTGCTTTCTGCCGATGGTGTTGATCAGCCTGACGCATTGGCCGGATTTGCCGCTTCTGCCGCTTTGGCATGCTCAGATATTCCCTTCGAATGCCCCATCAGTGAGGTGCGCGTAGCCCGCATCAATGGCGAGTACGTGATCAATCCTACCTTCGAGCAGATGAAGGAGGCCGATATGGACATTATGGTTGGTGCCTCTGCCGAGAACATCATGATGGTAGAGGGTGAGATGAAAGAGGTGAGCGAGCAGGACCTGCTGGGCGCACTGAAGGCTGCCATGGAGGCTATCAAGCCCATGTGCGAGCTGCAGACCGAGCTGAGCAAGGAGCTGGGTAAGGACGTGAAGCGCGAGTACGACCATGAGGTGAACGACGAAGCGCTGCGCGAGCAGATGAACCAGGAACTCTATCAGAAGGCCTATGACGTAACCAAGCAGGCTCTTGAGAAGCAGGAGCGTGCCGAGGCTTTCGAAAAAATACTGACCGACTTCAAGGAAGCTTATGCTGCCGCTCACAGCGACCTCACTGAGGACGAGCTGGAGGAGAAGTATGCTATGATGGACCGCTACTACCACGACGTGGAGCGCGACGCCATGCGCCGTTGCATCCTCGACGAGGGCATTCGTCTCGATGGCCGTAAGACCGACGAGATTCGTCCAATCTGGTGCGAGGTAAGCCCGCTGCCAATGCCTCACGGAAGCTCAATCTTCACACGTGGTGAAACACAGAGTCTCTCTACCTGTACACTGGGTACCAAACTCGACGAGAAACTCGTAGACGACGTATTGGAGAAGAGCTACCAGCGCTTCCTCCTGCACTATAACTTCCCACCGTTCTGCACAGGTGAGGCCAAGGCTCAGCGCGGCGTAGGCCGTCGTGAGATTGGTCACGGTCATCTGGCATGGCGCGGACTGAAAGGCCAGATTCCCGAGGACTTCCCTTACACTGTTCGTCTGGTAAGCCAGATTCTGGAGTCTAACGGCTCTTCGTCAATGGCTACCGTATGTGCCGGTACGCTGGCTCTGATGGATGCTGGTGTGCCCATGAAGAAGCCCGTGAGCGGTATTGCCATGGGTCTGATCAAGAATCCGGGCGAGGACAAGTATGCCGTGCTCTCAGATATCCTCGGTGATGAGGACCACCTGGGCGACATGGACTTCAAGACCACCGGTACACGCGACGGACTGACCGCCACTCAGATGGATATCAAGTGCGACGGACTGTCGTTCGACATCCTTGAGAAGGCTCTCATGCAGGCCAAGGCCGGACGCGAGCACATCCTGAAGTGTCTCACCGATACTATCAGCGAGCCACGCGCAGAGCTGAAGCCACAGGTTCCACGCATCGTTGCCTTCGACATCCCGAAGGAGTTCATTGGTGCAGTGATTGGTCCTGGTGGTAAGATTATCCAGCAGATGCAGGAAGACACCGGTGCAACAATCGTTATCGACGAGGTTGACGGTGTTGGCAAGGTACAGGTATCTGCTCCCGACAAGGATAGCATCGAGGCAGCCATTGCCAAGATCAAGGCTATCGTAGCCATTCCTGAGGTTGGCGAGGTTTACGAGGGAACTGTTCGCTCAATCATGCCTTACGGTTGCTTCGTAGAGATTATGCCAGGCAAGGATGGTCTGCTGCACATCAGCGAGATTGACTGGAAGCGCCTGGAGACCGTCGAGGAGGCTGGTCTGAAGGAAGGTGACAAGATTACCGTTAAGTTGATGGAGATTGACCAGAAGACTGGTAAGTACAAACTGTCGCACCGTGTACTGATTCCGAAACCCGAGGGATATGTTGAGCGTGAGCGCCGTCCTCGTCCAGAGCGTGGTGAGCGTCGTCCTCGTCCAGAGCGTGGTGAGCGTGGCGAGCGTCAGGATCGCGGAGAGCGTCGCCCTCGTCCAGAGCGTGGTGAGCGTAACAACAACCGCTTTGAGCATCGCAACGACTATCATGATCCTATGGCTGAGCACGAGCCGAAAGACTTCAGCGACGCGCTCGACCATCTGAGCGACATCGACTAATAGTCAAGAAAGTTTTTGAAACTGCATAGAATGAGGGTGTGCCTATTTTGACACACTCTCTTTTTTAGAAACAGTCTAAAATATTGTATTCTCCATTTTGAAAAAATACTCTGGTTTTTTCTTCTATTCAATACCACAAAAAAGTTGAAAACTAGGGTACTTGTCACTTTTGCTAAAAATAGTTGTATTTTATATTAAGTTTTTTATACTTTTGCAACCAAAAGCAATGGAAAGAACTATAAATCAAAAAGCTAGTGAACAGTTGGCCAGGCTCTATGACGATTATTATAGGGCACTGGTGGGATATGCCATGCAGATTGTCGTTGACGAGGATGTAGCCAAGGATGTTGTTCAGACTATTTTCCAGCGGGTATGGGAGAAGCGTATCGACATCGACAATGAGGTGAAGGTTAAAGCCTACTTATACAATGGGGTACGCAATATGGCCATTAATAGTCTACGTCGTAAGGATACTGAGGCGCGCTATGCAGATTATGTAATCCAACAATATGAGCCCTTCCATATCGGAGAAAACGGTGAGGAAGACTTTTTTAGTGAGGAAATTTACCGGTTGTTGTTCCAAAAAATAGACGCACTGCCTTCGCGTCAACGAGAAGTGTTTCTCATGTGTATGGAGGGAAAGTCGTATATGGAAATAGGTGAGGCTCTACAGATTTCTAAAGATACAGTAAAATCACAGAAGCATAAAGCAGTTTCACGATTGAAAAAAGAGTTGGGTCAACTTGCATTCTTACTAGTTTTGCTACTCCCAAACAATTGAGTGGTTTTTTCCTTGATAAATCCTACTTTTTTGAAAAAAAAATAAAAATCTAATTTATTTTTCTAGAAAAGTATCATCCATTTATACTTTCAATGTGTTATAGAATTAGAACAACACATTGGAGTCATGGAGTATAAGAATATTAATCAGCTTATTGCCGATAATCTTTGGGGATCAGCCAGCAATGATGACCGCCAACGTTTAGAACAGTTACTATACGATTATCCCGACTTGCTCAGCCACTACAAACGGCTAGTTTCTGGCAAGAACCTGTCGCAGCGCTACAGACAATATGCAGCTGTCGACTACGACAAACTATCACTCATTACCCAACACATTTTACCTAACTCACAAGATCATAAGTCTCTGCTGACCGCTCATGGTCGACATTTGTTGCGCGCAGCAGCAGTCATTATCTGCATCGTTACTTTCGGTGCATTATGGTTTACTTACGACAGCCGCCCCGAGGTCCTAGAACTTACTGACGAGGTAATCGCAGCCATCAGCCAAGCCGAGGAAAGCGGAAAAAACCAAGCAGTACTAACTATCGACGGCAAGTCCGTCGGTATTACTAACGAACGAGCCATTACAAAAGTTCAATCTCTCAGCACACGACCTTCAACACCTGCGATTCAAGAGCGCATACTCACCACCCATCATGACTCAGAGTTCTGGCTTACTCTCGACGATGGATCGCGCATACATCTTAATTATGGGACTACACTAACTTATCCCAAAAAATTTGATAACAACACCCGTGAACTGAAACTCGACGGTGAAGCCTACTTCTTTGTGGCCAAAGACGACAAGCACCCTTTCATTGTACATACTCCTAACGGCACGGTGAAGGTCTATGGCACTGAGTTTAACATCAACACACGCGACGATGCCGGGTTCACACGAGTCGTTTTGGTGAGCGGAAGCATCAGCATCACCCCCACCAACGGCCGCGAACAGATGATGAAACCTGCCGAGATGGCCGTTCTCTCAGCCACCGGCTGCCAGTTCTCAACCGTCGATATCACCCCCTATGTATCTTGGAACACTGGTACCTTCGCCTTTGCCGACTGCCCACTTGAGAAACTCATGCGCGTGCTTTCCCACTGGTATAACAAGCGTGTGGAGTTCGACAGTGAGGAAACACGTCAGATGCAGTTCACTGGAACCATCAACAAATACGGCGATATTGAGCCCGCCCTCAAGGCCATCCACAACGTCACCGGGCTCAGAATCACCATCAACGGCAACCTGATTACCATCAGTCAACACAATTAATAACCCCTTTAAAACACAGAGAGACATGCAACAACCAAGAAAAACCAAACGCATGTTCGTGCTCATTCTTATGGCACTCCTGTCGGTGGCACCACTGGCTCAGCCAGCCCGTGCCCAGCAGGCAGCCCAGAAGAATGTAACACTGAACCTGAAATCGGTCAACGTGAAAGATTTCTTCAACGAAGTGACCAAACAGACCGGACTAAACTTTATCTGTAAGTCGGATCTGGCCAACCAACTGCCCCGCGTCACTGTACAAGAAAAGAACACACCCGTGCGCCAGATGCTGGCAAAAGTATTTGCCCAACTGGGATGCAACTACGAGATTGAGGGCAACTTCGTCACCGTCACCCGCAAGCAGACCGGCGGACTGAACCGCCCGTTGTCGGGAACCGTGCGCGATGCCTCGGGTGAGCCATTGATAGGAGTCACCGTGGCACTGGCCAACAGCAATGTGCGAACCATCACCGACAACGACGGCCACTACCAGCTCAACATCCCCGCCACATCCTGCGAAGTGGAATTCTCGTACATCGGAACAGAGAGCTACACGCTCCAGGTAGGGAGCGGCAACACGCCGTTGCGACGCAATGTGACGTTGGAATCGGACAATCTCCTAGACGAAGTAGTTGTAACAGGCTACCAAACCATCTCAAAAGAGCGCACAACTGGTAGCTTTGACAAAATCAACGCTAAAGACCTTGAGACACGTCCTACCGCCGACTTGTCAAGTGCATTGCAGGGAATGGTAGCAGGTATGCAAGCTACCGAGAACGAGGATGGCACCGTGACGTTTGCCATTCGCGGCCAGAGCACACTCTATGCTGATGCCCAGCCGCTGATTGTTGTCGACGGATTCCCCATTGAAGGAACATTTACCAGCATCAACCCCAACGATGTGGAGAGTGTCACCATCTTGAAAGATGCCGCTGCAGCTAGCATTTGGGGAGCACGAAGTGCCAACGGCGTTATCGTCATCACAACCAAGAAGAGCCACGACAAGAAACTGAAAGTTCAGGGAAAAGCTTTCTGGCGCATCCAGACCAATCCCGACCTAGACTATGTGCTGAACCAAGCCAGCAGCAAAAGCACTGTCGATTATGAGATAAAAGGCAACGAAATGGGATGGGACATGGGATATGCTTACACACCAACCCTCAGCAATTTCTATGGCGGAGCACTCTCGCAAGCACAAGAACTATACTTCAAACATAAATACTTCGGACTGTCAGAATCGGCCATGAATGCCGGCCTTGACGAACTGCGCAACCGCAGTAACCGCCAACAGCTGAAAGACTATCTGATGCAGACTGCCTTGCTGCAACAATACAATGTAAACCTGCAGGGTGGAAGCGACAAGCTTTCCAACTATCTGTCGCTGATGTATGAGAAAAATGACGAACGTACCATCAAGCGTGGCTACAACCGTTTCATGCTGAACTACAATAATGAATACAAGTTTAACAAGTATATCACGGCCACAGTAGGTGCGACTCTTCAAAAACGATCTCAAGACCAAACTGGTGTGACTCTGCAAGAGTTTACAGAACTTTCTCCTTACGACATGATTAAGAATGCAGATGGCAGTTACGCCTATCAGCCTTACATCTACGACAACTTGATGATTGACCAGGTAGACACCAGTTCATTCCCCTATAGTGATTTCTCCTACAACATGCTTAGGGAAGTAGAAAACAGGAAATACAAAACCACAACCTCAAACTATCGCGTGCAACTGGGACTGAACTTCAAAATCATCAAGGGACTGAACTATGATATAAAGTATCAATACGAGCGCAACGAGTATACCACTACGCAGTACGACAACGAGGAGACCTTCTTTGTGCGCGACCGTGTAAATTTCTATTCAGATTTTGACACTAACACAGGTGTTGCCACTAATAGTTATTTACCTACCGGCGGTATTAAACGCTCGCGTAATGGAGTGAATTTCAACGATGTTTTCCGTAATCAGCTGAACTATAGCAACATCTTCGGCAAACACGACATCACCGCCATCGCCGGTATTGAGATGAGCCGCTATGTGAACCGCTCAACCACCAATCCTACCGTCTATGGCTATGTCGCCACTACCAACACAGCCCAGATACCTGGCTATGGACAGAACGACAACATTGGCAACCTGTATGATTATTCTTATTACAATACCGATTATTTTAATTCGCTTGCAACAACCTATACCGACCGTGAGGACCGTTACCTCTCTTATTATGGCAACGTAGGTTATATGTTCGACGAGCGTTACGGTGCATCGTTCAGCATTCGTAGCGACGGTTCCAACTTTGTGTCGAAAGACGCCTCGCTGCGTTGGTCGCCTATGTGGTCGGCAGGTGTGAAATGGAATGTTCATAAGGAAGGATTCATGAGAGATGCCAGCTGGGTCAACAGACTGAGTCTGCGCGCCACTTATGGTATTAACGGTAATGCCGAGAAAACAACCTCCCCCGAAACCCTTATCTATACCTATACCAATTCCACCATTCATGGCACAGCAGGATATGTGGTCAACTATGGCAACCCGCTGCTGAAATGGGAGCGCACAAAAACATTCAACGTAGGTGCCGATTTCTCGCTATTTAATAATGTGCTAAGTGGAAAAATCGATTACTACAACAGGTTCTCTGTCGATGTAATCGGAAATGTGACTGTCCCGTCAGCCTATGGAACATCCACACAGCGTTTCAACAACGCGGAGATATCGAACAAGGGTGTTGAGATTGAACTTACAGGCAATTTCAAGGTGAACCCCATTGGCCTCGGCATCCGATCGACCATCACCTATGCCTATAACAAGAATAAGATAGAGAAGCTGTACAATCCGTCGCTCTATTGTTATCAACTGGTTGATCCGTCAACCTTTGTTGAGGGGAAACCCATCGGCACCATCTATTCATACGAGTTTGCCTGCACCGAAGATGGTATTCCTTATGTTTACGGCCTGAACGGCGAGAAATCTACCATCAACGACTTGCAATTGCACAACCGCGAGCTAGGACTGAACGTCTTGAGTTACAGCGGTACTACCGTTCCTCCCCACACTTTGGGATGGAACACCCAGTTGTCGTGGAACGGACTGCAACTCTCATTCTTCATCACGGGTAAGTTCGGTGGTGTGTTCCGCGCACCATTCTATGCACCGCCTGTGGTTGGAAGCAGCAAGACATTCATCAGTGCTCAAATTGACCTCTACGGCGAAAGCAACGGAACACTCTATCCCACATGGCCAAACAAGGATGAAATATGGATGTACAGATGGGACCGATACATTCCCAACCTAAGCTATTTTGTGGAAAATGCTGACTTTATCAAACTGAAAGAGGTTGACCTCTCATGGAACCTGCCGAAAAAATGGCTGCGTGCCATTAATCTACAGGGAGCTTCGCTCTTCGTGCAGGCCCGTGACCTTGGGCTGATTTGGGCTGCCAACAAATACGACTACGATTCTGAGTGGCTGCCTGGAACGAATAAACCTTCTGCAAGCATTACATTTGGAGCCAATATTAATTTCTAAACTATCACGACAATGAAAAAGTACAATATAAATAAAAACGCAGGATGTTGGCTTGCTGCCATCGCTCTTATGCTTGCATCATGCAGCGACTATCTGGACAAACAGCCTTCTGTATCCAGCGATGCACCTATCACAGATGCGGCACAATTGTTTGCACTGATTGACTATGTTTCAAACACTTATGAAACAAACGCTCCTGCCGTATTCATGACTGACGACTGCGGACTATCCATGGGACTTATCGACGCCTATGCCACATTGGCACCGCAAGCCTATTATACTGCATTCTTTAGCGACGGTATTGCAGCACAAGCCAGCGACGGTCTATGGAGCGGAGAATACAGGAAAATATATGCATGCAACACCATCATAGCCGCCGCTAATTCGGTTACCGACCCGGTGAATGCCAAGGAGGCTCTGGCCAATGCCTATTTCTGCCGGGCATGGTCGTACTACACATTGGCACAATACTATTGCCTGCCCTATTGTGAGCAGAACAAAGGAGAACTTGGACTGCCGCTGCGACTTGGACAAGATTTCGAAGAAAGTCTTAGCCGCACAACACTGGAGGAAACCTACAACCAGATTTTTGCCGACCTGAAAGAAGCGGAGAGTATCTCACAGAATGCGGTGGATCCTGACAAGAGATGGCGGGCAAGCAAATGTGCGGTGAATGCCTTCTATGCACGTTTGTATCTGACAATGGGCGATTATCAGCAGGCTCTCAACTATGCCAATCAGGCTCTTGGCAATGCTCCCGCCCTGTTTGATTACAATTCTTTCAAAGAAGGGCGCTCAACAACTTATGCTGCCTCACAAGGTATGCCAGAACAAACCCTGTATTATTGCGAGACCAACCAGTGGAGCGCTGCCAACTTCTTGTATTTCTGCGAGTATATCTTCACCCGCTTCACCTATACAGGCAACCAGTGGATGATTCCATCGAGTGATTTGCTAGCTAGTTATGACCAGACAAACGACCTGCGCTTCAAGTGGTTTATGATACCACACAGCAACCGTCGTTTCAACACCACGTACGACGAATACCGATACGACCAGCTCTACGACGGACGCTATGCCTTCTGCGGACTGTCAACAGCCGACCTGCTGTTGACGAAAGCAGAGTGTGAGGTTCGTCTGGGCAACTGGCAACAGGGGTTGAAAGACCTGGACGACCTGCGTGCTCATCGCTATGTTACGGGAACAGACAGCAAACTTACTGCCAGTTCACAGAGCGATGCCTTAAAGCAAGTTCTTGCAGAGCGCCGTCGTGAGTTCCCGTTTAGTTTCCGAATGAGCGACATCAAGCGTTACTCGGTCAACGATACTTCCGAAGACGATGTAACCATCACCCGCGACTTCTACGAAATGTCGATGACAGGTCCTGTGAAGAGCAACGTGAAGCATTTCTCCGTGAAAGGCAACGACCCGTTGCTGGCTGTGCCTATTACCGACGTAGAGATTAATGCCAGCGGAGGCCAGATTCAACAGAATCCATATTAATTCTCTCTCTTTGGGAATTCAGGCATGAAATCTTACATGCCTGAATTCTTTTATGCCAGTACTCAATAATCTTTAAACAAAAAGCGTATGAAAAAGTTTCTGATGGCTTCATGGATGCTGCTGATGGCTTGTGTGGCTGTCAACGCGGCAACAAAGAAAAGCAATGTGAGTGTTTTGTATGTGGGTGGCAGTAGTAACTACGACCGATATACAGCAAAAGAGATGGCAAACAATGAGGCAGACATTGCCGCCCGCATGAATGCGTTCGACAGTTTCTTAAGAGTTTACTTCAAAACCGTGAAAACCGTTCGGGCAAATGAATACACGCCCGACATGTCGAAGGGGTTTGACGTAACTGTCATGGACGGAATGCCCAAGCCTTTGCGCGAGCGCGAACTGATAAAAGACGCAGCAGGAAAGACCACGGGGGTAAAGCCTGCGCAGTATCTGCCCGACGATTTCGACCGTCCGTTACTCACGATTGCAGACATTGGCGAAGCCATAGGCCGCAGCCTGGGAGTTAAGAACGACTGGTACTGCCTGTGCCTGGATGCTGATGCCCACCATCTAGTGAAGAATCACCCCATTTTCAACGGACCATGGAAAACAAAACTGACTTTCAACAGCAAACCTACACCCGAGGATGCCTACCACTATACCTATTTCTATAATGAGCCGCTGGAAGACATGACAGACATGTGGACCGTGCAAAAGAAAGGTTACATAAATAACAAAGGCTATCGGGTGGGCATGGTGGCCCGCCCGTGGGGATATACCGACTCGCCTGACTGCGAGTACATCAGCAGCGGTGTGTGTGCCAAGACCATCGACGCCGTGGCCATTGGCCGTCATGGCAACTTTTTCCACTGGGGGTTCTCGGCATCACCTGCCGACATGACCGACGAGGCAAAGGTGGTGTTTGCCAATGCCATCGTCTATATCTCTAAGTTTGCAGGGCAAAAGCCTATAGCCAGAAAGTATAACGAGCGGATATCTACACGCGAGTATCTTAAAGAGCGTAAGCACTATAGCAGCAGGGCTGCTTGGCAGGAACGACTGAAGAGCGAGGAAGAATGGTCGAAGCAGATGCTGGAGGAGCAGGCGATGGCTAAAGCCAAACAGGAAAAGGGCGAGAAACTGAATGAGCAAGAAAAACAAGTGCTCAGTTACGAACCTCAACCGCCGATGACTTTTGAGGCATTCTTGAAACGCCAACAACGGGAGGTATATGACATTTGTGGAACAGACGAGAAAGCCTACCTACGCTATTATGATGATAACAAACCGTATTTCTATGGCGGCGGCTCAGAAATGTATCATCTGGAAGTCGATGAGGACGCGAAAAGCCTGGGCATTGCAAACAATGACAAGCGATTGCTCGACAAGGCCATCGCATTGTGGGAAAACAACCAAGATGTTGGAAAAGCCAAACGCATTCTAAAACGATATACACTTTGCCGCTTCGACACTCCGCAGCAATGGCGGAAGTGGTACGACAGATATCAGGACAAAATGTTCTTCACCGAAAGCGGGGGATGGTTTTTCATGATTGACTCTCAAGACCCAACGGTGCCTGGCAACGACTACAATGTGCTGAAAAACGACAAGCCTGAGCCTATTCTTCCGCCATTGACAGGCCAGACAAGTCACGAGCAGCCCGTATTGCTCTCTGCCGCATTCGATGCTACGAACAGCAATGTTGTAATACGTATCAGGATACATCCCGGCTATCACATCTACGGTAAAGTGTCCGACCAGGATCCTTACATTCCTACAAGCTTTGATTTCAACTTCAGCCAGGGATGGGAAAAGGATGGAGAAATGCTCATGCCACGATACAGAAAACTGAACCAGACGGGTACAACCATTTATGAAGATGAGGTGATTTTCCGTCAAAAGGTAAAAGGAACTGGGTCGGGTACGGTAAAGGTAACTGTAGGCTGGCAGTGTTGCGATGACCAGGTTTGTCTGCCACCGGCAGAAGAAACCTTCAATCTCATCATGAAATAGCTATTATCTATACATCACATGAGGAAAAATCTATTGTTATTTTCTTTTTTGCTAGCCTCGGCCATGACGGCCGTGGCCGGCAATGTGGTTAAAATCAGGGATAAGAAACCCCGCTACGAGGGCACAGGATAACTGCTTCTCATGAAAGACGGCGTGATGAATTTCGACACCATCAGCGTATGGACAGACTGAACTATTGAGCACCGGACTCAGGTGGAGACTCCTACAAACAACAAGGTGAATAGTATTGTGTCCATAGAATTATGCTTTTGCAAAAAGACAATTATCTCCCTCCATCTTTAACCCTGCACATAGAATTAGACCTTTAAACCGTCAATTCGGGATAAAATAGTCGTATAGTAGGAATTCGATACACCAATTCTTCCCCATTTCCTCTGCCAATGTTATTCAGGCATTTTGTGCGAACGTGCCTTGGATTTATAAAAAACTATAAATTCGATACGAGACATCTATCAGGTATAACAACTTATGAATTTTCTTTGTAACTTTGTAATCTATCAATCACTTAACACCATTATTATATTTATGAAAGAACAAGTTTTACAGGCTATGCGCGAGGCTGGAAAGCCCGTATCAGCAGGAGAGATAACAAAAGTGTTGAACGCAGACCGCAAAGAGGTTGACAAAGCTTTCGCCGAGCTGAAGAAATCGGGTGCTATTGTATCGCCGGTGCGCTGCAAATGGACTCCTGCAGAGTAACTGCCAAACTACACCATGCAAGCATGCATGAGGCTGCCTGCTGTTGGGAACATTATCATTATGTGGGAAAAGTTGAGCAGAAACATATGATCAGGCGTCTTCTTTTATTTGCCGTCATCTTTCTTTCTGCTGTGATGGGTATGGCCAAGACCTATCTGGCAAAACCAAGTATGAGCACGAAGGCTCTACAAGAACTAATTGACCAGGCCAGCAACAAAGGCGGTGGCAAGATCATCTTCGGGCAAGGAGAGTATCTTACCGGGCAATTGGAACTGAAGAGCGGTGTGGAGCTGTACTTGGAAAAGGGGGCTGTCATCCTCGGCAGCACCTCTCCGTTCGACTATCACCACGTGGACACACTGTCGGCTGCCGGTGACAGATTGAACGACAAATCGCACTTAGGACTGATTGTCGCCAGGAATGCCAGCCATATAGGTATTACGGGAGATGGAACCATCGACGGACAAGGACTGGCACTGGCCCTTACTGTAGACAGTCTGCACCACACTGGTGTCCTCATCGACCAGCACTATAATGTTCGCAGACAACGCCCGAGCGAACTGGTGCGTCCCACACTCTTCAACTTCTTGGGATGCCAGGACGTGCACATTGAAGGCGTTCATCTGCGCAACAGTGCAGGATGGGGCCTCTCGTTCAATCGTTGTCGTGATATGGTACTGCGCGGATTAGATATCTTCAACCGAGCCTACTGGAACAACGACGGCATAGACTTGACTGACTGCCAGAATGTACTGGTAGAGGATTGTAAGGTGAACAGTGCCGATGACGGCATTTGTCTGAAATCATACGACCCTAACAGTGGCAACGACAGTATCACCATCTGCAACTGCGAGATACGAAGCAGCGCCAGTGCCGTGAAATTCGGCTCGGCTTCCTACGGTGGTTTTCGTCATATACGCATCCAGGGCATCCGTGTGTACGACACCTTCCGCTCAGCCTTGGCCATCGAAAGCGTAGACGGTGCCGTCATCGAGGATGTGATGGCCGATGATATCACCGCCACGAATACCGGTAATGCCCTGTTTATCCGGCTCGGACAACGGGCTGGTGAGCGAAAAGGAGTCATCAGAAATGTCCGTATCTCGAATCTGACAGCGCAGATTCCTTTCGGAAGACCTGATATCGACTACGACCTGCGAGGTCCTGAGGTTGACTATTTCCATAACATACACCCCGCCCCCATCTGCGGTATTCCGGGCAATTGCATCGAGAATATCCAGTTGGACAATATCAAGATCACCTATCCTGGCAGAGCGACAAAAGGTATGGCCTATATGCCCCTGTGGCGCAAAGGCGACGTGCCCGAGCAGATTGAGAAATACCCAGAGTTCACCATGTTTGGAGAGTTGCCAGCATGGGGCTTTTATCTGCGCCATGTTCGGAACATCACTTTGAAGAATGTACGTTTGTCACTTGCAAACGATGATTTCCGCCCTGCCATTGTGGATGATGACGTGGAAGGACTATATACGGAACATGTCGTGACAGAATAGCATGGGATAGGTTTCTCCCCCACAAAGCTTATTCCTTCAAGGAAAGGCAGGGAATCTGTCTACAGGTGGGGACATGCATGAACTATACACGAAAAACAACCAAGGCTGAAACTTTCCTGCAGGTGACTTAGAATTCTAAACCACCTGCAGGAGATACAAATCATCGGAGATACATTTATTTATTGCCGTTTTCCCGACTTGATTGCATAGAAGTATTGCTGATTATTCTCCATGCGAAAGGCAATCTTCTTGTCTTCCAGCAAACGGGAAATGACTGTCGGCGCAACGAAAAGACTCACATGAGCCTGTTCGAGCAAGTCCATGATTCTCATTTCATGGCTGGCCTCAACAAGCGTGTTGAGCACTGCACGAACTTCCCGGGAATAGTAGTCTGTTTCCATGTCAGCTGTTTTTCTTATAGCTCTGCACTGCCCAGCCACCCATGAAGAGGCCAATGCCTAATAAGGCAAACACCTGATGAGCTATGCTTTGGAAATTGCCACCACGAATAAAGACGGTGCGAATGGCATCGATGAAGTAGTGCATGGGGTTGATATAGGTGGTCAGGTAGGCCAACGACGGCATAGAGCGTGTAGGAGTGAAAAGACCTGAGAGCAGCAGAATCAATACCACGAAAAACCACATGACAAAGATGGCCTGCTGCATCGTGTCGCTGTAATTGGAGACGATAAGCCCGAACGAAGAGAAAAACAATGCCAGCAGCATAGCGAGCAGATAGACGAGCACAACAGAGCCGGCGGGCGTGATGCCATAGACGAGCCATGCCAGCAACAGACATACCGTAATCACAAAGAGAGCTATCAGCCAGTAAGGAATCAGTTTTGCCAAGATGAACGCCCACTTCGAGACCGGCGTCACATTGATCTGCTCGATGGTGCCAGCCTCTTTCTCACCCACGATGTTGAGTGTGGGCAGGAAACCTGTCATCAGCATCATCACAATGGCAAAAAGAGCAGGAATCATGAACAGTTTATAGTTCTGATTCTTATTGTAAAGCACCAATGTCGATATTTTTGATTGAAGAGTGGCGGCGGAGGGCATTACTTTCGATGTTACTATCTGTGAGAGATAAGCACCGCCCATCGAGCCTTTCGTTCCATTAACGGCATTAGCGGCAATGAGCACCTGCGGTTGCAGCCCTCTCGCCATATCTTTGCTATAGCCCTGAGGTATCACCAGTACCACGTCGGCCCTACCCTTCTCTATCTCAGCGAGTGCTGCCTCATAGCTGGGCTTCTGACCATTAAAGATAAAATAGTTGGAGGCCTCAACGCTGTGGACAAGCTGCTGGGAAAGCTGAGAACGGTCATTATCAACTACATCAACCACAATATTCTTCACCTCCATGCTCATCACCCACGGCATCACGCACATAATGACGATGGGGAACATGACGATGAGCTTGGGCAGAAACGAGTTTCGCCGAATCTGCGTGAACTCTTTTTGAATGAGATATTTTATCATATTGATTATTGACAGTTGATAGTTACTCCAAGCGGGTGTTGAACTTCTTCAATGCTATTGTCAGGAAAAAGACGGTCATACACAAAAGAACAACCACCTCATGCATCACGTCACCGATGCCTACACCCATGATCATCAGTTTGCGCATAGCCTGAATATAATAACGAGGAGGCACAATGGCAGATATCCATTGCAGTATCTTTGGCATCGACTCCACAGGGAATAACATGCCCGAGAGCATCACCACAGGCATCAGCAGTATCATGGCCGACATCAAAAGAGCCACGAGCTGTGTCTGTGCTATATTCGAGATGAGCAGTCCCAACGAAAGGGCCAGCAATATATATAAGGTAGAGACAGCGATAATCCAGAACAGCGAGCCTTCCAGAGGTACGCCCAACACAAAGCGGGCCATCAGCAAGATGATGACAAGAATCCCAAAGGCAAGCACCAAATAGGGTACAGCCTTAGCGACAATCACCATCAGTGGCCTTACAGGGGAGACAAGCAGCACCTCCATAGTGCCTCTCTCCTTCTCCCGGACCACACTGATACTGGTCATCATGGCACAGATGAGCATCAGCAACATACCCATGATAGCAGGCACAAAATTGTAAGCCGAACGCATCTGAGGATTGTAGAGCATCTTCGTATTGACCAAACCGCCCTGCATATTTGTGATAACACCTTGGGCATAGCTCGTCCACTGCTGCGACATATTGGGGTCGGCACCATCGACAACAAACTGCAGTCCACTCTTCTTGCTTGCAAAATCATTGGCAAACACCACGGCAAGATCGGCTTTCTGATTGCGGATCATGTGCTCAGCATCCTGAGGCGTAGCTACCGTTGCAACAAGAGTGAAGTATTCGGAAGCAGCAAGACGCTCTACGGCCTGCTGGGTGAGATGGTCCATCTGAGAGGTTACCACCACCGTGCGTACATTTCTCACATCGGTAGTAATGGCAAAACCAAAGATGAACATCAGCACGACAGGCATACCAAAAAGAATGAGCATCGTACGTTTATCACGCAGGATGTGCTTGGTTTCCTTGAGTATAAATGATAAGAACTGTTTCATTTCCTTTCCCGGATTTGCTTCTTTGTCTAAATCAGTCGCTGCTGCGGGTCGCCTTCCGCGCCAAGTAAGTAAACACATGGTCCATGTCGGGTTGGTTGAATTCTTTCTTCAACTCCTCAGGTGTACCCATGGCCTTGATTTTTCCATCTACCATAATAGAGATTCGGTCGCAATATTCGGCCTCATCCATGTAATGGGTCGTCACGAAGACGGTGATTCCTCGTTCGGCTGCATCGTAGATAAGCTCCCAAAACTGACGCCGAGTAGCAGGGTCTACTCCACCCGTCGGCTCATCAAGGAACACGATTCCAGGCTCATGGAAAATGGATACCGAGAACGCCAGCTTCTGTTTCCAGCCCAATGGCAATGAGGCGACAAGTGTGTTTTTGTGGTCCGCAAAATGCAGTCGTTCCAACAGTTCATCGGTCTTTTGCGCAATCTCCTTGTCGTTCATGCCGTAGATACCTGCAAAAAGGCGGATATTCTCTGCAACCGTCAAATCCTCATAGAGCGAGAATTTCTGACTCATGTATCCAATGTGCTTCTTGATCTGCTCGTATTCGGTTCGGATATCGTAGCCCACGACACGGCCCGTGCCACTTGTCGGCTGGTTCAAGCCCGTCAGCATGTGCATGGCTGTAGTCTTTCCGGCACCATTGGCACCGAGAAAACCAAAGATCTCTCCCTTCTTCACGGTAAACGAGATATCGTCGACAGCATGGAAAGAGCCAAAGGCTTTCACCAAGTGCTCAACCTCTATCACATTCTCGTTGCCCGTCGCAGTCGTTTTCTCATGCTCGATGCCCGGTGGATTGAAGATATCGGCAAAGTCGGTGAGGATACGTTCGGGAGCACCGATACCACGAATCTTTCCATGATCCAGAAAGGCTACCCTTTCGCAGCGGCGTACTTCATCAAGATAGGGTGTGGAGGCAACGATGGTAATGCCCCGTTCCTTCAGCATCGAGAGCATCTCCCAAAACTCCTTGCGGCTCACAGGGTCAACACCTGTCGTAGGCTCATCGAGAAAAAGCACACTGGGCGAGTGAATCAACGCGCAACTCAATGCCAGTTTCTGCTTCATTCCCCCCGACAAGGCTCCTGCTCGACGGTCCTTGAAACGCTCAATCTGCGAATAAATAGCCTTGATGCTGTCATAGCCCTCTTCCACGGTAGTGCCGAACAGCGTGGCGAAGAATTTCAGATTCTCCTCAACTGTCAGGTCCTGATAGAGCGAGAACTTGCCGGGCATATAGCCCACACGCTTGCGGATCTCGGTCATCTGGCTCACTACATCGAAGCCGTCAACACTGGCTGTTCCTGTTTCCGGTAGCAGCAACGAGCAGAGTATACGATACATCGAAGTCTTGCCCGCACCGTCAGGACCTATCAGACCGAACACCTCGCCGCGTCCGACGGTGAAGGACACATCGTCGAGTGCCTTTACCTTGCCGTAAGACTTGCTGACATTCTTAACCTCAATGGCATTCATAACTACTATCTATAGGACTAAAACTTCACCTCGCCGTACATGCCGATCTTTACATAACCGTCGTTCTTGACAGCCACCTTGACAGCATATACCAAATCGGCACGCTCATCATCAGTAAGAATGGTTTTGGGAGTGAACTCGCTACGGCTCGAAATCCAGGAAACCGTACCATCATACTCTTTCCTCTTCCCGTCGCCATAGTCGGCAAACACCTTTACTTTCTGTCCAACCTTGATGTTCTGAAGCTGGGCGGATGTGACATAAGCACGCATATACATGTTTTGTGTGTCGGCAATCTTGAAGAGTGGCTTGCCAGTGGTAACAAACTCGCCCTGCTCAACATACTTCTCCAACACGGTGCCATTTAGTGGAGCCTTTATCTCAGTATTGGCTATCTGGTCTGCTATCTGGCGCTTTTGCGCATCAATGCCATCAATCTGTGCACCAATGCCTTTACTCTGCTCTGCCAAACTGGCATTGTTACTACGAATCTGGTCACGGGTAGCATCGCGCTGACGCTCCAGCACCTTAATCTGATAATTGATATCATCGAGCTGTTTACGTGGCACGGCCCCGTCGTTTACCAACTCTGTAAAGCGCTGGCGCTCATGCTGAGCATTGGCAATCTGCTGATTGATGGAGGATAGTTGCTTCTCAAGATCCAACTGCCGGCTGTTGGTTGCGTTTCTGGATGAGGACAACTGTCTTTTCTGTGCCTCCAACTGTTCGTGCGTCATCTGAAGCTGATAAGCATCAATACGGCCTACGACCTTTCCATTCTCAATTGCTTGTCCCTCAGCGACGTTGAAAACTTTCAGCTCACCTGTCGACTTTGCTGAAATGGTTACTTCTGTTGCCTCAAACGTGCCCGTGGCATCATATGCCTTATCTTTGTTTCCGCATGCCACAAATAAGGGCAAAAGAGAAAGAAAGGAAAGAGCCGTAAGACCTTTTACAACGCCATTTACTGATTGATTCTTATTCTTTTTCATAACCTTATTGTTTTTTCATTTCTACTTTCCGCCTGTTGTGAATTTATAATCATAAATCTGTTTCAGCATCTCTATCTCATGCATCGAAAGCTGCACCTTGGCAGCATTTTCCTGATTGATCTCCCGTACCAAGTCATTCACATCGATAATTCCATGAGAGAGTTTCGACTCTGCTGCCTTACGAACCGACGAACGCAGACTGATAATCTCATGGTCGTCAGCCATCAGTTTTTTATATCGGGCGATATTTTCGTTCTGCTGAATCTGCTCAAGATTGGTATTAAAGAGGAACACCTCGCGACTGTTCTCCGTCAGATCGCGCTGCAACTGGATTCTCGCCTTATCGTTCTTACGCGTGTATAGTGCGCCGATATTCCAAGTTAAGCGCGCACCAATCATACCGTTCAGGCTCCAGTCGTGCCTCATCATATCCTCAAACATATTATAACCAGGATAGCCGTAATAACCTTGTGCAAAGACGCTGAGTCTCGGCATCAGCGCCGCATTGAGCGCTTTCTCCTGAGCATTTGCCAACTGAAGCTGGGAATCGAAGAGTCGCATTTCCGGACGATTATTCGTTGCGCTGATGTCGCTGGCTGCGGGTTTCTGCACATTCTTTATCTCTATTCCGCAGAAGGTACCAAGCATTGTCTGAAGCATGCGCCTCTGCGATTCCAGATTGGTAGCCTGCTGGATGACATTCAAGCGTTCTGCCTTCACGTTCTTTAAATCACTCTCGGCAGCAGTTCCGCTCTTCACCATCGAAGTGAGTTTTTTCTCATTCCCGGCAAGCAGTTCCTGCAGGTCGTGATTCAACCGAATCTGGTCATCGAGCATCAGCAGGGAGAAATACATCTCGTTCACACGCTTACGCACTTGGTACAAACTCACTTCCGTCTGCGCAGCCTGTACCTTTCCCTGTTCACGTGCTATCTGCTTCTGACTGTTGATAGCACCTCCGTCAAACACCGTCTGATTGATGTCCACACCCATGCGGTATTGGTCTTTTTTCAAACCTTTCAGGTCGATGCCCATATGACTCATCATGCCTTTCATCTCGTCGGGCCACGACATGACATCACTCTGATAGGTAGCTTGTGCAGAGGCAGAAATCTGTGGCAGCCACCCTTTTTGAATATTCGATACCGTCAGGTCGGTAGTCTTCTCAATCAGGTCGTACTGACGGATAAGCGGATAATTCTGTTCCGCTGCCCGCTGGCACTCCTCAAGTGTCTGAGCCTGAGCCGCTACCGTAAGCGACACCAATGCCATCGTCAGAAATCTTCTTTTATTCATCTTTCCTTCGTTTTTTGCTTTTCTTTGTTGCAAAGATAGTTCTTTCTGACGATTATCCGATTTTCAAATTCTATTTATTTATTTCGAATTTGTACGATTATTTGTATTTTCTTGGCGTGTTCTCGTAAATAATGACTAAATTTGCAATTAAATCGTACAAAAAGTAAATGAAGATGGGTAAGAAACAAACCATGAACTATTTCTCTGTTGAACCCGACAAACTGAAAGAGATTGGTGGAGAACAAAGCCATATCTTCAGCAACGGAAACTTCAGCATGGTTATCAATGGGGGGCCTATGCGTGGAAAGTTCCTACGCGAAGGACAAATCTACCATGTCGTGGAAGGGCGCATCTTGATTGCTCTTGAAGGAAAAGCCACGGTAGATATTGATTTGGAGGAATATCAGTTAGAGAAAGGTTGCGTGGCTGTCACTGCTCCTGGTACCATCATGGAGATGAAACGCTGCTCTGAGGACATGGATGTGATTGGCATTGTATTCAAGGAGGAAATAACGGTTCACGACAATATGATTCTGAAGACCGAACCTGCTGAATACGAGGAACTGCTTCGGATGGCTTACTTATTGTGGGATGTGGCGCACCACACACCGTTTCGCTATGATACCGTGCGCCTGTTGATGGAAACCATGATTAGCAACATCAAATATATCCATGAGGAGCGACAGAATGCAGTTGTCTCGGTACCTTCACGGGCACAACAACTGTTCCAAAGCTTTAAGGCTCTTGTGGCCAGGCATTGTGAGCATGAGCGCAGTATTCCTTATTATGCCGAACTGCTCCACATTACTCCTCACCACCTGTCGGCAGTCATCAAACAGGCCAGCGGCCACAGCGTGATGTACTGGATCAACCGTGCCGTCATTCTCCGTGCCAAGGTCCTCTTGAAGACCAGCAGTATGATGACTTATGAGGTGGCCGACCACCTCAATTTCATTAGCCCGTCGGCTTTCAACAACTTCTTTAAACGCGAGACCGGCATGACTCCAAAGGAGTTTCAAAATAAAAAAGAAACAAAATAGCTGATTTCCTACTTTTCTGTGTGTGTTTTTTCAGTTTTTTTTCCCGACAGACTATTAATTCGGGAATTTTATCTAAATTTGCAAGCAAAATAGAAAACGCTAAAGAATTATGAGAAATATCATGAAGGCTGCCGTTATTGTTCTGGCAGCACTGACTATCGCCTCTTGTACGGGCAAAAAGTTTCAGGTGAACGGAACCATCAGCGACGCCAAAGACTCAGTGTTATACTTCGAGAACTTGAGTCTGCAGGAGGGTGCTGTGGTACTGGACTCGGTGAAACTTGGTGAGAATGGTGAGTTCTCGTTCAGCGAGAATGCTACTGAGGCACCTGAATTCTACCGCTTGCGTATCGCCAACCAGATTATCAATATCTCCGTCGACTCTACTGAAACCATTACTGTTAAGGCCTCCTACCCCACAATGGCCACCGGTTATGAGGTGGAGGGTAGCAGCAACTGCCAGAAAATCAAGGAACTGTCGCTCAAACAGATTGACTTGATGAACCGTGCCATTGCCGTTCAGCAGAATCCCACATTTGGTATTGAGGTAACTGCCGACAGTATCAAGAAACTGGTTAGTGCCTATAAGGAGGATATCAAGCGCAATTATATCTTCGTGGAGCCGATGAAGGCATATGCCTATTTCGCCTTGTTCCAGACATTGGGCAACCAACTGATTTTTAATCCGCGCCAAAACAGTGACGACATCAAAGTGTTTGCGGCTGTGGCTACCAGCTGGGATACCTATTATCCCGAAGCTCTTCGTGGCAAGAACCTGCATAATATAGCCATTGAGGGCATGAAAAACCTGCGCATCGTAGAGTCTCAGAATCAGAACCTGCAGATTGACGCCTCAAAGGTGAACACGGCAAATATCCTTGATATTGCGTTGAACGACAACAAAGGACAAATGCGCCACCTGACCGACCTGAAAGGAAAAGTGGTACTGCTCGACTTCCATCTGTTCGCTACCCGTGAGTCTACCGAGCGCATTATGATGCTGCGCGACCTTTATAACAAGTATCACGACCGTGGGTTCGAGATTTACCAAGTATCTATCGATCCCGACGAGCACTTCTGGAAAACCCAGACAGCCGCTCTGCCATGGATCAGTGTGCGCGACCCGAATAGTGCCAACTCGCCCGTTCTGATTAACTACAACGTGCAATCGATACCCACTTACTTCCTTGTCGACCGTACAAACACATTGCACAAGCGCGACCTTCAGATCAAGGACTTGGATGCTGAGATTCAAAAACTCTTATAAAATCAGGTTCTCCTCCTCTCTCGGAGGAGAATTTGCTTTCCTGCTGGTCATCATACTGACCACTGTCAAGACGCATGCGCAGACGTTCGCGCTGCAACATCCTACCGACACAACCGCTATTCTGACACTGACAACAGACTCGACGGCCGACTATTGCCGTATTCCCTATCGCACTTATCGTTTCTGTATGGGCGACATTAATGGTGACGGAAAGGCCGAGGCGATGGTTGGAGTAATCAAAAAAACGCGATTTGATCGCGAAATGGGCCGCCGGCTGTTTATTTATAAGAACATCGACGGGCGCATCCGCCCGCTATGGATGGGTTCGCGATTAGGCGGAATACTTCAAGACTTCCGCTATACCAACGGCAAAATACGAAGTCTGGAGACAGATAAAAAGGGACTTTTTTACGTGGCTGAATATACCTGGGGACAATTCGGGCTGGTCTTCGAACGGTTTATCACCAAGGAAACAAACCGAGAAGAGGCTTTAAGACTGTTTCTTGAGAATCAGGAATATCAATGAAAATCATATTAACGCACATTAAATATAAGTAACTATGAGAAAGATTCTGATGCTGTTTTGCATATTGGCCTCCACACTGGGAGCGTGGGGACAGACAGAAGACGAGGGCGCAGTGGCCAGACCAGAGCGCAATTTGTCGAATGTGGTATTGCCGGGTGAGGGACATATCAACGTGGAAAGCCTGCTGAAGAACATCGACACGAAGATGGATATCAGCCGTCTGAGCCTCGCAGAGTGCCGTGTGCTGCGCAATGCGTTTGCGGCACGACAGGGATATGCGTTCATGGCGGGCGACCTAAGGTCCATCTTCATGACTACATCATGGTACGAGAACCTTATGTACGACCGCTTTGAGAAAGAGATGAACGCCATTGACAGCTATTATCAAGATAAGCCCGAAGGCTTCAGCATGAGTGACTCGGAGCAGAAAGCGTATCTGCAGAAGGTTGTTCCGTTGAAATACACCAAGGCCGAAACGGATTTCATGAAAAAGCTGAACGACCGTATAGCATACCTTTCGCAGCGGAATTTTGCCATTTCATCGGGGAAAATGGTCAATGTCGACAATCTCATCAACCCATGGCAACTGGAAAAGCCGAACCAGCGGCTGATGGATGCACTTGGAACCTACGGCTTTGCCATCGTGCCCAACAATTACGAGCAGCTGTTCCATGTTTACGAGCGCAACGACTACCACGATTTCCCGTCGTTTGTGACTACCGACCTTTATCTTCAGTTGTACCACATGTACTTCGACTGTCTGCTTCGCGAGGTGGAAGAGAAGAAAATGTACGGTTTCATCGAGCAGTTCTGCCAGCAGATGGAGACAGAGATGTTGAAACTCTGTGACTCGAAAAACAAGCCTATCAAGAATGCCGCCATCTACGATGCCACCTACTTTGCCATTGCCCGCAGTCTGATATCAGGCCTTTCCATCGATAAGACATCGGTTGGAACCAGTCCGCTGATACCCCAGAACTACCGTGACATGGCCGTAGAGGAAATCAACAGGGTAGAACATGCTCAGAATGATTTCTCCGAATTCCTCGAGTACCGCGAGGTGATGTTCAATTACAGTTTGTTCCGTCCACGCGGACACTACACCCGCACCGACTCGCTGAGCCGCTATTTCAAGGCAATGATGTGGCTGCAGACCGTACCGTTTGCAATCGAAAACGACAAGCAAATGAAACGGGCAGTACTCATGGCGCATGTCATTGGTGAGAACGAGAACCTGAAAGCAGCCTATCAGAGAATCAGCGATCCCATCACTTTCCTCATGGGTCCCCCTGACAACATCAGCATTCTGCAGGTTTATGAGCAGAGAATGCGCATCATTTCTCCATTTGAGAAGTTCATGAAAAGGAAAAATGAACTCTCGATGCTTTTCAACATGCTCGAGACCTTAGCCCACCAACAGACTCGTATTCGCCCGAAGTTCCAACGCACCAGCAGCACAAAGGTTAACCTCCTGCCGCAACGCTACATGCCCGATGCGGAAGTGCTGCAGGAAATGGTCGACTGCGAAAACGAGCAAAGCCAGCGTGAAGCGCCCAAAGGACTTGACTTCTTTGCTGCCTTAGGCAATTCGGCTGCCGAGCGTATTCTCATCAACGAGCTGAAGGAAGATCAGCGCTGGGATGCTTTCAAGACAAACCTCGAGAAGATGAAGCAGCGAATGGGCGAGATTGAGTGGGACAAAGATGTCGCCACCCAGTGGATGAACGCCCTGGGAACCATGGTCGGAACCGGAAAAGGCAAGCCGATGGCCGATAAAATGCCGTATTTCATGCACTCGCCACAGTGGGCAAAGAAAGACCTGAATGCCGCACTGGCCTCTTGGGCAGAGTTGAAACACGATGCCATTCTCTATGCCAAACAGCCCATGGCTGCCGAATGCGGCGGTTACGGACCACCAGCTCCGATTATCAAGGCATATGTTGAGCCCAATATCGGTTTCTGGACGAAGGCTGTGGAACTGGCAGACGCTACCCTCTCAGTTCTGAAAAAGTACCATTTATCCACAGAATTTGCCGAGGATATCACTACACGTCTGAAAGAGCAGGCACTGTTCCTGCTCAATATTAGCCGCAAAGAACTCGACAACAAGAAACTCACCGAAGAGGAATACTACCAGTTGGAGGTTATCGGTGCTACTTTCGAGAATATCACACTCGACCTGATTCGTCGTCCGGACCAGTGGTTGCAGGGCTGGAGCGATGTTCAGGGACCCGACAAGTCGCTGGCCGTGGTGGCAGATGTATACACCGCCAATGGCGACAACGTTCCTTCGGAGAAACATTCGGTGGTTTACGAGGCTGTCGGACCAGGAAATGACATCTATGTGGTGGTAGAGATTGACGGTTATCTGTACCTCATGCGCGGTGCGGTATTCTCTTATCGGGAGTTCCAGCGTGCCCTCAGCGCGCCCCGTATGACCGATGAAGAGTGGCAGAAAGAGCTGAAGGAACGACCAAAAACCGGCATTCCATCGTGGATGAACGAGATTCTGGTGCCTCTCGACGATGAGGTAAAGGACAATGAATATATCTTCTACAGTTCTGGATGCTAATACCAATCTAAATCTCTGGAACCATCAATAAGAACTCTAGAGCTATGCTTTGGGACTCTGGAGTTATATATTGGAAGTCTGGAGTTATACTTTGGAACTCTGGAGTTATACTTGAGAAGTCTGGAAACATAAGATAGAAACTCAGAGCTATGATTTGGAAGTTCAGGGTTATGATTTGTCTGCTGATAGGATTCATCATTGAAATCCTTGGGCTATCACCAGTATTTGGTGAGCCAAAGACCAATCATGACTCTGAACTTGCCATTCAAGACTCGTCTGTCGAAATAATATTTACGGGCGATTTACTGCTCGACAGAGGTGTCAGGCAAGTGATTCGACTACGGGGCGAAGATTATATTTTTGCCCATTCCATCGATAGTTTATTCGCGAAAAGCGACTATGTCGTGGCCAATTTGGAATGTCCGGCAACACAGATTCAGTCACCTGTGTTCAAACAGTTTGTCTTCAGGGCAGAACCCAAATGGCTGGCGGTGCTGAAAAGACACGGTATTACTCATCTGAATATGGCCAACAACCACAGCATCGACCAAGGCCGGAAAGGACTGTTAGACACCAAGCGACAGATAGAGATAGCTGGTTTAACCGCCTTTGGTGCCGACAGCACGATGGAAAGTGCTGCCAAACCGTTATTAATCGACTCTGTTCCGCGCCGTATTTATGTCGTTCCTACCCTCCGCATGCCACTTGAGAATTTCGCTTATCTGCCTGACAAGCCGGGAGTCAGCATGGAAAGTATCGACACGCTGCTCCAACGGATTACTGCTTTGCGACAGAAAAACCCGCAATGCTATATCATTGTCTGCCCGCATTGGGGCATCGAACACCGTCTGCAGCCTACTTTTGACCAGCGAGTGGCAGCCCGGCGAATGATTGACGCGGGTGCCGACTGTATCATCGGGCATCACACCCACACCCTCCAGACCATCGAGACTTATCGCGGAAAGACCATTTATTACAGTATCGGGAACTTTGTTTTCGACCAAAATAAGCCTATCAATAGCAAAGCTGCACTCGTAAAATTGACCATTTCATCGCAATCGGCCGCCGTTGAGGCCCTGCCAATCGTCATCAAAGACTGCCAGCCGAGACTGTGTGAGTAACTGTTTTTCCAATCAGGCATCAATTAAGCTCTAATTAGCCATTAATTAAGCTTCAATCAGGCATCAATCGCACTGCAATCAGGCATTAATTAGAGTGTAATTAATCGGTTAGTTAGCCCTTAACTAGTTAACTAATTGCAAATTCATCAAAAAAAGGAAGGGGAATACCAAACATAAATTGCCCATTCTCATGCAGAAAATGGGCAATTTATCGAGTAAAACACTTGTCTCATCAGAAGCTCCGCAGCCAGGCACGTAGCTCCAGTTCCATCTCCAGATGATACTTAAAACTGTCGCGAATGCCCCAACCATGACCACCGGAAGGATAAACATGAAGCGATGCGGGCACATCGTGACGGTAGCACTCCACGTAATAGTTCACACCATTAGCGGGTACGACAGCATGGTCGTCGTCGCTCAAGGCAATAAAAGCGCGGGGTGTAACACGTGTCACCTGCAGGTCGTTACTGTATTTCTCCTCGGTTTTCTTTTTGGCATCACTACCCAGCAAGTTGTCGTGCGAGCCCTTATGAGTGAATGCCGGATCCATGGTGATGACGGGATAGAAAAGAATCTGGAAGTCGGGCTTGGCGTCTTTCACGGCATGGGTGGCAATTGTCGATGCCAGGTGTCCGCCTGCCGAGAATCCCATAATGCCCACATCGGAAGGGTTGATATGCCATTGTGCGGCGTTGCGGCGCACCAGTCGCATGGCTTCCTCGGCATCGGAGATAGGCACCTCGAGTTTTCCATGAGGCATGCGGTACTTCAATACGATGGCTGCTATGCCCAGATTGTTGAAGAAAGCACCCCACTGGTAACCCTCATGGTCCATAGCCAGATGAGAATATCCACCCCCCGGACAGATGACCACGGCGCGCCCTGTGGCGTGTTTGGCATTCGGCAGATAGACACGCACGCGGGCCGTATCAGCCTTGTCGGAACTCTTCACGGCAGGTTTGCCTTCCCACAACTCCAAGTCGAAGGGCTTTTGCGCCATCGACGGCAACGAACATACCAGCAGGCACATCGTTATGAATGTCTTGAACATTTTCATTCGTCTTGTTTTTACGCTTTATTTGTTATTTTTTCAGCTTTTCAGTTGCAAAGATAGCTATTTTTTTGTAATATTGCAGACAATTATTGAAAAAGTAGAATGGTAAAAAAGTAAAAAGGAAGAATCATGGCTTTAAAACGATTCATAGCACTATCGGCACTCGTTGTCATGCTGACGGGCGCCCAGTCGAAAGTGAGACTGCCGCATATTCTTTGCGACAATATGGTTGTTCAGCAAAACACCGAGGTCCGGTTGTGGGGCTGGTCAAAGGCAGGTAAAACCATCCGGGTGACCACCTCGTGGGCAGATGATGTGTATACGGCCAAGGCCGGAAAGGACGGACGTTGGATTCTGACGGTGAAAACGCCCGTTGCCAGTTATACTCCGCTACAAATCACCTTCGACGACGGTGAGCCGTTGACTCTAAGCAACGTGCTCGCAGGCGAGGTTTGGGTGTGTGCCGGACAAAGCAACATGGAGATGCCGATGAAAGGATTCGGCAACTGTCCTGTAGAAGGATATAACGACGAGATTATCGATGCGCGCCAATACCGCGGAATACACTTTGTGAAGATTCCGAGCATCATGCGGATGACACCTCAGGAAGACGCACAGTGTGAGTGGAAAGAGGTGAATGCGGAAACCGTCGGTGATGCCTCGGCCACAGGTTATTTCTTCGCACAGGCCGTCAACCGTGCCCTCGACATCCCTGTAGGCCTCATCATGGCCAACAAGGGAGGCTCGCGTGTGGAGAGCTGGCTGACCAAGGAGAACCTGGAGAAGTACACCCAGGAGCCGACCGATTCGGACGGTATCGTGAAATTCAAGCCACAATGGGACTATCACCGCGCAATGCTTTGGGGTAACGGAACGTTCAATCCCATACTAAACTACACCGTGAAGGGCATCCTCTATTATCAGGGGTGCTCGAATGTGGGCGACCCTGGCGACCAATACAGTGGGCGGTTGAAACTGTTGGTAGACCAGTGGCGCTCGCAGTTCGGCCTGGGCGAGATTCCGTTCTATTTCGTTGAGATTGCTCCCTACTGGTATGATAATGTGAATGGTGACGCGGGTGCACGCTTGCGTGAGCAGCAATTCAAGGCCTCAAAGCTGATTCCGAACAGCGGACTTGTATGTACCAACGACTTGGTTTATCCCTATGAGACCCAGCAGATTCACCCTGCCAAGAAACGGGAAGTGGGCAGGCGGCTGGCCTATCTGGCCCTGAACAAGACCTACGGAATGACCACAATAGGCTGTCTGAGTCCCTCGTTCAAGGAGATGAAGATTGTAGACGACAAGATACATATCTATCTCGACAACAATATCGGTGGCTTCAGCCGTTTCGAGGACATACAAGGCTTCGAGCTGGCCGGCGACGACCATGTTTTCCATCCTGCCAAGGCCGAGCATTTCTGGCAACCGGGTGGCGGCAATTTGAATGAGACCATCCGCCTCTCATCACCCGACGTGAAAAAACCTGTTGCCGTGCGCTACTGCTTTAAGAACTTCCAAATCGGAAACCTGAAGAATGCGGCAGGACTTCCCTTGTTCCCTTTCCGTACGGATAACTGGTAGAAGAAGTCCTGAAATCCATATAAACTCCTTATAAACATCAACTGAAAACACATAGAAATGAAGAAACTATTAACAATCGTTATTATTCTGCTCGTGGCCGTTCTGATGACACAGACTGTGCCCGACAAGCGTGCCCACAAAGAAGCCATGATGAAAGCCGTTAAGGAATTGGTGGACGAAGAGGCCGAGAACCGTGGTTTCAAGGACAATGGCCTGACCCGTATCGGCAAGAGCATTGTCAACTCTGCCATCGAAACGGCACTGAACAGCAAGCTGAAAGTGGACAATTACTACCTTTTCAACACCACACACATCCGTCAGGGAGACGAGAACAAACTGCTCTCGGTGGGCATTTTCGGTCATGTATTCACCTTCGACAAGAAAATGTTGCGCGAGGCACTGGAGAAAGGCAAGAAGGTAGAGGATGAAGAAGAGGAAGAAAATTAGAAAAAACTGCAGTTTACCAAATGAGTCATCCACTGGAAAAGTTCGGCTACTGTCCTGTATGCGGCAGTAGCCGGTTTGAGATACACAATTTCAAAAGTAAGAAATGCCAGGACTGCGGATTCACCTATTATGGCAATCCGAGCGCTGCCAACGTGGCGTTTATCGTCAATCCGGCCAACGAACTGCTCGTGGTACGCCGCAAAAAAGAACCTGCCAAAGGCACACTTGACCTGCCGGGCGGGTTCACCGATATGGACGAGACGGGTGAGGAAGGTGTCATGCGCGAGGTGAAAGAGGAGACCGGCCTCAACGTCGACCGTGCCGTCTATGTGTTCAGCATCCCGAATCTCTACCGATACAGCGGCATGGACATCAACACGCTCGACATGTTTTTCCGCTGTGAGGTGAAAAACACGACACAAGTCAGCGCCATGGACGATGCCGAGGAGGCCCAATGGATTCCCATCAGCCAGTTGAATGCCGACGACTTCGGTCTGCGGTCAATTCGCGAGGGTATCAAACGGTTTCAAGAACTATACAAAAAAGAGCCATAAGAACGGTTTTAGATAAAGGACTATCAGATTACTTGACCGTTAAAAAAACTAAAAACTCTCTATTTAATAAGGTGTATGCAAAACTTTTGTGTACTTTTGCGCCCTAAAAACTAAAGTATACCAAAAGATGACAAAAGAAAACTTAGTTATCGTAGAGAGCCCAGCGAAGGCCAAGACTATCGAGAAATTCTTGGGAGAGAACTATAAAGTGATGTCGAGCTACGGGCATATCCGCGATTTGAAAAAGAAAGAAATCAGCATAGACACAAACACTTTCACTCCGGATTACGAGATACCCGACGAGAAGAAAAAACTGGTATCAGAGCTCCGCAGTAACGCCCAAAAAGCCCAGAAGGTGTGGCTGGCTTCCGATGAAGACCGTGAGGGAGAAGCCATCAGCTGGCACTTATGCGAGGTACTGGGTCTGGATGAGGAAAAGACAAACCGCATCGTATTCCACGAGATTACAAAACCTGCCATTCTTGATGCTATTGAGCATCCACGCCACTTAGACATGAACCTGGTAAATGCCCAGCAGGCACGCCGCGTGCTGGACCGTTTGGTCGGTTTCAAGTTGTCGCCTGTGCTCTGGCGCAAGGTAAAACCGGCTCTCAGTGCCGGACGCGTGCAGAGCGTAGCCGTACGCTTAATCGTGGAACGCGAGCGTGAGATTCAGAATTTCAAGAGCGAGCCATACTATCGTGTGAACGCTATTTTCGCCTTGCTGTCTGCCGATGGCAGTGCCTCCGAGGTAAAGGCAGAGCTCGACACTCGTTTCAAGACCCACGATGAGGTCATCCAGTTCCTCGAGATGTGTAAGGATGCCAAGTTCACGATCAGCTCCGTGTCGAAGAAGCCCTTGCGCCGCACACCCGCACCTCCTTTCACAACATCGACCCTACAGCAGGAGGCTGCCCGCAAACTGGGCTTTACCGTGAGCCAGACCATGATGGTTGCCCAGCATTTATATGAGAACGGACGCATCACATACATGCGTACGGACTCGGTAAACCTCTCTTCGCTCTGCGTGAATGCCAGTAAAGCTGAGATTATCAACCTCTACGGAGAGGAATACAGCAAACCACGCCAGTATCACACCAGTTCGAAGGGTGCGCAAGAGGCTCACGAGGCCATCCGTCCTACCTACATGAACATGACTGAGATTGAGGGTACTTCACAGGAGCGCCGTCTCTACGATCTCATCTGGAAACGCACTGCTGCCAGCCAGATGGCCGATGCCGAGATAGAGAAGACAACCGTAGAGATTACGATTGAGAATCCCGGTGCCTTGCAGGCATCACCGGTTAATTCGAAATTCATCGCCACCGGCGAGATTGTCAAGTTCGACGGTTTCCTGAAAGTGTATCGTGAGTCCGTAGACGACGATAGCGAGCAAGAGGACGAGTTCTCACATATTCTTCCACCGATGAAGAAAGGCGAGGAACTGATTCGCCGTGAGATTGTCGCCACCGAGCGCTTCAGTCAAGGTCCGTTGCGCTATACCGAGGCCAGCCTGGTGCACAAGCTGGAAGAACTGGGCATCGGTCGTCCGTCAACCTATGCACCCACCATCTCGACTATCCAACAGCGCGAGTATGTGCAGAAGGGCGACAAGAAAGGTGAGACACGCACCTTTGAGGTAGCCACACTGAAAGGTATCAAAATTGATGTGAAGCAAAAGAAGGAAATCGCAGGCTCCGACAAGGGAAAACTGCTGCCTACCGATATCGGCATCGTGGTTAACGATTTCCTGATGGAGCACTTCAAGGATATCATGGACTACAACTTCACGGCACGTGTGGAGCAGCAGTTCGACCGTATCGCCGAGGGAGACAAGGAGTGGCAGAAGATGATGAAAGACTTCTACAAGAAGTTTGAGCCCACTGTCGAGAAGACCATGAACGAGCGCAGCGAGCATAAAGCCGGTGAGCGCGAACTTGGTATTGACCCGAAGACGGGCCGCCCCGTGTTCGTTAAGATAGGCCGTTTCGGACCTGTAGTACAGATTGGTACAGCCGAAGACTCCAACAAGCCGCAGTTTGCACAACTGCCTGCAAACCTGAGCATGGAGACCGTCGCGCTCGACGAGGCTCTGGAACTGTTCAAACTGCCACGCACCGTAGGTGAGTTTGAGGGAAGTCCGGTTGTTATCGGTACTGGCCGTTTCGGTCCTTATGTCATGCACAACAAGAAGTTTGTGTCGCTGCCGAAGGACGAGGATCCCATGACCATCACGCTCGAGACATCGGTCGCACTGATAGAGCAAAAACGTATGCAGGAGCGTCAGCGCCACATCAAAGGCTTTGAGGAAGAGCCGAAACTGGAAATCCTGAACGGACGCTACGGACCCTACATTGCATACGACGGGAAGAACTACCGTCTGCCGAAAAACATGCACGAGAAAGCAGAGCAACTGACGCTCGAGCAGTGTATGGATATCATCAAGAGCGTACCGGAAAAGAAAAAATAATGATCCGAATCATTATTATAGGCTACATGGGAGCTGGCAAGACAACCGTCGGAAAGGCTCTATCGAAAGAGTTGGGCATACCCTTCTACGACCTCGACTGGTATATCGAGAGCCGCATGCGCAAGACCGTGAAGCAATTGTTTGATGAACGGGGTGAGGAAGGTTTCCGCCGCATTGAGCGCAATATGCTGCACGAAGTGGCCGAGTTCGAGAACGTCATTGTCAGCTGCGGAGGCGGCACACCCTGCTTCTTCGATAACATGGAGTACATGAACCGGCAGGGCGAGACGGTCTACCTACAGGCCAGTCCGGAGGTCCTCTACGGTCATCTGCTCATGGGAAAGGGCGTGCGCCCGCTTCTGTTAGGCAAGAGCAAGGAAGAACTGATGGTTTATATCAAGGAACAACTGCAGAAGAGAGAACACTTTTACTCGCAGGCACGCCACACACTGAATGTAGACTTGATGGATAATTTCGAGAAAATAAAAATCAGCGTGCAGCAAGTGCGCGGACTATTGGGAATCTAACAACATACTCATTAACCAATCAGACCAAATAGGCTAACATGAAGAAATGGACGATTGAAGATTCGAAGGAACTCTACAACATCAACGGTTGGGGTACTTCTTATTTTGGCATTAACCCACAGGGTAACATCTATGTCACTCCTTGTAAGGACGGAACACAGATAGACATCCGTGAGGTGATGGACGAACTGTCTCTCCGCGACGTTCAGTCGCCTGTATTATTGCGTTTCCCCGATATTCTTGACAACCGTATCGAGAAGACCTGGAGCTGCTTCAAGAAAGCTTCGGAAGAGTATCAGTACAAAGGTGAGAACTATGTTGTCTACCCGATTAAGGTCAATCAGATGCAACCTGTTGTCGAGGAAATCATTTCTCATGGCCGGAAGTTCAATCTCGGACTTGAGGCCGGCTCAAAACCCGAGCTGCATGCGGTGATTGCCATGCAGTGCCAGAGCGACTCCATCATCGTCTGCAACGGCTATAAAGACCAGAGTTACATCGAGCTGGCGCTGCTGGCACAGAAGATGGGCAAGCAGATCTTTATCGTCGTGGAGAAAATGAACGAACTGGATCTGATTGCGCGTGAGGCTAAAAAACTCAACGTACGTCCAAACATCGGTATCCGCATCAAACTGGCCAGCTCGGGAAGCGGCAAATGGGAAGAGAGCGGAGGCGACGCATCGAAATTCGGACTGACCAGTGCTGAGCTGCTGGAGGCCCTCGACCTGCTCGACAAGAAGGACATGCGCGACTGCCTGCGACTCATCCATTTCCATATAGGATCGCAGATTACCAAGATACGCCGTATCCAGACAGCCTTACGCGAGGCGTCACAATTCTACATCCAGCTGCACAAGATGGGCTACAACGTTGATTTTGTTGACTGCGGAGGCGGACTGGGTGTCGATTATGACGGTACACGCTCGCCATCGAGCGAGAGCTCGGTGAACTACTCCATCCAAGAGTATGTGAACGACTGTATCTACACATTTGTAGATGCCGCCAACAAAAACAACCTGCCCCACCCCAACATTATCACCGAAAGCGGCCGTTCGCTGGCTGCACATCACTCCGTATTGGTGATTGATGTGCTGGAGACTGCCTCGCTGCCAGAGATGCCTGAGGAGTTTGAGCCCGACGAGAACAGCCATCAGCTGGTAAAAGACCTCTATGATATATGGGATAATCTGTCGGCACGCAACGTGCTGGAAGACTGGCACGATGCCGAGCAGATTCGCGAGGAGGTGCTCGACTTGTTCGCCCATGGTATCGTCGACCTGAAGACACGCGCCGAGATTGAGGCCATGTATTGGAGCGTCTGCCACGAGATCAACGCCTTGGCCAAGAATCTCAAACACATTCCTGAGGAACTGATGAACATCGACAAGTTGCTGGCCGACAAATATTTCTGCAACTTCTCACTGTTCCAAAGCCTCTCCGACTCATGGGCTATCGACCAGTTATTCCCTATCATGCCGATACAAAGGCTCGACGAGCGTCCTACCCGCAATGCAACTCTGCAGGACATTACTTGTGACTCCGACGGAAAGATTGCCAATTTCGTGACCAACCGGCACAACTCACACTCACTGCCTGTGCATGCACTGAAGAAAAACGAGCGCTACTATCTGGGAGTTTTCCTCGTAGGTGCTTATCAGGAGATACTGGGTGACATGCACAATCTGTTCGGCGACACTAACGCTGTGCATATTTCAGTGAAAGACGGTGGCTATCATATCGACCAGATTATCGATGGTGAGACGGTCGCCGAAGTGCTCGACTATGTACAGTACCAGCCGAAGAAACTGGTTCGCCAGCTGGAAGTCTGGGTAGCCAAGAGCGTCAAACAGGGAAAAATCACGCTCGAAGAGGGCAAGGAATTCCTCTCTAACTATCGCTCAGGCCTCTACGGCTACACCTATCTGGAATAATACGGAACGGAACGAGCGGGTCAGGGAAAACTGATTTGTTCAGGAATAATAGTAAATCCTGCATCTCAAGCATGCAAACCAGAATGAAAGAAAAGCTAACTATCGTAAAAGTCGGCGGTGCAGTTGTCGAGGACGAGGAACAGCTCAGCCTGCTCCTGCAGAACTTCAGTGCCATACCAGGCCGTAAAGTACTCGTGCACGGCGGTGGACGCCGTGCCACACAAATGGCCAAGAGTCTCGGCATCGAGAGCCAGATGGTTAACGGACGGCGCATCACCGATGCCCGGATGCTGCAGGTGGTCACCATGGTCTATGGCGGACTGGTGAACAAGAATCTTGTGGCCCGTCTGCAAGCCAACGGCGTCAACGCATTAGGACTGACCGGTGCCGACATCGATGTCATTCATTCTCATAAACGTCCTTTGAAGGATGGTGTGGATTTCGGTTTTGTAGGTGATGTGGAAAGAGCTGATGGAAAGACGCTCAGCCAGCTCATCGAGATGGGCATCACCCCCGTCATGGCACCTCTGACGCACGACGGTCACGGACAGATTCTGAACACTAATGCCGACACTATTGCGGCAGAAACGGCCAAGTCGCTGGCTCCCTACTACGACGTGACACTCATCTACAGCTTCGAGAAGAAAGGTGTGCTCAGCAATCCCGACGATGACGACAGTGTGATTCCCGTCATCACTCGGCAGGATTTCGACCGATATGTGGCAGACGGCACCGTGGCTGGCGGCATGATTCCCAAACTCGAGAATGCTTTCGACGCCATCAGCGCGGGCGTCTCGTGCGTCAATATCACACTGGCAACAGCCATCGACGGACTGCATGGCACCATGATTAAATAGTTAACAAAATACAAAATGGGGCTTTCGGGCCTCTTTTTTGTAACTTTCCTCTATCCCATTCGTCTTTAACTAAGAGAGCCAATGAAAGAAATCACTTTCCGCAACGATGTATTGCCGTTGAAAAACGAGCTCTACCGACTGGCACTTCGCATCACAATGAACCGTGAGGAGGCCGAGGATATCGTGCAGGAAACACTGATTAAAGTCTGGAACAGGCGCAACGAATGGGAAAACATCGATAGTATTGAGGCTTATAGCCTGACCGTTTGCCGAAACCTGGCGCTCGACGCCATCAAAAAAATGGGAAACCAAGTGGAATCCATCGAGACAATCGGTATCGACTCTGTCGACAAATCATCGACTCCCTACGAGCAAATGATGCACAAAGACCGCATCTCACTGGTCAGACAACTCATCGACTCACTGCCCGAAAAACAACGGAGTTGCATGCAACTGCGCGACATTGAGGGCAAACCCTACAAAGAAATAGCCACCGTGCTGGGCATCACCGAGGAGCAAGTGAAAGTAAACATCTTCAGAGCCCGCCAGGCCATCAAACAGAAATATCAAGAATACGAACAATATGGACTATAAGTACATCGAGCAACTGCTGGAGCGCTATTGGAAGTGCGAGACTTCTCTTGAGGAAGAGGAGATTCTTCGTGCATTCTTTAGTCAGAAAGACGTTCCCGCCTCTCTGCTTCCTTACAAAGACTTGTTCTCTTACGAACTGTCTGAGAAGAAGCAGAACGTGCTTGGCGACGACTTCGACAAGCGCATGTTGGAGATGATCGATGAGCCCAAACCTGTCAAAGCACGCACCATCACGATGACCCACCGCCTCATGCCCCTCTTCAAGGCAGCAGCCATGGTGGCTATCATCCTCACATTGGGCAATGCGGCACAAGTGGCTTTCTACCAGGAAGACGAGCCCGCAGCAGTGGCAGGCTATCAGCATCAGACAGATGGCATCTCAGTGGCCATGAGCGATTCTATCGTCGGCGACACGCTCAAGCAGAGCAACGCCGAGGTCACCATCCAGCCTATTGATGCTAACATTCTCAAATAGATATATTTCTATGCTTTCTCTATAAAAATCATGTTTAGTAAAACAATTAATGAAACTGTGAAGTTTCTATTTCTCTCAAATTTTTCATAACATACTAACGTAAGAAAAGGGACAAGGCTCAAGCGGAGAACCAGTCCCTTTTAATTTTTGTATTAGCCATACTTTTTATAACTACAAAACGGTTCTTTTCTAATTGATTAACCAATTAAGTTGCAATTGATGACCAATTGCCTTTCAATTAATGCCTGATTGCGCGCTAATTAATGCCTAACTCAAGTGTAATTTATCGACTGATTACAACCTAATCAATGCCTGATTGGAAAAAGCAGGGAAACGGACTGTTATCTCAATGATTGAGATTGACAAGAAGTTACATCCGAAGCAACACAGGTAAGGCGCAGTTCTCCTTCCGCCTCCTGTCCACATGCAATCGCTGAATCGGTTGGTCGTCTATGCAAGGTGTTTTTTATCTTCTGTTGCGCAGAATTACAAAATAATTCATTAACTTTGCAACAAATAATGAATGATTGCTTGCATGGAAGACAATTTCGATATCCGACAAGAACGTTTCTCATCTAACGAAAAGGACTTTGAGAACGCCCTCCGCCCGCTGCGATTCAACGATTTCAGCGGCCAGCTGAAGGTGGTGGAGAATCTGGAAGTGTTTGTCGAAGCAGCCAAATATCGTGGCGAGCCACTCGACCACACTCTGCTTCACGGCCCTCCCGGACTGGGAAAGACCACGTTGTCGAACATTATCGCCAACGAACTGGGCGTGGGATTCAAGATTACGAGCGGACCCGTGCTCGACAAACCCGGCGACCTGGCCGGTATCCTTACGTCGCTGGAGCCTAACGACGTGCTCTTCATCGATGAGATTCACCGCCTTTCGCCAGTGGTGGAAGAATATCTCTATTCTGCCATGGAGGACTACCGCATCGACATTATGATCGACAAAGGCCCTTCAGCCCGCAGCATTCAGATTGACCTGAACCCCTTTACCCTGGTGGGAGCAACCACCCGCAGCGGTCTGCTTACGGCTCCATTGCGCGCCCGTTTCGGCATCAACATGCACCTGGAGTATTACGAGCCCGAAACGCTGACGAAGATTATCTTGCGCTCGGCCAAGATTCTGCAAGTACCTATCGATGATGACGCAGCCGTAGAGATTGCCCGACGCAGCCGTGGAACGCCACGTATTGCGAACGCCCTGTTGCGCCGTGTACGCGATTTTGCCCAAGTGAAAGGTACCGGTCGCATCGACATGAGAATCGCCAAGATCGCCTTGACGGCACTGAACATCGACCAATACGGTCTCGACGAGATAGACAACAAGATTCTGCTGACGATTATTGATAAGTTCCAGGGTGGCCCTGTGGGCATTACGACCATCGCCACAGCCATCGGAGAGGACAGCGGAACGGTGGAGGAAGTGTACGAGCCATATCTCATCATGGAGGGATTCATCAAGCGGACACCCCGTGGACGTATGGCCACCGAGTTGGCTTACCGCCATTTCGGGCGGAATCCTTACAAAGGGAACATCATGACTCCCGGTCTATTCGACGATTGAACACAAACGATTACTGCCATGTCTTTCCCACGAAACATATCCTTGTATCTCACGACAGGTGCCTGCTGCCTGCTGCTGTTGTGTGCCTGTCATAAAAAAGACGACACAGACGTCAGCCAGGAAGAGCGTGCCACGCTGAGTGAGACCATCAAGGAATACAACAATCTTGGAAAGAAATGCCGCGATGACAGCGAATTTGACAAAGCTATCGAGTATCATAAGAAGGCCCTCGACATAGCAACTCAACTGGAAGACACTGTCAGCATGGTTCAGGCCCTGAACCAGATAGGCACCAACTTCAGGCGGCTGGGCATCTTAGACGAGGCCTCGGAGTATCATCAGCGTGCATTGCATTACACCATGTACTATCACGACGACACCAGTAAGGTAGCCCTAAAGAACAGGGTGACATCGCTGAACGGACTGGGTAATATATACATGACGCTCAACAACTATCAGGCAGCCGACAGCGTGCTGCGTCTGGCTCTCGCTGGCGAAACCAAGTTGGGCAGTTCCCTGGGGCAAGCCATCAACTATGCCAACCTCGGTCATATCATGGAAGAATGTGGCAAACGCGACTCCGCATGGGCTTACTTCCGTCTGTCATACACAAAAAACAAAGAGGCTAAATCGGATATCGGCATGGCCTTATGCCACCGCCATTTCGGAAACATGTACGAGAAAGAAGGCTTTCCCGACTTGGCTTTGCGGGAATACACCACCTCTTTGGAGATGATGAAGAAGGCGGGCGACCGTTGGCACTGGCTGGAATCGTGCACCGAACTGGCACGTTTTTTCATCAGCAAGGGTGATATGGCTGCCGCAAAGAACTATCTTGATCAGGCAAATACGATTGCAGAGCGTATTAACTCGAAAGAACATCTGGCCGAGGTTCACAAACAGTATTACAGGATGTTTGCCGCTCAGGGCAATTACCGATTGGCACTTGACCATTTCACAAAGTCGACCCAGCTGAAGGACAGCCTGCTCGACATGTCGAAAATCAACCATATCCAGGACATGCGCATCAATATGGAGCGCGACCAACAGAAAAGAGAGCTCGAGATCTTGCGCGAGAATTACGAGATTGGGCGTACAACCAAGCGCGCGATAAATGCGTTTCTGGCCACCTTGCTGGCACTGGCTCTGGTAATCATTGCCTTCATGTGGTATATCCTGCGCACACGTATCCGAAAAGTACGCACATTACAACAGCTGGAAACTACGAAAGAAAACTTCTTCACGAATATTACGCATGAGTTCCGCACTCCGCTGACGGTGATTTTAGGACTGGGCGACCAGATACAGAAGCAAAAGGCCGCCGACATTGAGGAGATTCATTCGTCGGCAAAGATGATTGTCAGACAGGGCGACAGTCTCTTACGGCTGATCAACCAACTACTCGACATCTCAAAGGTAAAGTCGGCTGTAGGTACACCTGAATGGCGGTCGGGCAATATCGTTACGTATATCTATATGCTCATCGAGAACTACCAACAGTATGCCAAGAGCAAAAGTATTGAGCTTTCGTACACCCATCAGGAACAGAATATCATGATGGACTTTGTGCCCGACTATATCAACAAGATTTTCAGCAACCTTATTACCAATGCCATCAAGCATACGGATAAATACGGAAAGGTGAATGTCACAGTGGAATCGGTAGGCAATGAGCTCAGAATCAAAGTTTTCGATACTGGATGCGGCATACGGCCAGAGGATCTCCCACATATCTTCGAACCCTTCTTCCAAGCAAGCGACGACAGCACAAACATTGGAACGGGCATCGGCCTTTCACTGGTCAAGATGGTGGTCGACGCAATGAACGGCAAAGTGAGTGTGGAAAGCCAAGTGGGCAAAGGTACAACCTTATACATACACCTGCCACTGAAACACGGACACCAAATCTGGCAGCCAGTCAATGATGTGCAGACGCTCTCTGTTCCTATCCCCGAGGAGATTGAGCTTAACGACAGCCCGTCCGACAAGGAAGGACAAATGCCGGCATTGCTGATCGTAGAGGATAATGCTGAGGTAGCAAGCTATATAGGCTCAGCATTGCGCAACCATTACCGCATCTATTATGCCAAAGACGGTGCCGAGGGACTTGACAAGGCCAAAGACATCATGCCCGAGCTCATCATTACCGACATTATGATGCCTGTGATGGATGGAAATGAGTTCTGCAGAGAAGTCAGGGCATCCGACATCCTAAACCACATCCCCATCATAGTTATCACGGCCAAGAACACAGAAGAATCCCATATTGAGAGCCTCACAGCGGGAGCTGACGCCTATCTTGTGAAACCGTTCAATACCGACGAGCTCAATATCCGGGTGAAAAAACTGCTGGAACAACGGAGAATACTGCGCAGGAAATATACCAGTCCGCTTTCCGACGATGCCGACGGTTACACGAAACTCAACAATATGGAACGTGATTTCCTTAACCGTTTTGTCGATGTCGTTCATGCTCAGCTGTCACAAAGCCGACAGGATGTGGAGACGATTGCTTCGAAACTCAACATGAGCCGCTCTCAACTGAACCGAAAGATGCTGGCCATCACCGGTTGCAACACCACCACTTATATCTCCCAACTGCGTATCTCGAAGGCAAAACGCTTGCTGGATGCCGAGCCGGGAATGTCGATTGGCGATGTAGCGATGAAATGTGGATTTGAGGATATGGCCTATTTCAGCCGTATCTTTAAGCAAATGACACAAATGACGCCCTCACAATACAGAAAGAGAGTGAAGTAAGATTTGTATTTTTATTTTGCTGAAATTCAGCGACTTATTATCATTGTATGCATTTTTAGTACAATTTTTAGAACACAGAAAGATTGAAAAATCCAAATATTTGAGTGAATTTTCCTATCTTTATTTCTAAAAAATGCCTACCTTTGCAACACAATAAGTAGTAACATTTTTTGGCGAAGAGTCGTTAATTATTATTAGAAACTTGAGTTAATTTAGTAAGTAGTAGTTTATGAAGGCGTTAATCGTGAGATTAGTGCCTTTTTTTTTGTCTCTAACCGGAAAATATATTATCTTTGCAGCATGAGAATAGCAATATTTGTAGGCAGTTTCGACCCTTTTACAGTGGGTCATGACTCCATTGTGCGCCGTGCCCTGCCGCTTTTCGACCGGCTGGTCATTGGAGTGGTGGGCGACAACGTACACAAACCCGACATGTGTCCTGCTGTGGAACGCATGCGAGTGATTGAAGAACTTTATGCCGACGAGCCCGCCATCGAGGTTAAACCCTACTATGGCCTGGCTGTAGATTTTGCCCGTGAGCAGGGTGCCGCCTATATCATTAAAGGTGTGAGATCGGTGAAAGACTTCGAGTATGAGCGCGAACAAGCTGATATTAACCGTCAGATCAGTGGCATGGAGACCATTTTACTTTTTGCCGAACCGCATCTGGCCAGTGTCAGCAGCACGGTTGTGCGTGAGTTAAGGCACTTTGGCCAGGACGTCAGCATGTTTCTTCCTGTTAAAAAGACTGCAAAATCATAAACTATCAAGCACTTAAACCTTACGGAATGATTACATACAATACAGACGGTGTGAAGATGCCGAACATCAAAAAGCGCGAGACGACAGCCTGGATTCGGGCTGTGGCAGCTACCTACGGTCGCAAAGTGGGCGAGATTGGCTATATGTTCGTCAACGACGATAAGATTCTGGAGGTGAACCGCGAGTATCTCGGACACGACTACTACACCGATATTATTACTTTCGACTACGATGAGGACGATGTCATCAGCGGCGACTTGGTCATCTCGTTGGACACGGTTCGCAGCAATGCCGAGGGTCTCCAGAAAGACTACGATGAGGAACTGCACCGCGTCATTATCCATGGCGTACTCCATCTCTGCGGCATCAACGACAAAGGCCCTGGAGAGAGAGAAATCATGGAGGCCGCCGAGAACTGTGCGCTGGCCATGAGGAAACAGTAGTTTTTTGCTGTTTCAGACAAGAAGCAGCATCAGAAGAATCGCAAGCAGACGATTGATATCAAATAACAAAGCAACGGGACAGCTATCATCAGACAGCTGTCCCGCTTATATTCAATAAACTTTTCTGTATTTGAGAGAGATTATTCTATCTATATTTGAGAAAGATGATTCTATCTTACTGATGAGTCTGACCGCCATCGCGCGGACCTCTCTGACCGCCACGCATGCCGCCTCTGCCACCACGGAATCTGCTCTGCTCGTCTTCCTGGTACTTTTTGTACTGCTCTTCGGTCATGATTTTCTTCAGTTCGGCACCATAAGCCTCGCGGTTCTTACGCATTTCCTCCATCTGCTTACGCATCTCTGTACGCTGCTCCTCGGTCATCTCAGGACGCTGGCCACCTCTGTTGTTGTCGCCACCACCCATATTAGGACGCTGACCAGGGCGCATGCCGCCACCCATTCCAGGACGCATGCCACCTCCGCCACGGCGCATTCCCATGCCTGGGCCACCGATTTTATCGGCATACTCGGTATTCAGTTTCAGTAACTTGGCTTTCTGCTTGTCGTCCAGTCCGTAGCGCTGTACCATCATATCCGTACGACGCTGAGTCATTTCTGTCTTGTCAGGCATCTGACGTTTGTTATCCTTTTTCTGCTCATCCTGAGCCATTGCTGCGCTGCTCATCATGATAACGGCAGCCATCGTGAAAATTGCTTTCTTCATATTCTTGTTGTTTAATGATTATTTTTTATTTTTGAGTTGCAACTGAATATAAGACGAAGCAAAAGTGCTGACGTTTAAGCCATTAACAAAAATTAGTCGGAATAAACATTTTATTCCACTTTCCTCATGTTGAGATGCAGCTGGTAAATTGCCGGTACAAAAATACAGAGCGAGAAAAGAATACTCAGCATCATGCTCTGCTGATTTCCTCCAAAAAGATCCGACAGATGATCCGTTTGTCCTGGAAGCAAGTTCTCGCCCACATAAGCCACCGTATTGTTGACCCAATGGTACACAATACCTGGAATGATACTGCCCGTACGCCAGTACATCCAGCCAAGCAACAGACCAACAAGGAAGGCGTGGAGCATCTGTGCGGGATTTAAGTGAGCCAGAGAGAACAGCAGTGCCGACAAGATGATGGCCACCCAAGGTTTTCTCGTTCCATTCAACAAGGAACGAAGAGCTGCTCCACGGAACACAAACTCCTCGGCAATAGGTGCGAACAGGCCCACGGCGAAATATCCCCAACGGTTACTGAGAATATCCTCAAACTCATCTTCTATGAAATTAGGGAGTTCGGGCAGCACATCCTGCAGCCATAACGAAGGTAAAATGGCACCTAATGCCGCCAAGGCAGACCAAATGAGTACCACCCAAGGGCGAGACCGCATGTATTTACGGTTCACAGGCGTCCACCGACACCACGCAAACACCACAATCACGACTAAGCTAAATAACGAAAGAGAAGCAATATACATCCCCGTGCTCAACTTCGATTGTCCTAACAGACTGTTCGCCAAAGAGAAAAGACTAGTGACGACAACCTGAATAAACAAGAACATCACCACATAAAACAATGCTTTCTTCATATCTTCTGAATCATAAATGTCAAACTCATTACCGTAACCCCAACAACCGAATTCTCTTATTTCTGGGCAGAGAAAATCCTCTCCACTTCCTGTTCGTCCAAAATCAGCTGCTCACGAAGCTCCGAAGCACTGCTGAAACGCTGTTCTGCCCGCAGGCGCTTGATGAACGAGATGGTCAGCAACTTGCCGTAGATATCCTCTGAGAAATGCAGGATATGGGTCTCCAACGACAATTTGTTCTCACCGAAAGTGGGTCTGGTGCCAATATTCATCATGCCCTGCAACTGCTGGCCGGAGCCTTCCACATGCACCAAGACGGCATAAACGCCAGGAGCAGGTATCAGTTTCCGTGCGTCATCCGGTTCGATATTAGCTGTCGGAAAGCCCATCTTGCGGCCTTCCTTCACGCCTCCTACCACTTTGCCTGTCACCGTATAGATGTACCCCAGACAACGGTTGGCAAACTCCACCTCCCCTTCTGAGACAAACGAGCGTACCACCGACGAGCTGATATTCACCTTGTTGAGTTGGAAAGCATCACTATGAATCACCTCGATACCCATCTCCCGCCCATAGCGGACATAGTCATCGAAGCCCTCCTCGCGGTTATGACCGAAACGGTTGTCGTAGCCAATATACAGTTTCGCCACATTCAGCTTGTCTTTCAGCACCTGCTGCATGAACTCTCGGGCAGTCAAGGCGGCTAACTCGGGCGTAAACGACAGCACCTCGCAGCGGTCAATACCCGTCTGCGACAACCGAAAGAGTTTCTCTTCGGGCGTGCTCAGCATGCGCGGCTGGTAGTTACTGCCCAACACCTCACGTGGATGACGGTCGAAAGTAATCACCATCGACTGCATTCCCGAGGCAGCAGCCTCTTCTCTCAGGCGGCTGATCAGATACTGATGACCACGGTGCACCCCGTCGAAAAAGCCGATAGTGGCCGCATATGGGGCTTTGGTCGATGGATGATGGTTGTTGTTACTATATTGCATTTCTCAGTCTTAGATTCCGATTCTTAGCTTTTACTATTAATATCTGACTTTTTGTCTCTAACTCTCATGACTCCCCGATAGATCTCCCCTATCCACAAAACCACCGATGTGGCAGCAAAAATCTTAACCCATTGGAGGAGCGACAGCGGAACCGTACGGAACATCTTACCGCCAAAAGTAACGATAAGCCACTGTCCGAACAGTATCATCACCAGCACGAGGAGTAAACCGCGGTCGGCATACAGGCGGCGGAAAGCCGAATGAGAAGAGCCGAGGGTCTTGGCATTTAACAGATTCCACCACTGCAGCATGACAAAAGTAGTGAAGAAAACTGTCAGTTCTTGCATCTGAACGCCAAACTCAACGTCGTCGTGCAGGTAGTAATAAAACATTGCGAACAACAAGATGAAGAACAAAACGCCGATAGAGAGGATGCCTCTCCACATTGCGCGCGTAATAATAAAGGCATTGCGCGGGCGGGGCTTGTCTTTCATCACCTCGCGGGAAGGCGGCAACGAGGCCAGGGCCATCGCCGCAAACGTGTCCATAATGAGGTTCACCCACAGTATCTGGGTCACTGTCAACGGCAGTTCGGTGCCTATCAGCGAGCCTCCGAGCACCAGCAACAGGGCGGTTACGTTGACCACCAGCTGGAAAAAGAGGAATCGTTGGATATTCTTATACAGCGAGCGGCCCCACATCACGGCATTCACAATCGAGCGGAACGAGTCGTCGAGCAGCGTCATATCGCTCGCCTCTTTGGCCACACTCGTACCACTGCCCAGCGAGAGTCCCACATGCGCGTGGTTCAGAGCAGGCGCATCATTCGTTCCGTCGCCCGTAACCGCCACTATCTCGCCTTGTTTCTGCAGTATCTGCACCAGTTTTTGCTTGTCGGAAGGACGCGCACGACTCATCACCTTCAGCGTTTTCACGCACGCGAGTGCCTCCTCGTCGGTCATTGCCGAGAACTCTGCTCCTGAAATCGATTGCAACTGACAACTGCGAGAAGCCACCTCTGTGGCAAGATGGGCCGTTCTCTGTTGCGAAAAGTCATCGTTGCTCATCATTCGCTTATCGCCGTTCGCGTCCAGACTCTTTCCGGTTTCCTGCTCAACGCTATCAACGATTCCTATCTGCCGGGCTATCTCCATGGCTGTCGCCGAATTATCGCCAGTGACTATTTTCACTTCGATTCCCGCCTTCAGACAGTTCTGAACAGCTGGCGGAACATCCTTACGCACAGGGTCGCTTATGGCTACTACCGCCTGAAAACGGCCATTGCAGGCAAAGGCCAGCGTGCGCATGGCCTGATGCTGATAGCTAATCAGTCGCTCGTTCGCATGATTCCACTCGTCTGCGCTGGCTGTCTCGCACATGCCGAGCACGATTTCGGGCGCTCCTTTCACGAAGACAAAACGCTCTCCGCCGATGACGGCAATGGTCTGCATATATTTCTTCTCCGTCGAGAAAGGCATCTGCGACTCTATCTCGGCACGATGGCGCAACTCACGGTAGTCAGTATGTTGCAAACTTTGCAACAAAGCCACCTCCGTCGGGTTGCCAATACCCTTGTCACCGTCCAGCTCAGCTGTCGAGTTTACGGCTATATTCCACTCCAGCAGTTCGTCACCCAACCGCCCGTCAGCTACCGTACGGTCAGCTACGGCCATCCGGTTCTCCGTCAGCGTGCCCGTCTTGTCGGTACAGATTACCGTCACGGCACCCATCGTCTCGCATGCATGCAACTTCCTCACAAGGTTGTTACTCTTCAGCATGCGCCTCATATTGAGCGCCAAAGACAACGTGATAGCCATCGGAAGACCTTCGGGAACAGCCATCACGATGAGCGTCACGGCCATCATGAAGTAGCGAAGCACCACTTCTGTCATACCTATATAGTCGTCCGTATGCCACAAGGGGTCCGTCAGGATGTCGTGAGCAAGGAAGAGCACGAACGCAACAATCGAAACGATGACGCCCACCTTACTGATAAGTTTGGCCAGACGGTCGAGCTGCTGGTTCAATGGCGTCTTCACTCCTGTGCTCTCTGCCGACGTGCGGGCCACCTTTCCTATCTCTGTCTTATCTCCGACAGCTGTCACCACAGCCTTTCCGCGTCCGTTCATCACCATCGATGAGCGTAGCACCATATCCTTCGGATAAGCACCTTCATGCGTATTTTGAGTAGGCACCGGCGAGTCACCACCCATCACCTCCTTATCTGTCAGCATCTCACCCGTCAGCGACGACTCGTTAATCTGCAGGTCAACAGCCTCAACAAGACGACCGTCGGCAGGCACTTCGTCACCAGGTTCTATCACCGCGATGTCGCCCACCACCACCTCACGGCGCTGAATCAGTTGCACACGACCGTCGCGCACCACCTTCACCTTCTGCTCCTCGTTCATTTGAGTGAGCACGTTGAACTTCTTGGCGGCATCACGCTCAAAATAGAAACCGACAGTTGTAGCAAAGAAGATGGCAAGAATGATACCTATTGTCTCAACAAAATCGTTTTTTACAAATGCAAGAGCGAGCGAGATGGCTGCTGCCACCAGCAGGATGCGAATAATGGGATCCTCGTATTTCTCAAGATATAACTTCCACAGCGACGCCCGTTTGACGGGAGTCAGCACGTTTTCACCATGCAACCGGCGGCTTTCCTCAACCTGCCGGGCAGTCAACCCAGAAAGTTCCTTTTCTTTCGAAGACATTAGTTTAATTCTCGTTTTGCGTGCAAAGATACAAAAAAACGAGTAAGCGAGGAAGAAACAAACTGGTTTGTTTATTCGAGCGGAAGTTTTTTATCTAAAAAAACGAGTTACCAAGGAAGAAACAAACTGGTTTGTTTGTTCGAGCGGGAGTTTTTTATCAAAAAAAACGGGGATGCGGGAAAATTACTTCATTTTTTTGCGTCCTTCAACGACAGCCTCATCCAGACGTTGTTTCTTTTCTTCCATTTCATTGATGTAATCTTTTTGCTGTTTGCGGACGTCTTCCGTGTTCAAATAGTTTTTCTCCAGAGCCTTACGTTTCTGGGCAAACACCTCTATATCCTTGTCGGTAATGTGCATCAGCGATTTACACATATCGTACTGCTTCTGCAAATGAAGCTTGCTGCCACGGCAGCCGATGATAGTAACCACTGTATTCAGGTTTGCAAGTTTGTCGTAGTTGCCTAAACAGGGCTCTGCCTCTTCATTCATATAATCAACCACACGACTCTTAAACTTCTGCCGCAAATTATAGAATTCTGACACACTCTCCACAAACAAAACATTGCTGATAGTACTGATGGTCTCGATACTTGACTTGAAAATGTTCTCCGTGGTTTGCGTATAATTAAATTCTGGGATATGGGCATAAAGATTATAACGTTTCGTCTCAAACTGGTCTGGGTTGGCCAACAAAAAAACCTGCTCTTCATAGAATGCAAGTATTTCCGACTCACAATCATTCATAGCCTCCATGGTCTGATCCATATCGTACATCAACATCATTACCATCTCCCGCTTGTCTTTCTGCTTCTTATAGTTGTCAACTACGTGGGCAGTACCAAATGTAAGAGCAATGGAGATAGAGGTGGCGACTATCGACATCAGGAACTGCTTCAGGGTCGATAAACCGCTGCCCATTTTCAGACTCTTGGGAGTATGTAGCTTGATATTCATTTTCTAATTTGTTTTTGATGATGCAAAAATACAAAATACGCACGAAATGTAAAAGAAAAAAATGAAAAAAGAATTAGAGATAATATCCCTATCTCCCTTTTTCCCGCTTCTTAGCGTATAATTCTTTTCTTTTTTAGGAAAAAATTTGGAAAATTGCACAATAAACACTACCTTTGCACTCGAAAACTACGTCTTCTATCAGCGTAGCCGGGCTTTTAGCTCAGTTGGTTAGAGCAACAGACTCATAATCTGGAGGTCGTAGGTTCAAGCCCTACATGGCCCACGGAAATGCCTCGTTCCTAAGACGGGGCATTTTTTTATTTCTTTTTTCCCCGATTATATTGTATTCTGAAATATAATCATTATCTTTGCTGCAACTTTATTGTTGAAACCATCTGAAAAACTAAAAACCAGCAGGAATATGAACTATTTTGCAAGTTTGAATATGAAGAAATTATTGTTATTCCTTTTGACAATGATGCCAACGGCATTGATGGCATATGACGTACAGATTGACGGTATCTATTATAATCTTGACAACAACGCCAAGACGGCAGAAGTGACAAGCGGTGACAATCTTTATGCCGGAAGCTATACCATTCCCCAAACCATCATTAATGAGGGGGTAAGTTATAAAGTGACGAGTATTGGTGATGAAGCATTTAAGTCGTGTCAAGAGCTTCTGTCTGCTGATCTGCCAGTTGGTTTATTAACAATTGGGAAAAATGCATTCGAAGGTTGTGGACTCACTTCAATGGTTTTCCCCAATACTTTGAAAACAATAGATGAGTCTGCTTTCTGGTCATGTCAAAACTTGGCTTCTATAACTATTCCAGAAAGCCTAACTTCTATTGGTGGCAATGCATTTTATTATTGTGACAACCTAAAGGAAGTGTATATTTGCAGTCCAAAGCCTCACTGTTTCATAGATAGTAATACTTTTGGCTATACCACAATAAGCGAAGCTACATTTTATGTTCCTAGGGGAACCATGTATTATTTCATAACCGATGCACCTAATTATGGATGGCCATCACTTTTCGGAATAGACTTCGGTATAGAGAATCTCAGCAAT
>JAEEGJ010002349.1_pt1 | contig 103846 bp, 95 predicted proteins | sample 8958761 | NCBI WGS metagenome assembly JAEEGJ01 (sample SAMN16246546, study PRJNA631951) | gut metagenome | biome: gut microbiome; feature: rumen; material: RS-attached | host: Bos | place: Iran: Karaj | collected 2018-10 | reverse complement strand
TAGGCAAAAGTCATTATGTCTATAGGCGTTCTGTATTCGCTTTCGGCTTTCAGCTTTCAGCTTTCACTCTTTCGTCTTATCTCCTTCTGTCTTTGCTTTCGGCTTTCGGCTTTCGGCTTTCAGCTTTGAGCGTTTGCTTTTTGTTTTTTGCTTTGCGTTTTATTTGAGAACCGGCCCGGCCGTGGTCCGTTCTCTAAGCCTTTGAAATCCGCCCTGGCCACGGACGTTTTTCTCTTGCTATGTCATTATATTACAACAGCAAAAAACGTTTGTCAACAATTTTTTATCGTTTATCGTTAATTTTTTATATTTTTGCATAAATTATTTAACGAAATTGCGCGCCAAGCCCGCCGCCACGCGCCCTGCGCCCATTTCGCGCCCGCCACGCCGAGCGCCCCATAGCAACGCCAGCCTCGCGCGCCGAGCCCGCCAAAAACCTGTAGCACCCTGCATGCAACTATGTTATATTATTAGTATAAATGTATGGGGAGGTATTGATATGGAAGATAACAATAAGTTTATACCTGATAGCGAAATAAATGATGAAGAATTAGATGAAGAAACCTTAAACCAGGTTACAGGAGGTCATGAGGACCCGAATGACGATGTTGCGCAGTGTCCTAATTGCGGTGCACTTCGAGGCCTGGTAAAGACCGGAAATACTAAAACAATTCTCTTCATATTTACTTATCATGAATATCGTTGTACTAAATGCGACAAATTATTCTATTCTTACTTCAAAAAGACAGTAGACAATTATTACATTTAAAAAGGGGTTCTTCACGAACCCCTTTTCATTTACTCTGCGAAATACTTATCTATGCCATCTGCAATTCCCTTGGCAATTTTCCACTGATAATCTTCAGTTGCCATATTGGCATCTTCTGTCGGATTACTCATATATCCCATCTCAACAATTGTTACCGGAGTGCGGCACCAGTTGATACCACTCATAGTATCTGTCTCCCACACATACTGCCTGTTGCAGCCTGTGGATGCGACAAGTTCATCAAGCACATCAGTTGAGAGTGCTTTACTCTGACTGTACAGATCTGCATTATACGGATTGGACGATGTCTGGCATATCGTCATTGCTCCATTGGTTGATGTATTCTCAGAACCATTCGCATGAATTCTTATAAAAGCATCAGCTCCTGCGTCATTCGCAATGGCTGCTCTTTCAGAATTACTTATATTTACATCATGTGTTGTACGAACCATTACTACTTCGTATCCCCTGTCTTCAAGTTCCTGCTGTAACTTAAGGGATACCATTAAGGTAAGCTCATATTCAGCAAGCCCTGATGTAGCACCCGATGTACCGGATGATACCTTAGGCTTCATCTCTGATGAACCCGGACCTATTGGTTCTTTCTCACTATTTCCTTTACCCTGATGACCCGGATCTATAACAATAAGATATCCTGACGGAAGCTTATCTTCCGTCACAAGATATTCTTTCTTTATATAATATTCTCCTCCATTAAGAGAAACTTTATACCACTCTCCATTTTCTCCTATAACAGATACTGCTGTTCTCTTTGCAACAACATCTACCTTATCGTATTCTGTTCCGGGACCTGTACGCACATTTACTCTGTCTGAAGCATACAATGTAATGGTGTCAAAGAGTGTATCACCGCTCACAGCCGCGCCTTCCGCCGCGCCTTCCGCACCTTCTGCCCCTGCCGCCGTTCCTTCTGTTCCAGCAGCCGAACCATCTGCACCTAATGTATCACCTTCCAACACGCTTCCGGTCACAAGACCATCATCCGCCTCATCACCATCTACACCTTCGCCCGCTTCACCGTTCTCACCGGCCTCATCGCTTCCCGGATAAAGCACAATAACTTCCTTATCCTCCTCGGCCACCGGCTCTTCTTTCTTACAGCCTGCAAAACTTAAGGTTAACATTAAAATTATCATTATATATATGAGTGATTTTTTCATAGCGCGTCTCCTCTTCGCTCATTATACCACAAACGGAACTGCCGTCGCCATCCCACGCCGATGGCGCGGGACGCCGACGGAGGGTGGGGAGAGCGGGGCGCCGTCTCCACCTGCCTTTTTCCCTCCCCTGCGGCCCCCGGGCGCGCCCCCACCAGCCCTTTTTCCCTCCCCTCCCGGCCCCAGGGGCCGCGCCGGCGGCGAGGGCACAGGCGCCGGAAACCCGCGAAAAACGGGGATTTTGCCCAAGTTTTAAAAAATTTTATAATATTGTGTTGACAAACAATATTATACGCCATATAATATCATCATGAAAACAATATTGCACAGGAGGTAACACATATGACTTATCAGCTTACAGCTCCTTTATTGGATGCATGTGTTATAGGCGTTGTGGCAGCCGGCGATACATACGGTTACACACTAACGCAGAAGGTTCAGGAAGTTGTGGACATTTCAGAGTCAACACTTTACCCGGTATTAAGAAGATTACAGAAATCCGGTTTACTGACAACATATGATCAGCCATTTGAAGGACGAAACAGAAGATACTATTCAATTACTGAAGACGGAAAGAAGCAGTTAGACTTCTACAAAGCAGAATGGGAAGTTTACAAGAATAACATCGACAAATTATTAGGAGGTGCATCCAATGAATAAAACAGAATTTCTTAAAGCTTTGGAAAAGCAACTTAAATACCTTCCAAAAGAAGACAGAGACGATGCACTTAACTATTACTCAGAATACATCGACGACATGAACTTCGCTGAGAACGAAGACATCAGCATAAGACTCGGCAAACCAAAGGACATCGCCAAGAACATCATTTCAGAATGTGCTGAGAAGACGGTTGACAAGCACGACTCAGAGAAAGGTGCAAAGAGCACAGCCAAAATCGTATGGCTTACAATACTGATCATCTGCTCTTCACCGGTTACACTGCCAATCGCAATCGCACTTTTAGTAATATGCTTTACACTGATTTTTACAATAACAGTTGTACTCTTAAGCCTTGGATTATCAGCAGCACTGGTTCTTCTGGCCGGAATAATGTGCTCAGTATTATCATTCATCCTTCCGGGATTCGGAACAAAACTGATCGGTCTTGGCATAGGACTTATAATTGCAGCAGTTGGTGCATTACTTCTTATAATCACCATCTTCTTAACAGAGCTGTTTATTAAACTTATCATACTTATTTGCAAAGCAATAATCGGAAAGAAAAAGGAGGCCTAAATAATGAATAAAGTATTAGGAATCATCGCAATAATATGCGCTGTATTAATCGTAATCGGCGTAGGCATTCTGTTCATCGGCAAAGCCCTTGGCGGAACTGATAATTTCTCATTCGAAGTTATAAATAACAAACTCACTTCATCAACAAAGGAAATGATTGAAAATACCGTTGATGTTGAAACTTTTGATTCTCTCAATGTTGATGTTGAATCAGCAAAACTGATTATCAAAAAGGGAGACGCTAACCAGGTATATTACAGAATCGACAAAAGGTTAGAGCCAACCGTTACAAACGAAAATGGTACATTAACCGTAACATCAAAATCTCCTAATAACGGCACATTCTTCGAAATGAACATAGGCGATAACGAAGAATATCAGAATTATATTGAAATAAGAGTTAAGGACGCTGATTTTCTCAACCTCGTTGTTAAGTCAGATTCAGGAAGCATCGAAGTATCAGACATTGCAATCGAAGGAAATATCGAATCATCATCAGGCTCTACCAAAATCACCGACTGCGCAGGCTCAGGCATCGTGGTAATCGATTCAGATTCAGGTTCTACAACTATTACAGACGCTGATTTTGACAGCCTGAAGATTCAGAAAGATTCAGGAAGCATTAAGCTCATTAATGTAAATGCAGAAGAGGTATCACTGGATTCCAGCAGCGGAAGCCAGACACTTGATTCTTGCGATATTACAAAGTTTGGCACAAAGAGAGACAGTGGTTCATTAAAAGTGGATGGAAGCACAATTGATGAGGTTAATGCAGAAGCATCAAGTGGGAGCACAAATTACAACGAGTGTGTTATTGGAAATTTTACATCTTCAACAGATAGCGGTTCAACAACACTTTATATCCAGGGTAAGGAATCAGATTATAATTATAAATTTGATATAACTTCAGGTACAGTTAAGATTAATGATGAAAAGAAATCTGATGATTACGAGAAGGACAATGGCGCTGACAAAACCATCGATATTCAGGCCGATTCAGGAAGTACAAAAATAGACTTCTATGAATAACTCCATAGTAACCCATGCAGAAAAGGACAAAACCATTTGGTTTTGTCCTTTTTCTATACTTATTTTTACATCCTAGGCCCTGTAGGCCCCGGTGTTACCTTCTGCGTCGGCTTACTAACAACACTGGTTCTATGAACATTCATGTTCGCATTCTTCTGCGCACTTGCCGCCTTATTAAGGTTCGCACGAGCCTCCGTAAGATTATTCTCAAAAATCTGCCTCTCCACATTCATCGCCAGCCTGTTAAACGTCTTTTTAATCTTCGGATCATCAAGCCTTCTTGTCATCTCACGCATCATTTCATCATTAAGCGGCTTATCAAGCATATCATCAAGCACGCCTGTCTTCTTAATGAAATCCCTGTACATTCTGTCTCTGAACTGCTCTTCCTTATTCTTTGTCTCATCACTGATAAGGTGACTTCTTGACGCTGTGCTGTACTGAACAAATTCCGTATTATTTGCAAGAAGATCAGAAAGCAGATAGTTATATGCAAATGAAGATGTCATGAAAGACGGCTCTCTGTCCGGCTGAATACCATTATGCTGTATCCACTCGTATACTGTTCCATTTTTCATGATTTCAGTATTCTGCGCCATCTTCTTCTTAAGACTTGTATTGGCATTAACTATTGCATCTGCAACCTCCTGCAGATCCTTGCCTTCCCTGGCTGCAGTCTTAAACTTAAATGCAACCGCACGACTCTTTGACAAAGTAGAAATCTCTTTCTTCTGTGCGCCGGTCACAAGATTCTTATGAATTTCCTTAAGCTCATCAAGTGTAACATTCGGATCTTTACATCTGTCCAAATCTCTCTTTACAACTGCTGCCTCTATCATCTGATACGTTGAGGCAAAACCCTCGCCTCTTCTTATCTCATATCCGTCACTGTTTTCCGGAGTTGCCTTGTAATAACCGGAGATATCAAGATTCTTGGAATTTTTCTCACTCATCTGTTTCATAATTCCTTTTATAAGAATCTTCTTCGCTTCGTTATTCTTATGCATCTGGGCTGTTTCAAATGCTGTTTTACTTATTTCTTCCATTTCCGGACCGCCAATGGTTATTGGCTTCTGATCGGCATCACGGCTGAAAGTATCTATAAACGTAGGAGATAATTGTCCAAGAGTCATATCATTAATAGGCAATTGCTGACCTGCTGCCTTCATTGCTGCTTTAGCTGAACTGGCAAGCATATTAAGAGCCTTCTTCATGTATATTCCGTTTTCATAAAGATCGCCCATTATCTGGTATCTTTCAGCTGATTCAGGTGATGAATGTCCTCTGAATCTTGGCTTATGATCAGCTCTGTACTGCCTTACATCCTTCATCAAAGATACATATTTCTCACCAAGCTGTCCAAGAGTAACATTAGGATCCTTGCCTTCAACAAGTGCATTAAACTCCTGTGCCTTCTTAATAATATTCTGATAATCAGCAGGTCCTTCAGGTTTAGCACCACTTAAGAAATTGGCATCCTTATTAACCTGAGCCTGAGAAAATCTCTCTAAGAAAAGCTTAACTTCCTTAGCTGCATTTTCAAAACCTGCCGCCAAAGCAAATCCGCCAATAATAGCTCTTCGATTATACTCAGCCTGATTTATCAAAACCATGCTTGTATACTTGGTCATCTCTTCTTCGCTTGCATCTTCTTCAAGCTTAGGATAAGCCTTCTCTTCTCTTTTTTCTTCCTCTTCTTCCTGCTCTTCCTCTACACGACGCTTCTCCTGTTCAACACCGTTAGCGAAAATAGCATTCTGCTGTTCAACTTTTCTTTGTCTTTCAGCTTTGAGATTGTCCTTTGCATCGCCATCATCATCGTCATCATCCATATCCGGATTATTAATTGAATTTATGACTTCATCAACAATCTTTTCATCTGCTTCTTTCATAGGGCATGTCCCCTTTCATAAACTTCACCTAGTTCATTGCCGGTGCCTTATTCTCAACCTGCTTCTCAGGCTCGTTCTGCTTAGCCTTTGGCTTCGCCTCAAGTCCAAGTTGCTGTCTTACTTCATGATACTTATTATTAACATTCTCAACAGTCATAGGATCAACCTGATTCTCAACCTTCATCATCTGAGCATATACAGTTCCGAACTCAGGGTCATCCATAAGCTTGTCAACACGTTTGATAAAATCACTGTCAGAGAAATCTGAAGCATATTCATTTCTGCTGGCATTCTTCTTCTCTTTCTTCATCTTGCTGACAACTACTGCTCTTGCAACATTTCTCTTCATTGAAATATTTACATCCGGCTTTAGTTCCTCTACTGTAGGGATAATATTATCATCATCATCAAAAACAAGTGCATTCTGACGCTTAAGTTCATCAACCTCATCCTCGCCAACAGCAGGTAAGTTTTCTGCAATATCCTTAACATCATTTTTAATTTCAGCAAACTGGGCATTGATTCTGTCAATCATACCATCAACAGTATTATGCCATAATACTGAATGAACTTCTTTCTCACCTCTCATAAATGCTTGTTCAGACGCCTGTCTTACAAGTTCTGACATGGCACCACCATGACCTGTTGTAATAAGATCCTTAAGCTGTTTACGATTAATCTCACGAACCATACTATTGAAAGCTTTATGCTCTTTAAGAATCTTTTCCTGCTCTACAGCCTTCTTAATGAAGTCACCGCTCATTACAAAATCAAGCTTGCCTTTTTTATCTCTTTCAGCGCCTGCAATATTACGGCATACAATAATATCTGTTACTGCACTTGTTAATCTTTCTGAACCATTCTTAACAAGATCCTGCATAAATTCAATCTTCTCTTTTACAGTTGGTCTGAATCTTGCGAATGTATCGCTCTGAGGAATATCTTCGAAGTTTGCAACCTTAAGAGTTGTCTTGTAATAATCCTCAATTCCACCACCATGGCCTGTCTTAAATGCCTTGTTAAGTGATTCCCATCTCTTAGGATTAACCTTGGCATACTGGAAGGCTGTTTTAACAGATGGCTCGTTCTTAAACTCTTCTATCATATTATTTAATTCATTTCTGTCCACATCCTTATTAAGTGAGTTTCCACGGAATGAATTACGCTTTGCATCAGCAATTGTTCTTAATGCAAGTAACTTTGCAAAATCATCGAATGTCATATTATTACGTGAGTCTATGCCATTTTGTAATTCTTCAATATAGTTCTTAACATTAACTTTATCATCATTTAAACCACCTACTAAATCAGCATTATTGAAGATTTCTTTGTGATTATCCACGTCAATGTTCTTAACAGCATCATTCTCATCAATAATATTCTTAAGTACTGATATGTTATAAGTATTGCCCTGTGTATTCTTGGCAGTATTAATCTGCTCTTCAATTTTCTTACCGTCGCTCTTAACAAAGCCATAGACATTAGTATATTTTTTCTTGGCTTCATCAACGCTGGTAAGATGAAGCGGCATCTCTTCAATCCAGTCATAGAAATGATTATCAAATCTGTATATATTTTCAGATACAGCTACGATATCCTTGATATTCTGAGGAAGTTTGTCATAATCCTCATCTGCCTTAATGGCATCAATGGCTACTTTAATACTATTATTATTATTTACAAGTTGCTCATAGTAATCTTCCGCTTCATATCTTCCATTTACATTGTTTCCAAAGATAAATGACGGTTTTACACCATCGACTTCAAAATCCTGAAAATTATATTTAACAGTAGTATTAAGAACTTTGATATTTAAGTTGATAACATTAATTGCATCGGCTATCTTCTTCAGATTATCATAGTGTTTATTATTCTGATCAACCTTGTAAATTTCTTTCTGTACATCTTCACCATAAATCTCAGCTCTTAATTTAAAATCATGGTCTGATGATTTAACCTGTCTGTCTTTCATATCCCTAATACTTTTGCCTGTATCACTTTTTTCGACAGCTTTGTTTGTCTCCTTGGTAATCTGCTTTTGTGATTTAATTTTATTTTTTGTTATTGAGATTTTGACAGCGCCCTTAGCGGAAACAATCTCATCAATTTCATCATCTTTATTACCAAGAAGTCTGTCCAGCATACGAGCTTCCGAAACATTCTTCATAGCTGTTGTTTCAGAAATATCATTAGCTCTTTTTCTAATTTCATCATCAAACTTAGTATTGTCAGGATCTGCTTCTGTTATTGTTTTACCCATGAAATCCTTAATTTTCTCACGAGCTACCAGCAGACGAAGTGGTGAATATGAAAAACCCGGGTCATAGATGTCTTGAAATATACTATTAAGTTCATACGCCTGACGACTCTTTTTTTCCTGCACTTTTTTAATTTCTTCTATCTTATCCTTCTTTTTATTATCAGGAATTATTTCTCCACAGAATGTATTGAGAGCAGAAGTTTCACCCTTAGACAATTCATAATCCATATATTTATCATCTAATGTTGAATGTATTGCCTTAAATTTATAAGGGCTCTGATCAATTCTTTTAGTATGATTCGCAATCTCCTGCGCAAGACGTGAAGCTCCTTTCACACTTACTACAGCATCCCTACCCTGCTTCAAATCATATACATCAAAAACAGGAATTTTATAATTTTCCAATGCCTCATTGGCATCCTTCAATATCTTTGCAATGGCTCCCGGCTTGGCACTGATAACCGTGTTATGGAAATCGTCAGCTAAAACACTGCTGTCAGCAATAAACTTAGCATATTCATCAGCCAGTGCTTCATAATTCTCAGAATCTTTAAGAACCTTGAAAGCAGCGTCAGGGCTCATCTTCTTTTCAGAAATAAGCCATGCAGAGAACATACCTGTAGGATTTTCCATCTCAGGATCTGCAATTACCAGATCATCAGCCATATCAGGATAATTTTTCTTTTCTTCCTCTAATCTGGCTTCAACAGCTTTCTTGATTTTGTCGCTCAAATCATTTCCGGTATCACGAATTTCCCCATCTGTATCAATATTAATTCGACTTCCGTACTTCTCATCCTCTTCATCTGTCAAAAAAACGCCCATGTTTATTACTTCCTTTCTACACAGTCTTAACCACTTGTTGTTCTAACTATAACACCCAAAGTACAACAAAAGTATAACAAACCTATTTTATATCCCTGTATGCCCACAAAAGCATATATTTAACGTAAAAAATAAATGAATTCTTCATAAACAGATCCGTATATTTCTTCTGCTCCTCATCCATATACTTTCCGTAATATGGATTATCCCTGAAATTCGGGAACTCCCTTACCATCGTTTCCTTGATGTGCTTAATAAAAGAATACTTTCGTCCCTTCTTCATCCTCATATATGAGAAAACCGTATTTGTATAATAGGTAATCGTATAAATATTCTCTATCTCATCTTTATATTCTTCGAAGAAACCACGCTCTTTCATCTCTTTTAGCATCGTTTCTCCTGCCACCAGCCTGTCCCTGCACCTTTGCTCAGTTATGGTATGAACCGTGGACACATCGTGCTGGTAATAATAGTACATAGGCCTGTCCACATATTCAAAATGCTTATAATGCATACACCACACAGGCGATGCACAGTTATCCTCGTAAAAAATCCCCTCCGGGAAACTTAAATTATTCTCCCTTATAAGACTGGCCCTGTAGACCTTAATTACCATGGAGCCTGCATTACGAAGAAGATTCTTTCTTCTCTCCTTATCCATCACTCCGCACTGGTCAGGAGAATTACATTCAACAACCTCTCCGATCTCATAAGTATGTTTCTTAACGAGATTATATTTACATCCTACGACATCAGCCCCGGTCTCTTCCCCTTTTTTAATCAGCGTCTCATAATAATCCGGACTTACCCAGTCATCCGAATCAAGAAAGCCTATCCATTCCCCTTTGGCTTCCTTCATTCCGGCATTTCTGGCTCCGCCCTGATGCTTATTAACCTTACCTTCTATCACCCTGACAAGGTTCGGGTATTTTGCCCTATATTCATTAAGAATCTCAAGGGAATTATCCGTGGATGCATCATCCACCGCAATAATCTCGTAATCCTCAATGGTCTGATTAATAAGGGAATCCATGCAAAATTGTAACTTATCATCACCTGCCATGTTATAAACAGGTACAATAATACTAAGTTTCATTAATCTTTCCTTACCTAATATGATGCGATGTGGTCACCTGAATCATCCACATTCTTCTCTATCTTCTTAATAACCACATAATAACTGTAATTATCATTAACCTTAATGCTGACCCTGTCTCCCTCTTTATGCCCCATAAGCGCCTTGCCAAGGGGAGACTCTATACTTGCAAGACCATTTAGGCTGTCGCTTCTTATACCCGTAACAATCCTTACAGTCTCTTCCATATTGTCTTCCTCAAAGAAAAGAGTCACGGAAGTATTAATTCCAACCTCATCCTCTTTGGATGTGTCCTCAATTATATTGGCCGTGGTAATCATTTTTTCCAGATATCTTATACGGCTGTTATTACGGTTATTATCCCTCTTTGCCACATAATATTCGAAATTTTCAGATAAATCCCCCTGCGCCCTTGCTTCTTTAAGACTCTCTAAGAGCTTCGGTCTTAAGGTATATTTACGATATTCTATCTCTTCATTTATTTTATCAATATCAGATTTGGTTAAATTCTCGCCCATATTAGCACCTCACTAATTATTAATTATACCATAGATAGCGCCCATACGCATTATATCTTTATTAATATTGTCAATTGCAAATGGCTCAAAATAGGTATATTATAGATATGTTATTGAAAAATAAGGAGACACAAAATGAATACGCATGTTAATAAAGGTATTAAATTAAGCAATAAGACCTACAAACTGGAGCAGGATCCATATAATTACCAGCTTCAGAATGTGGAGCATCCGGAATTATTCCGCGAGATGTTCCCATATGTAGAGACACCAAAGATTGCTTTTAACTATCGTAAGGTTCCTGAGAACATGCCGGAGGATATCTTCATTACAGATACTTCCTTCAGAGACGGCCAGCAGTCAAGAGCTCCGTATACTACAGAGCAGATGGTTCACATCTATAAACTGCTCCATGAACTTGGCGGCCCGAATGGCATGATTCGTCAGACAGAATTCTTCGTTTATTCTGAGAAAGACCGTAAGGCTCTTGAACAGTGTATGGAACTTGGATATAAGTTCCCGGAAATAACCACCTGGATTAGAGCATCCAAGAAGGACTTCGAACTTGTTCGTTCCATCGGCGTTAAGGAAACAGGTATCCTGGTTAGCTGTTCAGATTATCACATCTTCAACAAGATGGGTCTTAACAGACAGCAGGCCCTTGATAAATATTTAGGTATTGTAGCTGAGTGTATCGAAGCAGGTCTCAGACCAAGATGTCATTTCGAAGACTTAACAAGGGCAGACTTCTACGGATTCGTAATTCCATTTGCCCAGGCTCTTACAGAGATGAGCCAGCAGTCAGGAGTCCCTATCAAAATCCGTGCCTGCGACACAATGGGCTTCGGCGTACCGTATCCCGGAGCTGCACTTCCAAGAAGCGTATCCGGTATTATCTATGGTCTTCAGCATTATGCCGATGTACCGTCAGAGATGCTTGAGTGGCATGGTCATAACGATTTCTACAAGGGAGTAGTTAATGCAACCACAGCCTGGATGTACGGCGCATCAGCAGTTAACTGTTCACTTCTTGGTATCGGTGAGAGAACCGGTAATGTGCCTTTGGAGGCGATGATTTTTGAATATGCATCACTAAGGGGCCACTTAAATGGAATGAATACCCAGAAGATTACTGAGATTGCAGAATATATCTCTAAGGAAACAGGTTATGAGATTCCTCCAATGACACCATTTGTTGGAGCAAACTTCAACTTAACAAGAGCAGGTATTCATGCAGACGGTATGCTCAAGGATCATGAGATTTATAACATCTTCGATACAGAGACCATTCTTAACAGACCACCTAAGGTATCAGTTACATCCACATCAGGTATGGCAGGCGTTGCATACTGGGTTAACGGATATTTAAAGGGCAAGGGCTTAAATCCTGTTGATAAGAAGTCAGATGTGGTTCAGAAGATTTATGAATGGGTTCAGAGCGAATATGATAATGGACGTATTACCATCATAAGCGATGCCGAACTTGAGATGAAGACAAGAGAAGTAATGGGATTAAAAAATTAAATATAGTTGTGTGTGTATCATATCGTTATGGGGATGACGATATTACGATCGAGTAGGGGTCCCTACTCGATGTCCGTTAGGTGCAAATGCAGGCTTGCAAGCAAGTCTGCACTTGCACCCTCTTCGCACAAAAAGGAGAGAGAACCTAATCGGAACTCTCTCCTTCTTTTTATTTATGTTTTTCTTTATTTTTGCTTTGATTTCTTTATGCTCATCACCACATATATCACAAAAAGCGTAAGAGCAAATATTAATCCGGTTGGATATGAAATGCTTTTTGATAACTTAAGCCCTTCCTTTGCCATCATAATATAGGTAAGTGATACCGCTGACATGAATGTTGCCGGCAGAGCTGTAAGGAGTGATTTCCACTTCTTACCCTCTTTAATAAGATAAGCTGTTGCCACCCATAATGATATCATCGCAAGAGTCTGATTACTCCATGAGAAATATCTCCAAAGTACATTGAAATCAAGTTGTGTAAGCACAGCTCCGATTCCAAGAAGAGGTATTGTAATAATCAGTCTGTTAACAATCTTCTTCTGATCAAGTTTGGTCCACTCAGCAAGGATAAGTCTTGCGCTTCTAAATGCTGTATCGCCTGATGTGATAGGACATACAACTACGCCGATGACTGCAAGAACACCACCTACGTTGCCAAGCATTGTCTTACTAATCTCGTAAACGACACCTGACTGACCTGCAAGAGTTAAGGCCTCATTAAGCATCTGTGTGCCACCATAGAATGCAACTCCCGCTGCTGCCCATACAAGTGCAATCACGGACTCAATTATCATTGCTCCGTAGAATACAGTATGACCTTCCTTCTCCGATGTGATGCACTTGGCAATCATTGGAGACTGGGTTGCGTGAAAGCCTGAGATGGCGCCGCACGCAACTGTAATAAACATAAACGGCCATATCGGCAGATTATCAGGATGAAGGTCTGCAAGTGCAAGTTCCGGAATGTGATACTTTGGAATTACGAACATTGCACCGCCGATGCTTACTGCCATAACAATCAGAATTACTCCGAATATCGGATATAATTTACCAATCACCTTATCAATTGGAAGCAGTGTGGCAAGTACATAATAAATAAGAATTACCACAATCCAGAATCCGTTTGATAAAAATGAAGGTGTAAGATTAGCTATAAGTGATGCAGGACTTGTAACGAATACGGTACCTGTAAGCAGCAGTAACAGTATTGAGAATATTCTCATTACATACAGTGCAGGCTTACCCAAATATATACCTGATAATTCTGCTATGGATGCACCCTTATTTCGGCAGGATATCATGCCGCTCATATAATCATGAACAGCGCCTCCCAAAATGGAACCAAAAACAATCCACAAGAAAACAACCGGTCCAAAGCATGCTCCCATGAGCGCTCCAAAAATAGGCCCCGTGCCGGCTATATTAAGCAGCTGTATAAGCACAGCCTTCCACGTCTTCATTGGAACACAGTCAACACCATCATTGATTTCAATTGCAGGTGTCTTTCTGTCATCTGGACCAAAAACCTTTTCTGTCAGTTTACCATACAGGAAGAATCCTGCTAAAAGTACAAGTAAAGCAACAAGAAACGAAATCATAACAAAGCCTCCGAACGAAATATATTATTATATTTCGCCAAATTATTATTTAACTAATTTAGCGAATTCCAGAGCCTTTCCAACATCACCGTCAACTTTAAGTTTACCCATTGTAAATGCAACTACCGGGTCAAGTTTTCCATCAATAAGCTTGTTGAAATCAGCAAGGCTGATGGTAAGTGCACAGTTACGGTCATTGTATTCGTAAGGTTCAACGCTTATCTTGTGATCCTTTACTTCTACATAGAATACACCATTACTCTTACCTGTGATATTAACCTGCACTGCAAGAAAATCCACATTTGAAACATCTGCCTTTGCTGCAAGGCCTCTTACTTTTTCTAAAACGTCATTAAATGTCATACCATTTCTCCCTTCTTTGTGGTTATAACCACAAACACAAATTTTTATACCTCCCAATCCATACACACCCTGCTGGCAGTATAAGGTCTTACCTTACCATCTGCTACAGCTACGTGCTTAGGATTAACAGCATACCCTTTAAGCGCTTCTTCATCTTCAAAAGTTGAATCAAGCATTACATCACAGTTTGAACTTGGAAGAGGATTAATATTAACCCTGATATCAATAAGTCCCGGAATCTGTCCTTTAAGTCCCTCTAAGCCTTCCTTAATCCCAGCTTTAATCTTCTCTTTTTCTTCACCCTGTATCTCTTCTTTAAGTACCCATAGTATTACATGCTTAACCATAACCTGTCTCCTTAATATTTCTTAGTATATAGTCTCAATATCACCATCAATTCCAAAACGTTTTCTGAATGTCTCAAGGTCTGCATCAGTTTTAAGTAGCATAACATCTTCGAATACTCCCGTATGAATATCCTTAAATCCTGCCACTTTTTCTCCATTACAGATGCTTGCCTTTATGACGGGAATAAGTCTTTCTTTATCATATTCTTCCTGTTTTATTTTCTTCTTAAACAGCATCGATTGCTACCCTTAAAACACGATAATAAACTATTTTATACTCTTGTCAGATTCTTGGTAAACTTACAAAGAGGATATCCCGTACATCCCCAGAATTCACCAAACTTTCCATTTCTTATCTTCATGGCCTTACCGCACTGCGGGCATATCTCTTCAGCCCTTACATCATCGGTACGGCGCACATTCTCCTGCATTAATCTTTCATATACTACCTGATTCATTCGGCAGTCACCAAGAGCTCTGTGGGCATTAACAACCTGTACTCCATAGTGTGTTGCCAGGTCACCCAGTCTGTGATGTGACAAGGCTGGCAGACGGTTATTGGCAAGTGGCAGTGTATCAATATAATCATTACCTATGGTCTTATTGTGACACTCTCTTGCAAAGCGGTATATATATTTAAGATCAAACTGAATTATATTATGTCCTACAAGTGGAAGATCTCCGGCAAAATCCATGAACATCTCCAAAGCTTCCCCAATAGGAGGCGCATCAGCAACCATCTCATCATTAATTCCCGTAATCTCGGTAATATAAGGAGGTATTGGAATTCCCGGATTCACCAGCTGACTAAACTCAGCATCAATCTCTCCTCCAAGCACACGAATCGCACCTATCTCAGTAATCATGTTTCTTTTTGGATCTGTTCCCGTTGTCTCTAAATCAAAGACACAGTAATCCCTTACATATTCATGAAGATGTCTTCCAAGTGTATTACTGAACATCTGATGCCCCCTTATATTCAAGGCAGAGCATGGTCAAATCATCAAACTGAGGAGCAGACTTAACGAAAGCATCAACCGCTTCCTTCACACCCTGAAGAATTTCTTCAGGAGTCTTGTCCTCATTTGCATTTAATGCATCAACCATGTTGGCTGTACCAAACATATTCTTCTCTTCATTGGTAGCCTCCGGCACACCGTCAGTATATACAAAGAGTTTTGAGCCCGGCTCCATCTTAATCTCATATTCCTTATATTTAGCGCCTTCAATTGCGCCAACTGCTATTCCATGCTTATCCTTAAGAAGCTTCCAGTCGCTGTCCTTCTCCTTAATTACCGGATACTCATGTCCTGCATTTGATGCAGTAATAATACCGGTCTTAATATCAAGAACGCCTATCCATACAGTTACAAACATCTCCACCTGATTGTTCGCACAGATGGCATTATTGGTTCTCTCTAAGGCCTGCGCCGGAGATACACCAAGAATTGCAACACTCTGAAGGATTGTCTTTGATATCATCATAAATAATGATGCCGGAACGCCCTTACCGGATACGTCGGCAATAACCATACATAAGTGGTCGTCATCGATTAAGAAGAAATCGTAGAAGTCGCCGCCAACTTCCTTGGCAGGATTCATGGAAGCATATAAGCTGAATTCTTCTCTGTCCGGGAAAGCTGGGAATATATGAGGAAGCATACTGTGCTGAATAACTGCTGCCATGTTGAGGTCTCTGTCCGCGATGGCTTTGGTTTTGCTCTGCTCAATATTGATAAGACAGTACATTAAAAGAAGCACAGCCATAATTACGCCGTAGCTTACTGACAATCCGTAAACGCCAATGCTAAAAACCATTACCGCCGTCGGTGCAAATACATAAACCATAAGCACGACAATCTGATATGTCTTAAGCTGTTTTCTTTTTCTGATAATAAGAACGATTGTAGAAATCGTTGTTGCGAAAAGATAAATTGTGGAAATGATATAGAATTTTCCTCTTGAATAAACGCCATCAGCGCCAACCGTGAAATACATGCCTGTAAACATGTTGATTACTCGGAATAAAAGAGACATTATCATTCCGATAAAAAGCACTTTGTCGACTACTTCATCAAGCTTACCTTCTGCTTTAAGTAATCCTCTTACATACTTAAAGAAGAAGTAACAACCGATAGGCATACACATGTAATAAATCGTATTGTCGACGATGTTCATTATACGAAGATCCGGGTCCGAATCAACTACCCATGCAACAAGGTCTGTAAATAAGCCTAAATAGCTGACGTTGATCAAAAGAAGGAGGTTCTTGTGGTTGGCACCTGTCTTACCAATGTCTACGAGACAGCATACATAGAGGATGTAACCTAAAAGCATGCCAAGAAGATCCACACCGATATTAATCAGATATGTCGGATAAATATTCGCAGAGCCTTTGATTCTTACAACGGCTCCCGCCATAATCAGCAAAATGATATAACTTGTTCCTACGAAGAAAGCCTGAGTTTTTCTTCCTTTACTAAGTTTTTCATTATTCATATATCAATCCCCACAAAATTTTAGAAGTGCCTTTCTCCCTTAAAAAAGACACTTCTATTATAACACATTTTGCTTAAAATGTAGCCTTATTTCATTATTGTGGCTTAATCATTTTATTATTCATTTTTTGTTCAAGCTGCATTTTGAACTCTTTGGTCTGCTCCTTCTTTGCCTTAGCTGCCATTTCTTTTTCAGCGGCTACTCTGTTCTTCTCAGCTGCACCATTACTGTAAGATTTGCATCTTTTCTTTCATCTATTGTAACATATCCCATTGTTTTTTCTCCTACTTCTTAAAACCGGTCTGTGGTGCTTTATTATTGTTCTGTGGTTTCTTATTAGGTAAATACGTATCTTCAAATTTTCGTTTAGATACAAGTTCCAGAGGACCTAAATAGTCTTCCTTGAAGATAGGATTCTTTACAACCTCACGCGCTTTTTGATGAGCTGTGTTAAAGATGTTCAGGAATTCTTCATTACCGTCTTTAAGTGAATATTTCGTACGTAAAACTCTGTTTTTCGCATCCGAACTCTCATTAGCAGCATCGAATTTTTCTTTAATTCTTTGTGCGAAAACAGGATCTTTACGAATCTCTTCTGTAGCCTTATCAACATAGGAATAATCAAAATACTTCTGAAGCTCTTCACCATCAAATTCAAGTGAGTCATTCGAACCTTTGTATTCTTTCCACAGACGATCTTCAATTACTTCATAGTACATCATTTTTGCAGCATACTCTGTATACTTCTTCAGGTCAAGTGACTTTTCTTTATCAATATCGCTCTTAAGTAATATAAAGCGTTCATTAAGCTTCTGGAAAATCGGCCTTGCACTTTCTACAACATTCTTAGTCATGTTAAGAATAGCCTTTTCATCCTCGTATTTTTCCTGACTTTCCTTGGAAATCTTGGTAACCGAGTTCGCCTTATTCTTGAAAGATTCAAATTTGTCAAGTTTCTTCTGATGCTCATTGAAGTATTCATCCATCTTCTTATCATCAGTAAATTTGGACTTCCACTTGTAGACTTTCTTCTCTGAATATAATTTTCTTTCCCAGGAATCCTCACAATTCATGAAATCATCCATATTTTTGTGGAAGTCTTTCATTTTCGGATCTACGCAAAGTTTTTGAGCCTGCTCATTCACCTTCTCGTTGTAATATTTTAAATTTGCATTGTTTTCAAGAGCAATCTGCTCGTTCTTTTTCTTATCAATTTCATACTGCTTGTCCTTAGCAATATAATCATCCCAGGCATCTTGGAACTTCTGATATTTTTCACGGTATTCATCGTATAACTTATTATACTTGGCCATTTCTTCGTTATACTCTTTTCTCTCTCTCTTATATGTTTCAGTAAGTCCGTACCATCTGCCCCACTTGGCATTGTAATCCTCTCTTGCTTGTTCGACTTTTTCTGCGTGAAGAATTTTTTCCTTTTCATACTCTTTAAACTTAACGTCGTAATCAGCAAGATCTTTCTTATTCTCCTCTATTTTCTTATCAACATTCTTCTTTGCTTTATCAAAAAGCTCATCTAACTGTTTCTCATAAGCCTTGTAATTTTCTTTGAAATTTTCATTGTTTTCTACAGCTTTTGGATAATCAATCTCCCACTGCTTATGTTTCTCATCATGACGTCTCTTCAAAGCCTCATACTGTCTGAGATCCTTCTGATACTCATGATACTTAATAAGTTCATGTTCATGTCTGGTAATCTCAACACCTTCGTGCATTCCATCATCAACAAATGAATAATCGGCTATGTTTTCAGGACTATAATTTTCAATGTCCTCATCATCTTCTAAATCTCTTAATTCCCTGTCAAAGCGAGCCATTTGTGCATGAATCTCGTCCTCATTTTTATCGTTTGCCACAATCTGATTAACGGCCGCCCTATTAGCTTGTGCAAGATTTTTATCAAGCGCCTTATTGTATTCCTCCTGTTCCTCCTTGGTTCTGACTATCTCAGGTTCAGGGTTATTAATTTCGGCGTCATAACGATCTTTGACTTCTTTGTCGATTGTAATCGTCTGAGTCTCAATTTCGTACTTCTTATAGTCCTCAATATACTTAAGACGTGTAGGATTATTTTCAAGTTTAGTCTGCTGATTAAGAAGCTCTGTTCTGTTTGCCCTGAATTCCTGAACTGAACGTCTGTACTTAGCGTTTTCCTGTTCATTCTTTGCAAGATAATCATTAATGAGATCTTCTTTTCTGTTTGCAATTTCAGGATTATCCTTAATCTGCTTATCAACTACTTTTGTAAAGTAATCCCTTGCTGCAGCAGTCTTTATATCATATCTTTCATGCTCTTTTTGAAGATTTTTTAATTTTGCAAGTTCATCTTCATACTGCTTGGTATATTGTTCTTTTAACTCATTCGTTTTATTGACATCCAATTCAAACGGCTTCATATGAGTTTTATACCATGTATTTGCCTTGTCATATTCCTTATATGCCTGGCTGTTCAAATACTCTTGCTTTAACTGTGCATTATGATCGATTTTTTCCTGATGTGTATTTTCCCAGTTTTGAAGTTCCTGCTGATACTTTGCAAGTTCTTCTTCGTAATCCGGCTTTTCTCTATCGGTTTCGTATGCCTGCAATTTTGCTTGATAGTTCTGGAGGATTCTCTCATTTTCAGACTGTAAATCTTTAACAGTCTTTTCGTATTCTTCAGCCCTTTCAAGATTACGATTCTGAATTGTCGTAAAACTCTGCATAGCACTGATGTAATTTTTCGCAATCTCAGCATTATTTTTATCAATTGCTTCGATTATCTGATTGTAAGCAAACTGTACATCACCAAACGAGTCTCTTTCCTCAACCCACTTTGCATGATCTGCCTGATATTCAGCCTCTGCTTCACGATATCTGTCTATCGCCTTCCAGTTGAAAAATCTGACAAAATAGTTAGGCTTAGTCATCGTAAACTGAGGTTCCGGTCTCAATACCGGTCTCTCAGGATATTCAAAGAACGGCTGCATTTTAGGAATCGGTCCCGGATCCTCAAACTGAAGTTCATTCGGATATAAGAACTCATACTTCGGCTCAAGTGTATACTTAAATTTAGGTGGTTCCAGATTCTCATATGCCGGTTCCTGCGGTGGAACAGGCTCCTCTAAAACAGGCTTTGGAACCTCATAAAGTGGCGCCGGTCTATCCATAAAAAGCTGGTAGTAACCGTCCGGAAACTCAGGTTCAATAATATATTTCTCAAGTTCAGTCTGAATACGCTCATAAGTCTGCTGTTCAACCGGCTTTACAGGTTCAATAACATTCGGATTTTCTTCACCCGGATTTTTTACTTCCTTTGGAGGCTTAATATTAAACAAAGGCTCCTTAGGAAGATCAACAAGCCTAGGTGGATTTATATTTGCTTCTTCTTTAAGTCTTTCATACTCCTCGTTAACCCACTGATCATATGTCTTATTTTCAAGCATATCAGCCGGCTTTTCAGGAGGGAGTCTGAGTTCAGGTGGCATAATCTTCTGAGGTTCTTCACCCGGGTCAATAACCCTGAATAACATCTTATCTTTCTTATATGTTAAGCCGAAGCTCATATAAGTAGTATGCTCTATATCCAGTTCTTCCTCAGTTTTTACAACCTCAAATCTCGGTTTTCTTACCTTGAATTCAGGCACATTTTTCAAATCAGGCTCATACGGCTTATGAAGCTCAATAAGATCCTGCTGTTTTAAAACTATTGTATTACCCTTTTCGTCTTTTGGAGCGAACTGCTTCTGAATGTCTTCAAGATCTACAGATTTAAGAGGCATAGATACAACAAATCTCTTATTCTCAGCGTCATATCTGAGCTGTCTCGGCTCTTTCTCACCAAGCGGGATAAATACAAATCTACCCTTTGTAAGTTCTCTGTAAAGAACATTGAGAAATGCATCAGCTGTATCCTTAATCTTCTTAACTTTATCAGGAGAATCAGGCATAATATCAGCCTCTCTCATTCCCCTTAAGTATTTGTTATATGCATACTTGGCATTATCTGACATGAAAATAAGTCTGGTACGGGCATCTTCCACATCGGCCTGTAAATCAAAGCCTAAGTTTTCCTTAAAAATTGTGGCAAAAGTACTGCCGACACCTTCCGCATTATAGTCTGCAACCTTGCCGATAACCTTATCGCCTTTTTCGTCATCAAACTCCTCAACAGGTGGAATCCAGCCGTAACTTTCAAATACTCCGTTTGCTGTAAGTTTTTTCTTCTTTGGCATATCTTTATCCTCCTCAACACAATGTGTTATTTATCAACATCTGCTATTACTCTACCCCTTCAATGTCAACAAATGTGCAACACACTTTGAATTATCCCAAATTCACCTTAAATTATAACACAAAAAAGGCAGTAAATACTGCCTTTTTCCATCATTTTTATCATAAATTTTTAACTATTTCAGATTACTTCTTGACTAATTTTTTAGCATTATTGTTATTGTTTAAATTTGCACCCTTTGGCTGCTGCTTCTTAATCGTATCTTCATACTCTTTCTTTAAAGCCATATGAAGTGGTCCTAAATAACCACGGAAGATTGGATTCTTGGCAACCACTTTTTCCTTCTTATGAGCATTTTCGAATATCCTCTTAAGTTCATACCTCTCATCCTTAAGGAAGAATTTCTGACGCTTAATAGTCATCTCATGTTTTGGATCCAACTGATCTGTTGCCCAGTCACGATGGCTCTTTATCTCTTTCATAAATACAGGATCTTCTCTAATAGCCTTGATTGATTTGGTCATATTATCCTTTTCCAGATACTTCATGTATTCACCAGGATCGAAATCAGACTTGTTGGCGCATAAGTCATATTCTTTTCGAATAAATGAATCCACTACTTCCATATACATCATCATTGATGCAAGTTCAGCATAATTCTTGTCATTGAAAACTTTTACCTTATCAATCTCATCCTCAATCTGAGTATAATACAATCTGATCAGTTTGAACAATGGCTTTGCTGCAGTTGTATATCTTGCATATTTCTTCTTTTCTGCCAGATGTTCTTCATACATCTTCTGCTGCTGGTCATCAATCTTGGTAACTGCATTGGCTTTATTCTTAAACTTTCCATATTCAGCAATTACTCTCTGATGTCTGTCGAAGTAGCTGTCGAGTTTCTTATCGTCACCATACTTACTTCTCCATTTGGAAACTTTTTTGCCTTTCTGAAGTTCGTATGACCACTTAATGTCACCATTAAAATACTGGCCCTTATTCTCATAATAATCCTTGAGTTTTGGATCCTGACATACTTTCTGTATATGTTCATTCTTCTTATTGTTGTACTCTTTTAAGTTGGCATCATTCTCAAACTCAATCTGCTTATACTTCACAAGGTCTTCATTGTATTTATTTAATTTACGATTGTAATCCTCCTGAAGTTTTGTATATGTCTTAATATCCTTCTGATAATTTTCCAGATCTACTGTATATTTCTTTACCTGAGAATCATGAAGTTTCTCTTTCAGTTCATATTCCTCTTTGTAATAGAACCACTTAGCTGATCTGCTGTTATAATCAACCTTTGCATTATATACCGACTGGTTATACTGAATTTTGTCTTTTTCCCACTTTTTAATTTCATCAGGATAATTCATCATTTCAGTTCTGTTCTGCTTAACCTTCTCGTCGACTATTTCCGAAGCCTTCTTATAAAGATCATTAAGATTGTTTTCATAATGCTTGTACACCGCATTATAATTCTCATTATTATGCTGGATTCTCTTTATCTCTTCTTCCCACTCTTTATGCTTCTGCTCGTGGCGTTTCTCCATCCTTTCAAACTTCTTTAAGTCTTTCAGATACTGATGATACTTAATCTGCTGTTCTTCATACTTGGTAATTTCAATCAAATCTGTAAAATCATCGTCCACGAATGAAAAGTTCATACGATTTTCAACCAGAGCATAATCCTCATCTACATCCCCATCACCATAAAGTTTTTCATATTCTTTCCTAAGCTCATCTGCATAATACTTCTTTACTTTTTCACCATTTTCATTTTCAGTGAAAGTGACGAGATTAGATGTAGCATTAATATTGCCTTGCATAATAGCCTTATCAAGTTCTTTGTTTATCTTTTCCTGTTCTTCCTTGGTTGGCTCCTTTTCTTCTACTACATTCATCTCAACTTTATTAACTTCATTGTCATACGCAGTTTTTATTGACCTTTCAATCTGAACCTTCTCGTTATTCAGTTCATATTCATCTAAGTCCTTTACATATTGAAGACGGGTAGGGTCCATTGCAAGAACTGCTTTTCTGTTAAGAAGTGTATTCTTGTTTGTGTTGTATGCCTTCAACTTTTCTGTATACTTAACATTCTCTTTCTCATTACGGGCAATAAATTCTTCCATGTAGCCATCTTTCTTCTGCTCGTAATCAGGCTCGTCGCCATGAAGAATTCTAATCTGTTCCTCGAAAAGTTTCTTTCCAGGTTTCAATTCTTCTTCATAAGCCTTATGTGCTTCCTTAAGCTCCTCAAGTTTCTTAAGGTCTTCTTTATACTTGTCGGCATGCTTTTTCTTTACTTCATCAAGCTTCTTGTAATCAAGTTCATATGGCTTGATATTATCATTGTACCATTTAGCCTTTACTTCATATTCCTTATATTCAGGGCTGTTTAAGTACTGTTCTTCAAGCGCCTTGTTAGCCTGAATGATCTCAGCATTTTCCTGCTCCCACTGCGCGTGTCTTTCATTGAAACGCTGTAATTCAGCATCATACTCAGCGCCTAATTCTTCTCTTTGCTGGTCATATGAGTTCTTGGCAGCTACGTAGTCTTCATAGTTCTTTGTATTAATTGCATCTAAGTCCTCTACCTGACTTTTGTACTGTTCCAGCTGATTGTTATATTCGGTCATCTGGCCAATATAAACTTTCATCTCGCTATTATACTTTTCAAGAGCTTCCTTAGCCTGCTGATTAACAATTTCAACAACCATCTCATATTGGCTAAGCATCAGCTGGTAATCTTTTCTCTCTTCTTCCCAGTTGGCAAGGTCCTTATCATAATCTGCCTTGGCCTGATTATATCTGCTCATTGCACCCCAGTGGAAGAATCTGTAAGCCATACTTGGCTCCACAGGTTTATTATCAGGTTTCTTTCTAAGCACAGGCTTCTTAGGATATTTTGGCATAACCGGCGGCTTAGGCTCCACAGGTCTTTCCATTGTAGGATGCCACTCAGGTACCTCAATCATGAATGTAGGCTCATACATATACTTAAACTTAGGCTCATCATGAAGTGCCTGATACTGTGGTTCATCCGGCGCTACAGGCTCATCTAAAACAGGCTCTGTAACCTCAAATAAAGGTGCCGGCTTAGGACTCATCTGATAGAATCCTTCAGGGAAATCCGGTTCATCAGAATAATCCTTTTCAAGTTCATCTATTATTCTTTCATATTCAGCCTGTTCTGCAGGTTTCTCCGGCTTAATCAAACCAGTTTTCTTCGCTCCGGGAAACTTAACTTCCTTTGGAGGCTTAACCAGGAAAACAGGCTCTTTCGGAATATCAAAGATATACTGAGGCTCTGTAAAATTCGCCTCCTTCTTAAGTCTTTCATACTCTTCCTTAACCCACTGATCACGTGGCTTTTCCTTAAGCATATCCTTAGGTTCAGTAGGATATGGTCTGAACTTAGGAGGCTCCTTCCAGAAAGGCTCCATTGTACTTGGATGCACCATGGTAAAAGGCTTTACCTCATCTGGTGGCTGCGGCATACTCATCGTTACAGGCTTAGGCTCATCAAGCGTAATATTCTTCTTAACTTCATAGGAGATAACATTACCCTTTTCGTCTCTTGGAATAAATTTATTATTAAGTTCGTTTGTGTCTATGGAATTAAGAGGAACAGATACAGCAAATCTCTTGTTTTTGGCATCATATCTAAGCTGTCTTGGCTCTGACTCACCAAGTGGAATAAATACGAATCTGCCTTTAGCCAGCATCTCATAAAGGACATTGATCATATCCTTGGCAGCCTTCTCAATCTTCTGCACCTTCTGAGGGCTGTCCGGCATGGCATTGGCATCGGCATTATCTTCAAGATACTTGTCTAAAGCTTTTTTACCCTTCTCGGTAGTAAAGATGATTCTTTTATTAACATCCTCAGAATCGGCTTCTAAATCAAAGCCTAAATTTTCCTTAAGAATACGGGCAAAATCAGCCCCCACTTCCTTGGAATAATCTTCCCTGGTTCCGTAAAAGCCATCCTCATCTTCAAGAATAGGCGCTACCCATCCGTAGCTTTCCAATACATTATTTGCTGTAAGTTTTGATTTCTTTGGCATATCTTAATCCTCCTAAACACAAAGAATTTTTATCAACATCTGCCTTAACTTTACCCCATCAGTGTTAACAAAAGTGCAACAAGCAAATTTTAACCCCTATATACCCCGATTATAACATAAAAAAGGCAGTAAAAACTGCCTTTAAACTTATATTTTTATGAACTTTTTATGACTATTCATCCTCGCCGAATCCATGCTTCTTCATCTCCGCAAGATTCACGAACTGCTTTACTCTTCTTCCTCGCCGAATCCATAGTTAAGCACATCATTATATGCCGCATTAGCCTCTTCGCTTAACTTCTTATCCTTCCATCTCTCAATGTCGCTCATAATGGCAAGCATCTCATCAATAACAAGTTCCACACTCTTAGGCTTCACATTATAAAGATACGCCCTCATTCTCTCCATGGCCTTCGGGCTCCCAAGCTGCCTGGCAATCTCCTCTCCCAGTTCCTCCGGAAATCCCAGATTCACCACATTCATCACCAGATTATTCTTCGCCATTTCCCATTCTCTGTTATAATTCATACACAATTCATAACCCTGCTATTGCGTAGGTTTTAACCCTCATAATCCTTCTCAAACTCCGGATTCGCACTCTCATACTCATGCGCAGTATATGCACAAAGAATAACCTTAAGCTCATAATCAGGATTATCCTTCACAAACTGCTTGTAAGCCTTCACGCAATGCTCCGTAGAAACAGCAACCGGATTATCAAGCCCTATTCCGAATACACCTGCTGAGATAAGCGGAAAAGCAATGCTGTGATATCCATTCTCCTTAAGAACCGAAAGTGAATTATAATATGCATCAAAAAGCTTATCAAAAGCCTCCGGCGTAAACCCGAAATCCGGTCCAACCGCATGAATAATCGCCTTAACATTCTTTATCCCAAAAGATGGAGTAATAACTGCCTGTCCATCTTCAACCGGCTTATCAATCTGATCACAAGCCTCGGTAAGCTCATCCTCACCGGCCTTGTCAAAAATAACACCACATATCCCCGTACCTGCTGCCAGAAATCCGTTAGCTGCATTAACAACAGCATCTACATCCTGCTCAACGCATGACCCATGTATCAATTCCAAACTCTGCATGTCATACCTCCTTCGCTAAACCTGTAATACATTATAACACAATTTCCGGCACCAAGATAATCCAATTTTACTTTTTTATAAACTCAGCAAATTTCTCCAACACCTGGGCCAAATCCCCGCCCACGAACCTATCGCCTTCACTCTCAATCCACTCAGGAATTCCATAAAATGCATCCGCCATAGCCCCGGCTATAGCCGCAATAGTATCTGTATCTCCACCCATGGATATGGCGTTACGAATAGCATCCTCATAGGAAACCCCTTCAAAGAAAGCAACCATCGCTTTAGGAAGCGTATCCATACAGGATTCATCATGACGATGATTGGCACTGTACTCGGCTACTGTAGTGGATAAATCATATCCAAATGTAGAGATTACATATTCCTTAATCTCCTCTTTAGTCTTACCACTGCGTGCTAAGAACATAACAGCCGCAGTACACCTGGCTCCCTTTATTCCTTCCGGATGATTATGAGTAACCTCAGCAGTCCATCCTGCAACTTCCATAGTTCTCTCTAAAGAATCATAAGCCCATCCCACAGGAGAGACTCTCATGGCAGAACCATTGCCCCAGCTGTTGTACGGCTTCGGGGATTTTTCAATCAGCCAGTATCTGAAACGTCCGCCATATCCGGCATCAGGATATAATCTTCCCCATTTCTGCATAGCCTTAACGCACTCAGAAGTTACAGCCTCCTCGTCCGCATCTAACCCTGCATTCATCAGCGCCTCAGCCACTGCAACGCTCATAACAGAATCATCCGTAAAAGAACACTTATTTGTAAAAAGCTCAAACTCCTTACTCCATGGTCCTCTGTCAAACTCAAATCTGCTTCCAATAATATCTCCGTAAATTGCACCTTTCATAAACTTCACCTCCCAGGTTATTTTGATAAATCAATCATACTTCATAATCCCGGTTATTCGGTCACCTGCGAGGCGACATTTATCAAAACTTCCAGAAACCTGTGCCTGTCTCAGGATCAAACTGCTTACTAATGACTCCTCCATTAACAGGGCGAAGCTCGATTTCAGCCGTATAAAGAACCGTGGTGGACTTCATGTGCCCGGCAATAACCTTGTGCTCATCGCCTTCTTTGTATGCAAACATTGCATGGGTATGATGGCAGAGTTTTCCCTCATCATCACATACAACATCTCCCATAAGAGACACCAGTTCCAGCATCCCTTCCACTTTCGTAGTCTCAAACTCTTTCTTCTCCGGAATAAAAACCTGCATCTCCACATCACTGCATCCACCTATCCCGGAATAACACGCCGAACGAATCCCTTCTTTTTTGCATATGTCCAGAAGAGTCGCAACAACCTCATCTCCCCTGTCCATACGAACATAATAAGTTTCACCATATTTTCTGTATTCCATAGCTTAACCCCCACTTATATATATATAAATACATTATAGCACATAAACTCATTTATCCCCAAAAAAGACCAGGCTCACACCTGGTCTTCCATACAAAACGATATAAACTGTTATGACAACGTACGGCTCATAGAATCTACTTTTGTTTTTTCATTATACTCTCAAACTCATCCACACTCATACCGGCCTTTTGAGCAGCATCAACAACTGAAATCAGTCCATCTTTAACAATATCAAGCAGCATATTAATCCTGCCTTCCACTATGCCTTCTTCTCTGCCTTCCTCTCTACCCTCAAGCCTCTGTTCCATCAATATTATTCTTTCTTTCATATAGATAGACCTCCATTTCGAATTCATCCTTGCTTTCTTGACAGCCTCATGAATCTTATTTGTCAACTCATCTGACACCTCTTGCGTCTGAATATACCTGTACAAATTCTTAATCCCCTCAGGTGCATCATCACCACTATACGTAGCATTAAAGAAGTATGAGTGAACTCCATATTCTAACTCCAGTTCTTTATTTCTCTCATCCCTCATACTAAAATGATACCAGGGGTAATCCATTCCAAACGGATCAAAGGTACAAATAAAGATTACGTTGCTGTTTTCAAGCAATCTGTAATTATCGCCCTTATTCAACTGATCCACAGCAATCATGGAGTGATAATAATGCGAACGTTTAGACAATTCCAGGTTCTCTAACCTACGGTTATCTAATCTTTGCATCTCGGCATCGTAAATATTATCATTCTCCTTTGTATACAAATCTATACGAATTTTCTTGCCTTCGTATGCATATTTGTATTCTTTCTGATCCTGGATGTCTTCCAGTTCTCCTACCTCTCTTTGAAGCAGGCATGCCAGCAGTTCCCTGCTGATTGATTTGTCCAATGTAACAGTGCCGAACATAAAATCATCGGCGAAAGTTAAACTTTCATACTTTTTGTAGTCCAATAAAAAACTCCTTTCAAAAATAACAACTTTTAATAATTCTGCCTTTAAAGCTCAATGTTCTTATTTCTCTAGTTGTCTTTTATTCCTACACCATTAAATCAAACTTAAATCACAAAGTAGATTTATGCTCACTATACCACACCTAAATTATTCTTCAATATCAAACCCGCAAAAAATAAAACTTTGGTAGTATTGTATAATAAATTCCCTGTTTTCCACACTCCCAACTCTCAAAATCCCCATAAACACTGGCCTCTCGCCATTAGTAAAAATGACGAAGGTTTTTACAACTTACAACCACTCCACTTTTCCCGACGCAATATCATAAACCGCCCCAACCACATCCAGCTCATCACTCTCAATCTCCGGATGCTCATGGAACGCCTGAATGATTTCCTTCACCCCATGCAGCGCATTCAGCCTCGTAGCCTCGTAATCATTCTTCTCATCCCCTATGGCCGAGCGGATATCTTCCATAATATATTTAATATACCTGTCAGTTCCCCCATGGGACTTCATCACAGCCGAAATCGCTCCACACCTGGTATGTCCCATCATGATTATAAGGTTGGCATCTAAATGGGAAGCCGCATATTCAATACTTCCAAGCTGATGATTATCCAGCACATTCCCCGCAACCCTGATTACGAACAGTTCTCCAATCCCCGTGTTAAAAATCACCTCCGGGATCACCCTCGAATCCGAGCACGTAATCACAATCGCCTTGGGATGCTGTCCCAGCCTTGCACTCTTAAGACGCATATCGCCGCTGACATCCCCACTAATCAGACCTTTTTGGATATACTCCTCATTCCCGGCCTTAAGTTCTTCAATTATCTGTCTGTTTGCTTCAGTCATCATCTAACCCCTTTTGTTTAATCCCCGCCTTTAACAACACCACACACCTGATAACAGGTAAATACATTATAACATATTATGCAAAATCTCCGTACCAAAACAAAAAAGACCAGGCTCACACCCAGTCTTTCCCATCATCATGCAAATCACTTATATTTTTGACTTTTCTCTCATGAGGTCTTCAATTTCTTCAACGCTCTTGTTAGCTTTTTTCGCAGCCAACTCTATCGAAATACTTCCATCCTTAACAAGATCCAGCAGAGTACTAATTACGCCTTCTTCTCTTCCTTCTTCTCTTCCTTCTTCTCTTCCTTCTTCTCTTCCTTCTATCCGGCCCGCTTTACGTTCATCTTGCAAGGCTATTTTTTCTTTCATATAACTAGACCTCCATGTTGAATTCATTCTGGTTCTATTTACTGCAGCATCGATCTTCATCGTCAACTCATCTGACACTTCTTCCGTCTGTAAATACCTATACAAATTTCGTATGCCATCAGGAATGTCGTCCCCTAAATACGTCGCATTAAAGAAGTACGAATGAACTCCATCATTCAATTCTAATGAATTGTTCTTTTCCTCTTTCATGCTGAAATGATACCATGCTTTGCCTAAGCCAAAAGGATCAAATGTGCAGATAAAAATAATATTACTGTTGCCAAGCAAACTGTAATCATCACCTTTATTAAGTTGATCATTAGCAATCATCGCATGATAATAATGAGACCTCTTTGGCAGTTCTAATTGCTCAACACTTAGATTGTTTTTATTTTGCATTTCTGCATCATAAACATTATCTTTGTCCCTGGAATATAAATCCAGACGGATTCCCTTTCCATCACACGCCTCTTGATAACGTTTTTCGTTTTGAATCTCCTCCAATTCTCCTATTTCTCTTTGGAGAAGACATTTTAACAAACCACGACTAATCTCCTTATCCTCGGTAACTTTACCAAACATAAAATCATCCGAAAAAGTCAGATCTTCATAATTCTTGTTGTTCAATATAAAAACTCCTTTCAAAAAAACTAATATTAAACAAGGCAATACCAAATGTCTTTTCTTATAGTTTTCTTTTCTTAGAGTCTCCTATCAAATATCAAAAAAAATCACCTTTCACAAAATCGCTCACTAGTACACTTAACCCTACTATACCACACCAAAATCCAATTTCAATACCAATCACCCAAAAACAAAAACTTTGGTAGTATTGTATAATAAATTCCCTATTTTCATCACTCCAGAACTCGCAACCCCTTGCAAACACTGGCCTCACGCCATTAGTAAAAATGACGAATAAAAATCATTCACCCTTCATCTCCTCATACCTCTTCACCACAATCTCAAGAATATCCTTCGGCACCGTAAGCCCCAAACCAAAAGGATTAATCACAATCCCACTTGCCCGATTACTCCTGAGCCCGCTGGCCAGAATATCATAAATCGACATATTGATATGTATATTCGCCGTCGGCATTTTATTTATTTCATCTTCATCCGTATATAACGGAATCCACTCCACACCCGGCTCATTACTAACCGTATCAATCCTAAGCCTGGCCCCCTCTTTAAGCGTAAAGGAATCCCCCGCCTTCGCATCAGCCAATTCAAACAAATCAAAGGAATGATTCACATCCACCATGGCCATCGGCGCCTCACCCTCATCCAGCATCCTTTGCAATAGCACATCCAGCATCCTAAACAAATTCTCCCTGGATCTGTCCTGTCTGAAAGCCTCCGCTGCCATCGCAATATACTTATTATCTTCATATCTGTTATCACTCATATCTCTGTCCTCCTAAATAAAACGCACCGTCACTAATCCCAATTTATAAAACCTGCCACTTCCAACTTCGTCCTACATTTAGGACATTTCAAAGATTCTCTCCCTTTTACAATATGCATACTGCCTCCGCATTCATCACATTTATGTGGGTACTTCATATACTCGTTGTAAAATTCATCAAGATCCATATCATCTACATACTTTGCCCCTTCAAACGAAGCTGCAACTGACCATCTGCTATGCTCAGATTGCACCGTTTTATTATCCTTCGGCACAAACATTGTAAGATCTTGCCCTGTCTTTAAAGCACCACATTTATCGCAGCATAATGTTACATAGGATGCCCGAATCGCTCCTTCTTCGTGTTCTGCAAAAAACGTCTGTATTTCCTCTCCCAATTTACCTTCTCTTGCATCCTGAACAGTCCTTGCGTATTCCATTGGAAATAGCATCCCAATGCCAAAGCGTTCCCAAAAATTATATTCACATTTAGGACATTTTAATTCACGACCACTTCCCATATCTCATCACCTCCCATTTCTCTCTGCACAAAATACTTGTAATACTTCAATGTTATCAAAACGCGAGTCCACTTTTTACCCCTTGCAAACACTGGCTTCACGCCATTGGTAAAAATGACGAATAAAATCCGCCCCCCTAATCAATAATATAATCCTCAACCTCCGCCCCAAGCCATTCAGCCCAGGCAAACTGAGACACCGCCAGCAAATAAAGCTGATACTCCCCATTACTTTTGAAAGCCTCCGCCGTCAACACCTTCTCCCTCTTCTCAACCGTCTCCTCAGCCAGTCCCCCTCCGTTTTTCTGAAACTTTATCCATTTGTTAATATGAGTATATATCCATTTTTTCCTCCATATGTCACTCAATAGGCGACATTTTCCACCCCCTCGTAAAATCTCCGCCCCAAACAGAAAAGACCAGGCTCTCACCTGATCTTCCCTGCAAACTTGTTTTATTCTTCTTTTATTTTAGGCATTGCCGATATATAGAATCCCTTATACAATCCATCAAAATCCTTAAGTCGGTTATCGTCTATTTTTACTTGGAATTTCATATCATTATCTACATCGATACCAGCTGCAATGTCTTCCAAAACCCTTGTGTAACTAGGTTCTAAACTTAGTTCCCTTTTATGATAATCAAAGTGAAATCCAATCGCACCATATTTATACTTGCTTTTAAAACCTAATTTGTACATATCTTTCATATAAAACAATATTTTATAAGATAATAATGTTTTTTCACAAAAGAACTTTGAAATTTTGATCTGTAAATCATTCGCATCTCTTAATGATATGTTTGTTTCTTCAATTTCCTCCATAATATGATTCACGATTTCTATGGCCATCTTATCACGTATTCCCGAAGTAGACAGTTGTCTCATGGATTGCTTTAATGAAAGCACTTCATAATTTTTTTCAAAAGAGTAATCCCGTATAATACCAAGGTAACTCATTCTGTCAAGAATACCATCAATTCCCTTATGTTCTTTAAGCAGATTCTGAATCATCCTTTTTTTCGAATACTTATCCATTCCTTCAATATTACGAATTCCTTTAAACAATGATTCGAAAATACTTTTTTGGGAATCATCAAAAATTCGAACACGATTCGAAAGAGAATGTAATGAATAAATTCTTCTTAGTAAAAAATGTGTCAATATTGTATTTTCAAAAGTATAATCCATACGTTTCGGAGTATCAGTAACCAATTTTTTTGTTTCCTGCTTTTCATCGATGTATGTAATATAATAATCCCGGTCATATATTAAATATATGCTCAACAACTCTGTTAATAAAATACCTTTACCCCATCCCCAGGTTGGAATTGATTTAACGCATTTATAATACTCTTCCAGATAATTAGGAGTCTTTCGTAAAATCCAGTCTTCCCCATCCATATTAAGAGCTGTCACAGGAAAAACATAAAACTGAAACAGATTTTCAGCGAAACGGTAAAGCGCCGGAATATGAACAATTTTTCTTTTCTTTTTTACCACTATGATTTTGCTGTCTGTATCACCTGTTTTTAAACCTTTAGGAACATTGACAGTTATCTCCCTGGTCTTTGTTCTAAATGCTCCATTCTTTGTTCCTTCTTTTGGTTCTAACAATGGTAAAAACTGTTCACGACAAAATCGTTCTTCCTGGTTATGAATCGACTCATATGATATTCCCTGATTCGCTTTATAAATCGGATCAATTTCAATAATTGTATTCATCATTTTTCTGATACTTGAATCAATTATCTCTTTTTTGTTTTTAGTAAGAACCACAAAATGATTACCCGTAAGAACTGCAAAAATATTCTTTGCACAAATTGGTTTATCATATAACATCAATGTATAAACCGCATCTGCAATCATCATATCAAAATAGGTTAATTTCTTTGAATCATCTATTTCATCGTAACTTACTACCTCTCCTGCTTCATCACGAAAACTCAATCTGTAACTGACACGATATCCTTTTCTCAGGTTTTCTTTAGTCAGTCTTTCAACTTCTTTTTTATATTTTTCTTTTTGAATACTTATATCGCTTTCTTCTTTATACTTTTCCTTTATTTCATTTCGGTCTACTTTTATCTTTCGACTGACAAGAATTGGCTCAGTTCCATCGAAGCCCGCTGAATAAATTCCCTTTCTAATATTTTCAGCAATCATTGAACGATTAACAAAAAGACATGGCGGCATTTTCAGTTCTTCTTCAAGCGACATGTGTTCCATTTCTTCAAGTCTTGATAAAGCCTCCAACGCCAGGCTTACTTTATCCTTTATTTCTTCCAAACTGTATTTGTGTAATCTTTCTTTATCAATATATTCAAGCTCACCTGAAAAACTATTTTCTTTGCAATCATAAAGTGAATATAACTCCCTTTTCCATATATCTGTAAAATCAACGCAATTGAAATAACTGTCAATATATTTTTCAAGCCTGTCTGAACTTTTTACAGAGAGAGTTTTCGTTCTTACATACTCTCTCATTTCACACTGTCTTGTGTAATCATAAAGATGCCTGTAACCCTTGAACCTGTGATTCTCTGTATAAAATTCATAAGGAATCTTATCAAATACCCATGAATACAAGAGATGACAGTTGGCATACTTTATTACATTTCCGTTGCTATCCAAATATCCACGACCTGCACGACCTGCTTCCTGATAATAGTTTTCTATACTATCCGGTGTGTTATAATGTATAACGAAGCGAATATTCTGCTTATCAATTCCCATACCAAATGCATTGGTAGCAACCATAATCCGCGCTCTGCCTGAATTGAAAGCATGGAAACTTTTATTTTTATCCGTCTTTTCCATTGGTCCGGTATATTTTACAACCTTATCTTTTCCGTAAATATTTCGTAATTCTGAATAAACCTTATTGATATTTGCAAGTGTTCTGCAAAATATAATCCCTGATTCTCCATCATATCCATCCAGCAAGGTAAATAAATATTCTTTCTTATGCTCCCATTCCATATCAATTCTGTTCGCATTTATTATTTCTTCCTTCTCTTCCCATGACATATTAAATACTTCTTCTAAAACAGAATTAATATTAGGCGAAAAAGCTGATACATCATCACTTTTTACTAATAAGATTTTAATAAGTTTACGTTTATATTCCGGATATATTATTTCATGCACATTACGAAGTGCCCATAAAACTTCTCTTTTGGTTGCTTTAAGATTATGATTACAAAATTTAATTTCTTTTCTAATGGTATTACCGGAATTATTAAAGTAGTCTTCAGGAAGCTTCAACCCCAGCAAATTCACAACATCTTCACGAACAGCCTTTGTAGCTGTAGCCGTAAAAGCTCCGATTACAGGCCTGTTAGGTAATGTCTTAATTACACGAAGTATTTCAAGATAACTGTGTCTGAATTCATGTCCCCATATGGACATACAGTGAACTTCATCAAGAATAAGCAGATTAACCTGAAGATGACGAAGCAGAATCATAAAATGAGCCTTTCTGAATCGTTCAGGTGTAACATATAAAAACTTCACCTTTCCTTCAGCTGCTTCCAAATATGCTGTTTTACGTCTCTTCCAACCAAATGACTCATTTATTTCAGATTCATCTGAATACAGACTTTCACCATCTGATTCTTCATCTTCATCGTATTCATTGTAAATACAAACCGCCGGAATTCCATTTTCTTTTAAAGCCTTTGTCTGATCCTGTATTAAAGCAACCAAAGGAGAAATAACAATTACCACTCCCGGTGTAAGCAGTCCCGCCAACTGAAAGCACATACTCTTACCGGCACCGGTAGGCATTATTGCAAAAACATCGTTTCCACTAAGCAGTTCACTGATATATCTGACCTGCTCAGGCTTCAAACCTTTCTTATAGCGTCGTTTCAAGGAATCGTATTTCACTATGTCATCCTTATACGGTTCGATAAAATAACGATCTAATTCTTTATCAAGTTCTTCTTTTGTCCACTCTTTATGCTTCATATCAATTCCCAAACCCTGTAAAACAACCGTTATATAGATAATATCATATTTTTGTTGTCCACAAAAGGACTTTTGCAAATATAATATCGATTTTTGCCTTTATTGCTGCATTTTCAAAATGTATAACTATATTCTTTCTTAACGCCATATTCCCCCTATAGCCCCACTGCGACGAGCGCAGGGGGGCTAATAATGTTTATGTACTAAATAAATATGTAGTTAAACATTAGAAGGTAATGTTTTTCATCCGTCTACGACAGGCGTGTCAGCGCGGCTGCCCCACCGTCAGACGGACTCAAACATAAGAAGAATAAAGGTCCTACATATTCTGAAGATAATGGTTACATAAACTAAGGGTTTATCGCTTTCCTTAATGGGATATCCTTAACGGATATTAAACATTTTTACTCAAGCGAGGCATTTTCAAACAGATGATGACTCCGCATCATCCAAGCGTCCTAAAAAGAGTTATCACTCTAAAACATAATAATCGCGTTACCAATATGGGCTAATGCCCAGGTTGAGTAAAAAAACATAAGAAAGGATAGACCATATGAGAACTATTATCTTAGTAACCTTATTAACTTTATTTGATTGTATTGTAATCAGAAGATTCGGAATTCTTCCGATCCCCTATTTCTGATTGTCACACAATAGAATCCTGAACTGTTTCTGATTCATTGTCTCCACCACCTCCAAAAGATAATTTCTATAACGATGTTACTTCAATTGATAGTTGAACAAAACAGGTGGGTGGATAGAGAATGGCTTTCCGCCTGCCATACTTTACTGTGTTAACTGTGTTAACAGAATCGAATCCTATTGGCTAAGGGCACCAATCCACATGGGCGTATAAATAAACGGGGAGGCAATGAATCAGTGGCAGTTCTCAAATATACTTACAGCCAGAAAGGAGGCTTGCGCATGAAACAATTTAATACCTGTAATGGGGCACCTGTGAGAAATCGCGACGGTGCCTCATCCAAAGACTTCTGGAAGATATACAACATGCTTCCATCAAACACATACCTGGATTTGAGCTTCATTGACAGCTTCTCAGACAGTCTCCTTGAGCGAATTGGATTCGCCAAGGACGGAAGTGCCGATCTTGAGAAATCTGTCTCTGAATACGAAGAATCCGTCAAGAGAGCCTTTAGAAGGCTTGGATATGATGGTTACAGGAGCCTAGAGATGATATGGAATAAAGGCTTTGGTAACTCTGTACGTATAAACATTTATATTGATTTAGAAAGACTAACTATTAAAAGTCAAGTTAAAAAATGATATTTTTTGATTAAAGTGCAGAAATGCATTTTAGATATATTTTGAACTCAGTTAGAGTTAGATGAACCTTGAAAACTGCATGACAAAAAGAGCATCTATGTAGGTGCTCAAAAAGGAGTATTGAATTAGGAAAAGTTATGATGCTTTAATGTATTGCTGATTTGTTTTTTCGAGATGATAAATGACTCGTACTAGCTTTTTTGCAGCGTGAGATAGAGCAACATTATAATGTTTACCTTCGGATCGCTTCTTGTCTAGATATTCAGCAAAAGTTGGATCCCAATGACAGACATATTTGGCCGCATTATATAGTGCGTATCGCAAATATCTGGAGCCACGTTTTTCCATATGGGAGTAAGCACCATCTAGTTGGCCTGATTGGTATGTAGATGGCGAGAAACCAGCATAAGCTAAGATTTTATCAGGAGAATCGAATCGGTTGAAATCACCGATTTCAGCAATAATCATAGCTCCCATACGATAGTTAATTCCAGGGATGCTAAGAATTGGAGAATTGATTTCATCCATGATGATTTTGATTTCATTTTCAATTTCGTCAATCTCAGAAGAAATCTCTTGAATAAGCTTAATCGTGTGTTTTAATTCTAAAGATTTTGCAGGTATGTTTGAACCAATGGAGCTTCTTGCAGCATCTCTAAAAGTTATTGCTGTTTCTTTTCCATATCGACCTTTTGATGATTCAGAAAGTAGATTGGTAAGTCTGGTAAGGTGAGCGTTAGCGACATGCTTAGCCCCCGGGAATTCAGAAAGCATTGCATAAACAGATGCCATATGAAGTGTTGGTACTAATTTTTCTAATTCAGGAAAAAGAATACAGACTAGTCTGGAAATGGAAGACTTAAGCTTGGCACGTTCCTTAACTTTATCGAAACGATAACGAGTTAATGACTTTAATTCTTCGTTGTGGTAAGATGTGTCTGAGTAGGACTTTAAGTTCACATCAGACATTAGCATAGAAGCAATTGTGCGGGCATCTACTTTATCCGTTTTCGTCTGTCTAAGGCTTAGACTTTTTCTGTACAGATTTGTATGTAACGGATTGATAACATAGGCGGGCAAACCTTTATCAATGAGATATCCTAAAAGATTGTAACTATAGTGTCCAGTGGCTTCTAGCCCTACTTTTACTTTTGTTACATCATCCATAACGGATTCGATTCTTTGATAAAGATCATTGAAACCATCTAGGTTGTTTGTGATGGTAAATACTTTGAATAATACTTCTCCATCAGAGTTTGTAATAAAGCAATCATGCTTATCCTTAGCAACATCAATTCCTACGTAAATCATAAAAATAAATCTCCTTTGAAATGTATTAATGCTGTTTTAGAACCACAGGGTGCTCCTTGCGATTGTAACCTCGTTCTAAATAAACCGTCATGCGGTATCTAACTGATTAACAAATGAACAAAGAGACTGTGGTTGGAGCCTTTCTAAAACCATCAAGTGGTAGGAGTAAAAAACCAACCCACAGCATCTTATATATCATAGTCGAACCTACGGAAGAGGTAAAGAAAAGACTATGACTTAATAGTTATAAAGACCTTGGAGAGGGTCTCTAAAAACTACTACTTTATAATACGAGGAATATATCTATGGAAAATCTTATTGAGATTAAAGACATGCATAAGATATATAATCCTGGTGAAAATGAAGTAAGAGCGTTGGACGGCGTTGACCTTTCAATTGATGACAAGGAATTTGTTGCAATAATTGGTCAGTCCGGTTCCGGTAAATCAACCCTTATGAATATGTTGGGGTGCCTTGATGTACCAACCAGTGGCAGCTATTATCTTCACGGACAGGATGTATCTCAGATGCTGGATGATGAATTATCAGATATAAGAAATAAGGAGATAGGATTTATCTTCCAGGGATTCAATCTTATATCTAATCTGACAGCTTTGGAGAATGTGGAATTACCACTTATATACAGAGGAGTAGGTAAGAAGGAAAGAACTGAACTTGCCAAGACGGCATTAGAGAAAGTTGGTCTTGGCAATCGTATGTCACATAAGCCTACTGAGATGTCCGGTGGTCAGCAGCAGAGAGTTGCCATAGCAAGAGCCATAGCGCAGGCGCCGCCTATAATCTTAGCGGATGAGCCTACCGGTAACCTTGATTCAAGGTCCAGTGAAGAAATCATGGGTATCCTTAAGGATTTACATGAAGAGGGAAGAACGGTAATTCTTATTACGCATGATAATGGTATTGCAGCAAGAGCCAAGAGAGTCATTCGTATAAGTGATGGCAGAATCATTGATGACTATATGAATGATGAAGAAACAATGGCACATGCTGATACCAATAAGAATATAGCAGGAAGTGAGATGCCTAAAGAGGCTGTAGTGAGCGAACCAGAAGAGCTTAAAGCGGAAACGGTAGCTGAGAAAACTCAGGAGGCAGAAACAGCCACAGTAGAGAATGATAATCAGGCAGCGACAGAAAATAATGAGACCCACACCATGCTTGCTAATTATGATGATGAGCCTGCAGGGGATAAGGAGGAATAAATGAGCAAGAAAAAAGATGTAGAACTTACAAGAGAAGAAAGAACTAAAAAGCAAAAAAGAAAAAGAATCTTACTTATAGTAGGAGGAGTATTATTATTCTTCTTTATCGTAATTGTTGTGGCAGTAATTATCATTGCAAAGAATATTTCCAATTCTTTTGCAACAGGTGCTGAAGTAGAGAAGATGGAAGCAAGAGATATTCAGTCAAGCTTCACAATTGGCGGTACCATTCAAAGTGATAATACTGTTAATCTTACAACCCCTTCAGCCATTCTGGTTGCTGATGCAATTCCGGTTGGTACTTTTGTTAAGAAGGGTGATCCTATCTTAGTATTTGACAGAACATCTTTTGATGAAGCTTATACACTTGCAGATGTTCAGGATACAATCTCCATGAATACATATTTATCTTCAATGGAGAAGATGGATGATGCACTTACAAAGTTAAATGCAGCACAGGCTAACGTTAATAAATATACAAAACTCGTTAATGAGCAGCAGGCTATAGTTGATAATCTTAAGGCGGGAATGTCTGATACAGATAAGACAATTGCACAGCTTCAGAGTAAAATCGCCATCGCCTCAGCAGAACTTAAAGAATATACACTTTATGCTACGAGTGGTGATACTTATGGCATGTCTGCTGAAGGTAATAGTACTTATGAGTCATATGCTGAAGCAAAGGAACTTGAAATCGCTCAGGCATCAAGAGAACTTGCAGCACTTCAAAGCGGTATGACAAATGTTAATCAGACAACTGCATTATCTGATGCAACAACAAAACTTACTGAGTATAAGGCTGAACTTGCTAAAGCTAAAGGCGAAGTAGAAACTTACGGAGCAACTGCCGGTAATGAATATGACAGAGAGAATGTTCTCCTTAATGGTCAGATTACACAGATTAATATTGGAAAAGGAACAGAGATTCTTGATAATTATGCAGATGGTATTGTAAGAGCTCCATATGATGGTGTGCTTATTGCACTTGCAACAACAAAGGGCAATTATACAACTCCAAATAGTACATTCGCGACTTTTGCAAGTCTTGATGATGTAAGCCTTCTTGTAAGTCTTACAAAGAAGGACTTGGACAGTCTTGATGTTGGAGACAAGGCTTCAATCAAGATTCTTGATAAGACATATGAAGGCGTTGTATCACAGGTTAACAGAATGGCTACAACAACTGCCAACGGTACAACAAGTATCGGTGCAATTGTTGATATAAAGACACCTGATGATGATATTTATATCGGTCTTGAAGGTAAGGCTACAATTACAACAGCTGATGAAACAGGAGTTAACAGTATTCCAATTGAAGCCCTTAATTCAGACAATGATGGTGATTACGTTTATGTAGTTGATAATAAGATGACAGTTTCGAAGAAATATATTGAAACAGGTATTTCATCAGCAGATTATATTGAAGTTAAGAGTGGTCTTGATGAGTCAGACTGGATTGTAACATCATATACAATCGAGCCTATGGAAGGCGAGACACTTGTTGTAAGTACACCAGAGTATCTTGAGCAGATGGGACAGTAATATCGAATGGGACAGGCTGTAGAATATATTAAAATTGCATTTAAAAGTATTCTTGCCAACAAGATGCGTTCACTTCTTACCATGCTTGGTATTATTATTGGTATTTCCTCAGTTATTGCCATAACAGGTCTTGGTAACGGCGTCAGTGATTATGTTGAGGATTCTCTGACCGGCTCCTTCGCAGGTCAGATTCAGGTTGTATGTGTATCTGAATCTTTCACCAAAGAAGATGTGGATAAGGTTATTGATTCCGTTCCGGGTGTAAAAGTATTTACCATGACTCAGAATACTTACGTAACTTCTTATTCCAAGAAAGGCCGTTTTCAGACATGGCTTACCTGCTGTCATTATACCAATGATAAAGCAACGCCTGATCAGGGATTTGTTTCGGGCAGGTATTTTAACGAACATGAGTATGACAGTAATGCCAGAGTCTGTGTAATTCTGGAGAATTCTGCCATGAATCTTTTCGGAAGTACTGATGTTGTAGGTAAAACCATTGAGGTGGATTTTGGAACAGGTAATGAAGAGGAATTTGAAATCGTCGGAGTAAGAGAACTTAACAAAAGTACAGCTTACGAGACATACTACTATGATGATGTTGAGATGGAAATTCCTTACAGTACCTATCTTGATATTATGGATTATGACGAAGAGGATTACTATATTTCACAGCTTCTTTTGATGGCTGATAATACAGACATTCAGGAGGAAGTTGTGGATCAGGTTGTGGCTGTTCTTAACAGAGCACATGGTTTTAAGAAATCCGATCATGATATTCAGATTGTTGATATTAACAGTTATACAGATAATATTACAAATATTGTTGGATATGTAACTTTATTCATCACTTTCGTTGCGGCCATCGCTCTTTTCGTTGGTGGTATCGGTGTTATGAATATCATGCTGGTTTCGGTTACTGAAAGAACCGGCGAGATTGGTATTCGTAAGGCTCTCGGCGCCAAGACAGGTTCCATTATATGGCAGTTCCTGGCTGAGTCTGCGATTATATCGCTAATTGGTGGTGTTATTGGAATAATTATTGGATACTTGCTTGCGATGGTTCTTGCATTTGTTGCAGGTAAGATTGCGCAGATGTCAATACATTCATCCATTAACTTAATGACGGTACTTGTAGTAGTAATATTCTCTACTGCAATAGGTATATTCTTTGGTATTTATCCGGCTTTGAAGGCGGCTAAATTAAATCCGATTGAAGCTTTAAGACAGGAGTAAGAATGAGACAGATTTTAGAATATTTTAAAATTGCATTTTTCAATCTTAAAGCAAATAAGATGAGAACTTTCCTGACCATGCTGGGTATCATCATTGGTATCGGCTCGGTTGTGGTTGTTGTGTCATCAGGTATGGGCGTTAAGAAAAGTCTTGAATCTGAGGTTACTTCCCTGGTTGGTTCGTATGTGGACATTTATGCTCAGACAGATGATATTACCTTAAATGATGATGACCTTGAAGCTATTAGTAAGATTCCGCATGTTACCGGACTTGGAAGGCAGTATTCGACACGTAACGCATCAGTGGAAACAAGCAGCAAGTATTTTAAAGCACAGGTTACTTACGAGTCGGCTAACTTCCAGGAGTATAACAGAGCGAAGCTTGTGCAGGGACGATTCTTCACAGAGGATGAGGAAGAAAGAGCAGCAGCAGTCTGCATTATAGATGAGGAAGATGCAAAGGCTATATTTGGACACAAATCGGTAATTGGTTATAAACTTGATGTGACAATTGTAAATACCACTGAAGAATATGTAATAGTTGGTGTAAGAGAGCATAAGGGTGCCGGCCTGGATGGGCTTTTGTATGGTATAAGTGGTTCACAGGAAAGAACTGTTACTCTGGAAGTTCCATTTAACACAGTCCTTGAAAAATGCGTGCCGGAACATCTTGTAGATACTTTTACAGGCGGCAGTGTATCTTTGCTTGTTGATGATATGGAAAATGGGCCTGAAGTAGGTAAAAAAGCCATGAATCTTCTTAATAAAAGACATCATGTTGTTGATAAGGATAACGGCTTTTCATATTATGAGATGTCATTCCTTACTGAAACAGTCAGCGGTACGCTCCTTATTGTAACACTGCTTATCAGTTTTATTGCGGCTATAGCACTTCTTGTTGGTGGTATAGGCGTTATGAATATCATGCTGGTTACTGTAACTGAGAGAACTAAGGAAATAGGTATCAGAAAAGCTCTTGGAGCAAGAACCAATTCCGTTATGCTTCAGTTCTTAATAGAGTCAGGTGTTATTGCACTTGTTGGTGGAACCATTGGTCTTGTTGGCGGATATACATTATCAGTTGTTGGATGTGCAATAGCTTCGAAGGTGGTTGGAAGTTTCCATATCGCGCCTGATTTTAATCCGTTCTTTATTCTTGGAACCATGATATTCTCTATGGGAATCGGTATATTCTTTGGAGTAATTCCGGCGAAGAAGGCGGCTAAACTTACACCGGTTGATGCGCTGAGACATAAGTAATTTGTTATGAGAAGATGTGTGATTGTTGGCGGAGCCGACATAAACAATTATGAATATTTAAAGAATATAATCATGGAAGATGATTATGTGATTTACTGCGACAGCGGGCTTAAGCATATGGATAAATTAGGGCTTAAGCCTTCTTTGATTGTCGGGGATTTTGACTCTCATGTGAATCCTCATATGGATGTGGAGACAATTGTACTGCCAACTGTGAAAGATGATACGGATACTTTTTTTGCGGCTAAAGAGGGAGTGAAAAGAGGGTTCGGGGATTTTGTTTTGATTGGGGTAATTGGGGAAAGGCTTGATCATTCGCTTGCGAATGTGTCTATACTTTTGTATCTTCGTGCAAATGGCAGGAGGGCGCAGATAATTGATGATTATTCTGTTATGAAAATTGTGGGTTTTGAAACAGAATATATATCTGATGAGTATTCCTTTTTCTCGCTTCTTAATGTTACAGGAAAAGCGAATGGAATCACAATTAAGAATGCTAAGTATGAACTTGAAAATGGGTGTATAAATGCGGATTACCAGTATGGGGTAAGTAATGAAATAACCCCGGGCAAGGTGGCCGAGGTTAGTGTTAGTGATGGTGAGCTGTTGTTGGTAATGGTTAGATGATCGCCGGCTGGTGTGGCGCGGCCGGGCTCGCTGGGGCGATAGGCGAGGCCGTGGCGAAGATCTAACGGCGAATGGCGCCGATTATCACACAGATTAAGAAGCCAACCATATCGACTGCAACAATTGTAGCACCCACAGGAGTGTTGATTAAGATTGAAAGAATGATTCCTGATAAGGTGCATACTACTGAAAATACAGCAGAGAATATGGTTACTGATTTAAAACTGTTATATATTCTCATGGCTGAAAGAGCCGGGAATATGATAAGTGCTGACACCAAAAGTGAACCCACAAGATTCATGGCAAGCACGATAATAACTGCGATTACAATGGCGGTTACGAAGTTAAGAATCTTAACTTTTGTTCCTACCGCTTTGGCAAAATTCTCGTCAAAAGTAATTGCAAAAATATAATTATAAAGCAGTATAAAAAATGTCACGACAACAACGGAAAGAATAATACATAATATTACATTCCAGTTAGTAAGTGTCATTATGGAAGTGCTTCCAAAAAGGGTACTGCAGACATCTCCTGAAAGATTGGAAGATGGACTGAATATATTCATTAGAAGATAACCAAGTGCCAGTGCGCCGACAGATATCATGGCAATGGCCGCATCTCCCTTTATCTTGGCATTCTGCCCTGCGCTTAAAATAACAATAGCGCTTATAACCGTAATAGGAAGAATAACATACATATTGATGGAACCAAGCCCCAGAACGGCTGCAATGGCCATTCCACCGAAGGCTACGTGTGATAAACCATCTCCAATAAATGAGAGCCTTTTAAGTACCAGTGTAACGCCTAAAAGGGAAGAGCAGAGCGCAATAAGCACACCTACGATCAAAGCCTTCTGTACAAATGGTTTGGATAAATATAATGCTAAAACAGAAAGTGTATCATTCATGAGCTTCACTTCCTTTCACATATATTTCACCAAGATCTGATGCTAAATATTCTTCAGTTGTTCCATAATAAATCTTCGAGCCGATATGAAGAATGTGCTTTGCATATCTTACGGAAGACAAGATATCATGGGATATCATGATAATACTTATTCCCTCATTATTAAGCTGTTTTATAATATCATACATCTCAAGTGTAACCTTTGGATCAAGGCCTGCTACAGGCTCATCGAGAAGGAGCATCTTCTTTGTTGCACAAAGGGCTCTTGCAAGTAAGACTCTCTGCTGCTGACCACCGGAAAGATCGCGGTAGCAGTTGTTCGCAAGGTCATCAATGCCAAGTCTTACCATGTTATCCATGGCAAGTTTCTTATCTTCTTTACTGTAGAAAAGTCTTCCTTTAAGTCTTGACTGGCAGCCTGATAAAACAACCTCTTTAACACTTGCAGGAAAGTCTCTCTGAACCTTGGTCTGCTGCGGAAGATAGCCAACTTCAGTTGCATTGATTCCAGGCATTTCAACTGTGCCGGAAATAGGTTTTTGGAGTCCAAGGAGAGTACGCATAAGCGTGGACTTACCTGCGCCATTTTCTCCGACAATGCAAAGATAATCTCCCTCTTCAAGAGTGAAAGATAAGTCCTTTATAAGTATGGAATTGTCATAACCCAAAGTCAGGTCTTTTGCAATTAATTCTTCCAATTTTTTATCCTTAAATCCTAATTATTCTAACGCTTTTTTAAGTATCTCGAGGTTATCTGTCATAATCTGAAGATATGTTTTGCCGCCCTCGATATCAGTCTGATTTATGCCCTGCATTGAATCAAGAACCAGAATTTCCTGGTCTTTGTCTGTGGTATTTTCGATAACTGTTTTGGCGATTGATTCGTCACTTCCTTCAGTTACCAGAACAGTCTTAAGTCCTAACTCATTAACCTTATCAGACAAGAAAACAATAGTTTCAAAATCCGCCTCTGTCTCAGCGCTGCATCCTACAAATGCTGCGTAGTAGTTAAGGTTATAATCATCTGTTAAATATCTGAATGGAAATCTGTCTCCAAATAAAATTGTATCTTTGGATGCATTTTCCACAGCATCTTTATACTGATTATCAAGTGTTTTTAATGCCACGCTGTAATTAATGCAGTTGGTAAGATAAACGCTTTCATTATCCGGGTCAAGTTCTGTCATTGCATCCGTGATTTCGTAGATAATATCTTCGGCATTTTCCAAAGATAACCATACGTGCTCGTCGTATTCAATCTCCCCTTCTTCGGATTCTTCTTCCTCAGATTCTTCTTCCTCTTCCTGCATTCCTTCAACGATTTCTTCTTCCTTTATATTTTCACTTAATACATCAAGAAGATTGATGACTTTCATTTCATCATTGCCTGATTCTTTTAATACATCGTCAACCCAGGCGTCCGACTCGCCGCCTACATATATAAAAAGATCAGCGTCTGAAATTGCAACTATGTCCTGTGCGGTTGGCTGGTAGCTGTGAAGGTCCACGCCGTTGTCAGCAAGAAGCATCAGGTCGATATTGGCATCTGCATCTTTGATGATTTCTTTGGTCCAGTCATATTCAGGGAAGATGGTGGTAACAATCTTTATTGTTTCCTTACTTTCATCAGTTCCCCTTACCTCGTAGGTTTCGTGGCTTGATGCTGATGTGTTGCTGCAGCCCTGCATCAAAAGAGCGCCGGTCATGGCGCCTAAAAGGGCGGTTATTATAAGTGATTTACGATTTATTAATTTCATTATGATTCTTCTTTCTTAGTGTTTGTATGTGTTGGTGCGCTTTTGTTAAAGTGCGGCGCAGTCCTTGCATATTCCGTAGAATACGGTTCTCATTGGGTCCACCTTAAAGCCGTGATGCTCTGCGATATGCTCTTCAAAGAGTGTAACCTCGTGGCATTCTAAGTGAATTATTTTGCCACATTTCTCGCATTTTAAGTGGAACATCTGCTGGCAGCCATTTGCATCGTTCTGGCCAATGTACTCGTAGCAGGCGGAGGAGGTTTCGTCGATGTTATATTTCTTAACCACGCCCTCGCTGATTAATTTATCCAGCTGTCTGTAAATGGTTGTGGTTCCCACCTTAATGCCTTTGGTTTTGAAATACATATCAAGGTCGGCGACTGTAAAATGACCGGGTCCCTTACTTTCAAGGAAATTAAGAATTTCCTGTTTTTGCTTGGTATTATATTTTGTCTTGATATCCATATATAACTCCTAAAAACAAAAATGAAAATCATTTTCAATTTTTGATTATAAGAGTTAATTTAATAAAAGTCAAGGAAAGCGGGGCGGATATTTTGCAAACTTGCAAAAGAGGCGCAAATTTTATACAATAGATAATGGTTTAAAAGGCGAAATAAAGGAGTGCGTATGCAGGGACTTAATAAGGAAATAAATTTAAATGGAAAAATGATTGGAGAGGGACACCCGGCGTATATTATTGCCAGTATGGGCGCTAATCATATGGGTGATCTTGATGTTGCAAAAAGTATAATCAGGGCGGCTAAAGAGGCGGGTGCTGACTGCGTTAAGATTCAGACATATGAGCCAGAGACCCTGACTATAAATTGCGATAATAAGTATTTTAAGGATATTCCCAGCAGGGGAGAGACGCTGTATCATCATTACAGTAAATGTTCCATGCCTCTTTACTGGATTGAGGAGTTGTTTCATGAGGCCAAAGAGGTGGGAATTGATATTTTTTCCACGGCTTATGATTATCAGACTGTTGATTTTCTGGAAGATTTGGATAATCCGTTCTACAAGGTGTGTTCTTATGAATTGACGGATCTTGATTTTATACTATATGCGGCGTCAACAGGTAAGCCTTTGTTTGTTTCCACAGGTATGGCTGCCTGGGAAGAAATATATGAAGCGGTAGAAACCGTTATTGAGGGAGACGGCGAGGATCTTTGCCTTATGATAAGCACGGGCGCTTTTCCGTCATCTACGTCGGATATGCATCTTGCGAATATCAGGGATATAAAGAATAAACTGGGTATTCCGGTTGGTTTATGCGACCACTCCATCGGTTCAATCGGTGCAATTACAGCTGTTGCATACGGTGCAGATGTGATTGAGAAGAATATTTGCTTAACCAGAGATCCTGACAGTGCGGATGCTCCTTATTCCATGACAGTGGAAGAATTTAAGGAGATGGTAGACTGCATCAGGGATGCAGAACGTGCCATCGGCGATGTGGAATATGGCTGCTTTGAGGCGGATCAGGGAAGGTATGCTTTAAGGCGTTCACTCTTTGTAACGAAGGATGTTGAGAAGGGCGAATTTTTCACAGAAGATAATATAAGAAGTATCAGGCCGGGCAACGGTATCGCGCCTAAATATTACAGAGACGTGCTTACCATGACGGCGGATATGAGTATTAAGAAGGGTACTCCTTTCTCCTTTGACATGGTTCAGCCGGGAGTGATTCTGGCGCTTTCTGATGACGAAGACTGCTTCCAGGGCCTGTTTAACGGCGACCTTTATCAGATATCTCATGAGGTTGATATTGATATGATTAAGACCTTGGACCCTTCACAGATTATTATTTATAAGTATAAATATGAAATTTCCGAAGAAATCGAGAAATTTATGGAAGGCAGAATCGCCAGGGTAGAACGCGGCGAGGAAGCCAAAGCGATGATAATTAAGACTTTCTTTAATTAAGGATAATTATGGAATTAGTTACTATAATCGTGCCTGTTTACAATACCTCTAAGTATCTTAACAAGTGCCTGGATACGCTACTTGCGCAGACTTATGAGAATATAGAGATTATTCTGGTGGATGACGGCTCTACGGATAATTCTCTTGAGATTTGTAAGAGTTACGAGGAAAAAGATAAAAGAATAGTAGTTATATCCAAGGCTAATGGCGGCTCGTCTTCTGCAAGAAATGTGGGGCTTGATGCTGCGAAGGGCAGTTATGTGGGCTTTGTGGACAGCGATGACTACGTGGACGGGGATTTTGTCAGCCTTATGATGGAGGCCATAGAGAAATATGATGTGCCAATGGCGCAGATTTCGAGAGATGAAATTAATGAAGATGGCACGAAAAGAGATGATATCTGCACGCCTCCGAAGGAAGATTATATGATATCGTCGAAAGAGCAGCTTCGGGAACTTCTTCTTCACAGAGGAGACTGCAGCTACTGTACAAGGATTACCAGAAAAGATTTATTTGATGGTTTACGCTTCCCGGAAGGGAAACTAAATGAAGATTTTTATCTTATGATAAATATGCTTCCGAGGATAGAAAAATTTATAATTTTACCATCTCAGGGTTATCATGTGTTCTACAGACTGGGAAGTAACAGCCGCGCAGAGGATGCCAGAAATAATTTTTCGAGGGTATTTACGGACTGTGTGGACAATGCAGATTATGTGATGAAGGTGGTTGAAAAATCCTATCCGGATCTTAAAAAGGAAGCTCTCAGATTCAATTTATTCCAGAGGCTGGAGTATCTTCTGCACATCCCAATCAGGCAAATGACCAAGTCGGACAATTACTATTTGAGTGTGGTTAAGTATGTAAGAAAACATTATTTTTCACAAATGTTAAATCCATATTTAACTTTTAAGAATAAGATATATTTATGCCTCCTTGGAGCGGCTCCGAGGACGGTGAGAGTGGTCCATGCCAGGATAAAGGGGTGGGATTACTAGGGGGAGCAGGATGGCGTTGAGGTGTACATTACCCCGTCCCAAGTGACACCGGGTGACAAGGTGCATTTTACCCCGTCCCAGGTGACACCGGGTGACAAGGTGCACATTACCCCGTCCCTAGTGGCAAAATGTATATTAATATGATATAATAATAAGGTTAAATATTTACAAGGAGATTAGTTATGGACTTATCACAAACACAATTTTTTTCAGTTCCAAATGAAGTGGACGTAAGTGTAGAAAAAATTCTGGAAATGGTTTATCAGGCTCTTACCGAAAAGGGATACAATCCTGTTAACCAGATTGTTGGTTATATTATGTCCGGTGACCCGACATATATCACAAGCCATAAGAGTGCCAGAAGCCTTATCATGAAAGTTGAAAGAGATGAGCTTGTAGAAGCAATGCTTAGAAGCTACATCAGAGAGAAAGGCTGGTAGGATGAGGATATTAGGCTTGGACTTCGGCTCTAAAACCGTGGGAGTGGCAGTAAGTGATGAGAATGAATTCTTGGCTTCCGGGGTTGAGACTATTAGAAGAGAAAGAGAAGACAAACTTCGAAAGACCTATGCCAGGATTGAAGCGTTAATTGTTGAGCTTGGCGTAGAGAAAATAGTTCTTGGCTTGCCATTTACACTTGATGGCGAAGAGGGAGTCAGGGTTCAAAAGACCAGGGATTTTGGAGAGAATCTTCAAAGAAGAACAGGACTTGATATTGAATACCAGGATGAGAGACTCACAACAGTTGAAGCTTATAATCTCATGAGTGAGTCAGGTGTTAAAAAAGATAAACAGCTCCAGATGGTGGATGAAGTTGCGGCAACGATTATACTTCAGGATTATCTGGATGCGAAGAAGGGTTAAATATGGGGATCAAAGTGGAAAAAATTATTTTAAATCCTGATAACGAGGATAGAATTGAGTTCTTTGTATTGGAGCAGACTACTGTGGCAGGTGTGGATTATCTCCTGGTTACAGATTCTGAAGAAGGGGATGGAGAAGCCCTGATTCTTAAGGACAAATCCAAAAAAGAAGACACAGAAGCAGTATATGAAATTGTCTCCGATGATAAAGAGTTAAAAGCACTGGCGGATATTTTTGAAAATCTGCTGGATGATGTTCAATTCGTATCCGATGATGAGTAATCACGGATTGAAGGGAGATATTACAATTGGACAAGGTTAAAATTATTCCTTTAGGCGGTTTGGAGCAGATAGGACTTAATATGACCGCCATTGAATATGATGACAACATCGTTGTTATAGACTGTGGTCTGGGTTTTCCGGACAATGATATGCTGGGTATCGATCTGGTTATTCCGGATGTGACATACCTTAAAGACAATTTAAGTAAAGTCAGAGGCTTATTCATAACTCATGGTCATGAGGACCATATTGGTGCGATTCCATATGTTATGAAAGAACTGCCGGGGGTGCCGGTTTACGGTACGACCTTAACCTGCGGAATCATCGAACTTAAGTTAAAAGAGTTCGGGCTGGACTCCGTTGTGGAATTAAGACAGGTTACATTTGGGGATACCCTGGTGGCAGGACCTCTTAAAGTTGAATATATAAGAACCAATCACAGCATCGTTGATGCTGCAGCTCTTGCAATATATACACCTCAGGGAATTATTATTCACACGGGTGATTTTAAGGTTGATTATACACCGGTTTACGGTGATGCAATTGACCTTCAGAGATTTGCGGAACTTGGTCATCACGGAGTACTGCTTCTTATGAGCGACTCAACCAATGCGGAGAGACCGGGATTCACTCCGTCGGAGAAAACTTTAAAACATACTTTTGAAAGTCTGTTTCTAGAGCACGAAGAGAAGAGACTTATTATAGCGACCTTTGCTTCCAACGTGGACAGGGTTCAGCAGATTATTAATACGGCTCAGAGATTCAAACGTAAGGTTGCGGTTGAAGGCAGGAGTATGAACAATATCATCAATACTGCCATCAGACTTGGAAGAATCAGTATTCCTGAAGGACTTCTGGTGGATATTGATACACTAAATAATCTTCCACCGAAGGATGTATGTATTATTACGACGGGTTCTCAGGGTGAGAGTATGGCGGCACTTAGCCGTATGGCTCTGGGTATTCATAAGAAGATTGATATAGGACCTACGGACACGGTGATTTTTTCATCCCATCCGATTCCGGGTAATGAAAAAGCAGTTATCAAAATCGTTAATGAGCTGCATAAGAGAAGGGCAACTGTTGTTATTGAAGATGCCCATGTTTCAGGCCATGCCTGCCAGGAAGAGATTAAATTAATATATGCTCTTACAAGTCCTAAGTATGCCCTTCCGGTGCACGGCGAATATAAACATCGTCTTGCCAATGCGGCGATAGCGAAGGACCTTGGAATTCCTTGCGAAAATATATTTATGCTTAATTCAGGTGACGTGCTTGAAGTCAGCAAGGACAGCTGCCAGATAAATGGTAAGGTAGAAGCAGGATATGCATATGTGGACGGACTTGAAATAACCAATGCGCAGAATGCTTCACTTCGCGACAGGCAAAGACTGTCGGAAGAAGGTATCGTGGTGATTTCAGCAGTCGTTGATTTAGAGGGCAAGGACCTTTATTCAGTGCCGCAGGTTATGGACAGAGGTATAAGCATAACCCAGGAAATCGATGCAAAGTGGGCTCAGGAAGTTGGCGAGAAGTTCACGCAAAGTTATTACGACTGCATGGAAAAAGGCATCAATCAGAAGACCAAACTTATTACGGAACTTCGTAACAGCGTAAGCTCATATATCTGGTCGACAATGAAGAAGAGACCGCTTGTGCTTATTATACTTGAGGAGTTATAGATTTAAAGTTATGTTGGAATTTGATAAAGAGACAAAAGAATTTGTGGCGAAGCTTAAGCAGAGTCATATATATCTTGAATACTTAAAGGCCAAGGAAGAGGCCATTAAGGATGAGAATCTGTGGAACAGAATCTTGGACTACAGAAGAAACAGATTCGATATGTCCAGCATCTTAAACGGCCGGGAGATATATGACAGAATTGAAATATTTGAAAGAGATTATGCAGATCTCTATGATAATGAAATCGCCAGAAATTATCTGGATGCAGAACTTGCACTTTGCAGACTGCTTCAGGATATCAGTCTGAGCCTTGTGGCAGACTTGGACTTCTAGGAGAGTGAGATGAAAGACAGTAAAGTACTTGTCAAAATTTTATACGCAGTAATTCGAATATCAGCAGTTGTTATTGTGCTGCTTCTTCTTTATAAGCTTCTGTTCTGGTCCTATGATTTTGGATACAGAATCTTCTCGGACGAGCCGATGGAAGCGGGACTTGGAAGAACCATAAGCGTGGCAATTGTGGATGGCAAAAGTGTAAAAGAAGTGGGAGAACTCTTAGAGAATAAGGGACTTATTCGTAATTCCACTCTTTTTGTATTTCAGGAGAAGTTTTCTGAATACGAAGGCATGATGAAGCCGGGCGTATATGAACTTAGTACCTCAATGACTCCACAGGAGATTATTGAATTCATGGCTACGGAGCAGGAGACAGAGGAAGAAGAAATAGAAGAGGGTAATTCCAACGGAGCATCCATCGGTGATGAGGATGAAGTCGAAGTCGAAGGCGAAGAAGAACTGGTTAATCCGGACATAACTGATGGCGAGAATGCTGAAGGCGAAAGCACGCAAGGCGCAGATGAGGTGAATGAATAGTCATGGATTATGAAAGACTTGAAGTATTCTTATCTACTTTGGCTGATGACAATGGAGAATATATTGAAGGCTTAAGAGAGAAGGCACTATCTGATGATGTTCCGATTATCAGACGAACCTCGGAAAGACTGATTAAATTTATCATTAATACATATCAGCCTAAAACCATTCTTGAGATAGGCACAGCAGTTGGATACAGCGCTATCTTCATGGCAAGTATCAGTAATGCTCGCATAACAACTATTGAAAAATACCCGCCCAGAATCACAGAGGCAAAAAAGAACTTTGAAGAGTGCGGCTATGGTGAGAGAATAACTTTCCTTACAGGGGATGCAATAGAGATACTTAAAGAACTTGAAGGCTCGTATGACATGATATTTATGGATGCAGCCAAGGGACAGTATCAGGTATTTCTTGAAGATTCATTAAGGCTTCTTGATAAAAATGGAATCCTGGTCTGTGACAATGTGCTTCAGGAAGGCGATGTTTTGGAATCAAGATATGGTGTTAAAAGGAGAGATCGCAGCATTCATTCAAGGATGAGAGATTTCTTATATGACATCACTCATGATGAAAAACTTGTATCAACAATCATTCCACTTGGAGATGGAATGAGTCTTACGACTTATAAAAAATAAGTGGTTAAAACCACATTTTAAGGAATATATATGGATAGAAAAGTTGAACTTCTTGTTCCTGCAGGAAGTCTGGAAGTACTTAAAATTGCAATAATGTTTGGAGCCGATGCGGTATATATTGGAGGAGAAGAATTCTCATTAAGAGCCAAGGCTGCAAACTTTAGTGATGAAGATATGATTGCGGGCATTGATTTTGCACATAAGTTTGGAAAGAAAGTTTATGTAACAGTAAATATCTTTGCACATAATTATGATATGGATGAGGCAGTAGATTACTTAAAAAGGCTTAATGAGATTAAGCCGGATGGTCTTATTATGTCTGATCCGGGACTTATTTCACTTGCTTTTGAATATGCTCCGAATGTGGAAGTTCATATTTCGACCCAGGCTAACAATACCAATTATATGACATATAAATTCTGGTATAAGATGGGCGTTAAGAGAGTTGTAAGTGCAAGAGAATTATCTTTAGAAGAGATAAAGGGAATAAGAGAAAATATTCCTGATGATATGGAGATAGAGTCATTTATTCATGGCGCTATGTGTATCTCTTATTCGGGAAGATGCCTTCTGTCTAATTATTTTACCGGTAGAGATGCCAACAGGGGTGAGTGCACTCATCCATGCAGATGGCAGTATGCGGTAATGGAAGAACAAAGACCGGGTGAATATCTTCCTGTTTACGAGAATGAAAGAGGAACATATATTTTTAATTCCAAGGACCTTTGCATGATAGGATATATTCCTGAAATGATAGATGCAGGAATCGATTCATTCAAAATCGAAGGCAGAATGAAGACATCGCTTTATGTGGCAACTGTTGCAAGAACCTACAGAAAAGCGATTGATGATTATTATAAAAGTATTGATACATATAAGGCCAACATGGACTGGTACATGGATGAAATATCCAAGTGTACATACAGAAAGTTTACCACCGGATTTTATTTCGGAAAGCCTAATGAAGAAACACAGATTTATGACAGCAATACCTATATAAGTGAATATATTTATTTAGGTTTTGTGGAAGAGATAAAGAACGGAAAATACAGAATCACCCAGAGAAACAAGTTCTTAATCGGAGATGAAATTGAGATCATGAAACCGGGCGGTGAGAATGTAATTGCAAAGGTTATCAATATAGAAGATGAGGAAGGTAATGTGGTACCTGCTGCATCTCATGCAAAGCAGACTTTGTATATTACACTCAGTGAAAAAGCAGATGAATATGACATATTCAGAGTTCAGAATAAAGATGTAAAAAAGCCTTAAATAAGGTACAGATATATGAGAGGAAAATTAAATGAACAAGATTAACATTGAAGAAATCTTTGGACAGAATGTATTCAGCTTAGGCGTAATGAAAGAATACATTAAGTCTGAAAAAGCCTATGCTGATGTAGTAGAGATTATCAAGCATGGCGGAGAACTTAACTTGGAAACTGCTGATATTGTGGCAGATGCAATGAAGAGATGGGCCATTGAAAGAGGAGCTACTCATTTTACACACTGGTTCCAGCCACTTACAGGATATACTGCTGAGAAGCATGATTCTTTTATTACTCATCCTAATGATGATGGAAAAGTTATTCTTAAATTCTCAGGTAAGGAATTAATAAAAGGTGAGCCTGATGCATCATCATTCCCATCAGGTGGACTAAGAGCAACATTCGAAGCAAGAGGTTATACAACCTGGGATATTACATCACCTGCTTTCCTTAAGGAAGATGCAACAGGAACAATTCTCTGTATTCCTACAGCATTCTGTTCATATAAGGGTGAGGCTCTTGATAAGAAGACTCCGCTTCTTCGTTCCATGGAAGTGCTTGATAAGCAGACTTTAAGACTGCTTCGTCTTCTTGGAAATACAACATCAACCAAGGTTACTGCCAATGTTGGTGCTGAGCAGGAATATTTCCTGATTGACAGAGATTTATATTTAAACAGATATGACCTTATTTATACAGGCAGAACACTCTTTGGTGCACCTGCTCCTAAGGGACAGGAAATGGATGACCACTACTATGGATGCATCAGAGAAAGAATCGGTGCCTTCATGAAAGACATCAATGTGGAACTCTGGAAACTTGGTGTAACAGCGAAGACACAGCATAATGAAGTTGCACCGGCGCAGCACGAACTTGCTCCGATTTATGAGGTTGCTAATATCGCAGTAGACCACAACCATCTTGTAATGGAGACAATGAAGGAAGTGGCTGAGAGACATAATCTTACATGCCTTCTTCATGAGAAACCATTTGCTCATGTTAATGGTTCAGGTAAGCATAATAACTGGTCCATCTGTACTGATGACGGTATCAATTTACTTGATCCGGGGGATACACCAAATGATAATATTCAGTTTCTGTTATTCTTATCCTGCATTATGAAAGCAGTTGATGAGCATGCTGATCTCCTTCGTCAGAGTGCATCAGATGTTGGTAACGATTACAGACTTGGTGCTGATGAAGCACCACCTGCAATTATTTCAATCTTCCTTGGGGAGCAGCTTGAAGATGTTGTTAAGCAGTTAGTTGAAACAGGTGAGGCAGCAAACTGTATCGAGGGCGGCGTTCTGGAAACAGGTGTATCTTATCTTCCTGATCTAGAGAAGGATGCAACAGACAGAAACAGAACATCACCATTTGCATTCACAGGAAATAAATTCGAATTTCGTATGGTAGGTTCACAGGATTCAATCGGTGACCCTAACGTAATATTAAATACAATCGCGGCCGAGGCTTTTGCACAGGCAGCTGATGTTATTGAAAAGTCTGATGATGTTGCAATGGCAGTTCATGATCTCATCAAAGAGAATATGACAAAGCATCAGAGAATTATCTTTAATGGCGACGGATATTCAGAGGACTGGATTAAGGAAGCAAAGAGAAGAGGTCTTCCTAATCTTCCAACAATGCTTGATGCTGTTGATACATTAACAACAGATAAGTCCATTGCCTTATTCGAGAAGTTTGGTATTTTCACAAAGGCAGAACTTGAATCAAGAAAAGAAGTCTTATATGAAAAATACGCCAAGACCATGAATATTGAAGCAACATGTATGGTTGAGATGGCATCAAAGCAGATTATTCCTGCAGTAATTAATTATATTGGCAGACTTACAGATGTGGTTTTGGCAACGGATAAGGCAGGCGTAAATAATCGTGCAATTAAGGAGATTTTATATAAGTCATCTGATTACTTAGACAGAATGCAGGAAGCATTAACAAAGCTTCAGAATAATCTTGAGTTCGCACAGGCAATTGCTGATTACAAGAAGAGAGCTTTTGCATACAGGGATGTGGTTAAGGTAACCATGGATGAATTAAGAGTTGAAGCTGATAAACTTGAAATGATAGTTGATAAAGAAGACTGGCCGATTCCAACTTATGGGGATTTGTTGTTTGAGGTATAGTGTGTATTAATAATCAAAGTGGCCTTAAGGCTAAAGAAGGAGGTATTATGGAGAATCCGGTATTGGTAATTATGGCAGCAGGTATGGGTAGTCGTTATGGTGGTCTTAAGCAGATTGACCCGGTAGACAAAGAGGGTAACAAAATCATCGACTTCTCAATCTATGATGCGTACAGGGCAGGTTTCAAGAAAGTAATCTTCATTATCAAGAAAGAGAATGAAGAATTATTCGAAGAAGTTATTGGAAAAGCAGTAAGAAATAAGATGGAAGTTGAATATGCATTCCAGGATTTAAATGATGTTCCTGAAGGTTTTGTAATTCCTGAAGGAAGAGTTAAACCTTGGGGTACAGCACATGCAATTTACTGTGCAAGAAATATCATTAACGGTCCTTTTGCAGTAATTAATTCTGATGATTATTACGGCGTTGATGCATTCCAGGTTATGTATGATTTCCTTACAACTCATGAAGATGATGAGAAGCATCGTTTTGCAATGGTTGGATATAAACTTGAGAATACATTAACTGAGAATGGTTATGTATCAAGAGGATGCTGTAATATTGATGAAAAAGGTAGACTTTCAGATGTAATTGAGAGAACTCATATCATTAAGACAGAAGATGGCGCTGCTTTCTCTGAAGATGACGGAGTAACATATACTCCAATTCCTGTTGATACTTTGGTATCCATGAACTTCTGGGGATTCAGTAAAGGCATCATGGCAGAACTTAAGGAATCACTTGATTATTTCTTTGAAAATACGGTTGAAGGTAATCCAATGAAATCAGAGTGCTATATTCCACTTGAGGTAGGCAGACTTCTTAAGGAGAATAAAGCAACAGTTGAAATACTTACATCCAATGACAAGTGGTTTGGCGTAACATATAAAGAAGATAAGCCGTTTGTTGAGGCTTCAATTCAGGCACTTAAGGACAAGGGAGTATATCCTGATAAATTGTGGTCATAACCACGAAATAAAAAATAACCAGGAGGTTTGGTATGTCAATATTAGTTACCGGTGGAGCCGGATATATTGGTAGTCATACAGTAGTTGAATTATTAAATCAGGGAGAAGATGTGGTTATAGTAGATAACCTGGTTAATTCTTCCGTTAAAAGTCTGGACGGAGTAGAGCAGATCACAGGTAAAAGACCTAAATTCTATGAATGTGACATCAGGGATAAAGCAGGCCTTGATGCAATCTTCGAAAAAGAAGATATAACTGCATGCATTCATTTTGCAGGTCTTAAGGCAGTAGGTGAAAGCGTTGCAAAGCCTTGGCTTTATTATGAGAATAATATTAATGGTACTCTGGTTTTACTTAAATCAATGGAAGAACATGGAGTAAAGAATATTGTATTCTCATCATCGGCTACAGTATATGGCGATCCGAAAGAGATTCCTATTACAGAGAATTGTCCAAAGGGTGAGATAACCAATCCTTATGGTCAGACCAAGTCCATGCTTGAGCAGGTACTGATGGATATTCAGAAGGCAGACCCAGAGTGGAACGTTGTACTCCTTCGTTATTTCAATCCAATCGGTGCTCATGAAAGCGGACTTATTGGTGAGAATCCTAATGGTATTCCTAATAACTTAATGCCATATATTACACAGGTGGCAGTTGGTAAGAGAGAGTTCCTCGGTGTATTTGGTAATGACTATGATACAGTTGACGGAACAGGTGTAAGAGATTATATCCATGTTGTTGATCTTGCCATCGGACATCTTCGTGCACTTGATAAGATTAAGGAGAATCCGGGCGTTGCAATTTATAACCTTGGAACAGGTCACGGATACAGTGTACTTGAGGTTGTTTCAAACTTTGAGAAGGCAACGGGAGTTAAGATTCCATATAAGATTATGCCTCGCCGTGCAGGTGATATTGCAACATGTTATGCTTCTCCTGAGAAAGCTAAAAAAGAACTTAACTGGGAAGCAAAGAGAGATATATATGATATGTGCAAGGACAGCTGGAAATGGCAGAGCACACATCCGGACGGATTTAAGTAAGATTTTATTTGGGTAGTATAGAGGGGACTACGTGGAAAGAATACTTACATATAATTACAATTCAAGTGTTAACAAAACCCTGGCTGAATTTCTTATGAACAAGGGATACGGCGAACATCTTATGGTTAATTTCCGCAAGGATGATAATCAGACTTTGATTAACGGAGTCCCAAGCTTCTTAAATTCAGAGATTCATGCAGGTGACATGATAACAGTTATAGTCAGGGAAACATCTTCGGGAGATAATATCATTCCGACACCCATGGACCTGGATATAATTTATGAAGATGAAGATATTATTCTGATTAATAAAGGTATTAATCTTCCGGTTCATCCAACCAGGCATGAGAATGAACAGACTCTTGCCAATGGACTTAAGTATTATTACCGTAATGAAAAGACACCTTTTATATTCAGGTGTATAACAAGGCTTGATAAGGATACAACAGGCATAGTGCTGCTTGCAAAGAATCCTTTCAGCGCGGCTCTTCTTTCAAAACAGATGACTGTGTCGAAGATTTTTAAAACTTATTATGCCATTGTGGAAGGTGTGCCGGATCCGAAAGAAGATATTATTAATATGCCAATAGCAAGAGAAGGCGAAGATGGCATAAAGAGAGTTATTGATTATACAAATGGTGATGAGTGTTATACCAGATATCTGGTTGAGAAGGAAGCAAATGGCTTTGCTTTCGTTAAGGCAATTCCGGTAACCGGAAGAACTCACCAGATAAGAGTGCATATGAAGGCCATAGGCTGTCCTATTATCGGGGATAAATTATATAATCCTGAGAATAATACCATGGCAAGGCAGGCCCTTCATGCACATTCGATTACATTTACCCATCCCATAACCAAGGCTGAGGTGACTTATGAAGCACCTATGCCGAAGGATATGCAGGATGTGTATGACAGATTGTTCAAATAGGAAAGAAAGAGTGGGATTAAGATGAAAATTGCTGTCTTATCAGGAGGTAACAGTACAGAAAGAGAAGTGTCTTTAATATCAGGCAAGGGTGTATATGGTGCCCTTAAGGAACTTGGACACAAAGTAGTTTTGCTTGATGTTTATTTGGGAAGAGATGATGTTAATCCAAAGACCTGTTTTGATGAAGATATAGACTGGACAAAAGGCATCGGAGGTATCGGTGAAGACAGTCCGTCACTTGAAGCAATTAAGGCTCTTAAAAATGGTGAGCGTAATTTCTTCGGACCTAATGTACTTGAAATCTGTGCTGAAGCAGACATTGCTTTTATGGCGCTTCATGGAGCCAATGGAGAAGATGGAAGAATTCAGGCAGCATTTGATCTTCTTGGAATTAAATATACCGGAACTGATTATTTAAGCAGCGCAATCTGTATGGATAAGGGAATTACCAAAGAGTTGCTGCTTGCAGACAAGGTTCCTACTCCTTTGGGATTTTCTTTTGAAAAGGGAGAAGAATATGAAGACAGACTTGAAGGTCTTAAATATCCGCTTGTGGTAAAAGCTTCCTGTGGCGGTTCATCCGTGGGCGTGTATTTTGCCCATTCAAAGGAAGAGGTTAAGCCTTATGTAGAGCAGGCTTTAACCTATGGGGACAAGGTTGTAATTGAAGAATTTGTAAAGGGAAGAGAGTTCACCTGCGGTATCATCGATGGTGAGGCACTTCCAATTGTTGAGATCCTTCCTAGAGAAGGAAAATATGATTATAAGAATAAATATCAGTCAGGCGGCGCAACTGAGGTTTGCCCGGCTCAGATTGATGATGAGTTAAGAGACAGAATACAGGCTGTAACAAGGGATGTTTACAAGGCTCTCAAGATTCGTACCTACGCAAGAGTGGATATTATTGTGGATGAGAATAATAACATCTACTGCCTTGAGGCTAATACATTACCGGGCATGACACCGACATCACTGCTTCCTCAGGAGGCAAGGGAGATTGGTCTTAATTACGGCCAGCTTTGTGAAAGAATAATTCAGATTTCTTTGGAGAAATATTAGGAGCTGATAATGAATATACAGGAAGTTGCAGAATGCTGTCACGGACAGATTGTTAATTGTAAGAAGCCGGCCAAGGTAGAAGTTGAAGGCGGTGTGGTTGATTCAAGATTAGTTAAGGATAAGAATATTTTCTTTGCATCCAAGGGTGCCAGGGTGGATGGCCATGATTATATAAATAAGGCATTTTCCATGGGCGCTTCTGTGTGCGTATGTGAAAGGGTTCCTGATGATGTTAAGAAGCCTTGCATCGTTGTCCATGATACAATGACAGCACTTGCAGACATAGCAGCATATTATCTTGGAACATTAAGTTGTAAGGTTGTTGGTATTACAGGTTCCGTGGGCAAAACCACCACCAAGGAATTTATCGCAGCCATTCTTTCAGCTAAATATAATGTTATTAAAACGCAGAAGAATTTTAATAATGAAGTTGGACTTCCTCTTACGGTGCTTTCTATCAGACCGGAGCATGAGGTGGCAGTGCTTGAGATGGGAATCGCTGATTTTGGCCAGATGAGATTTTTGGCAAATATTGCAAGACCGGATGTGGAAGTTATTACAAATATTGGAACATGTCATTTGGAGAGACTTGGAGACAGAGACGGAGTATTCAAGGCAAAGACTGAGATGTTTGATTATCTTCAGGTGGACGGCTCTGTATGTCTTTTCTATGATGATGATAAATTATGCCAGGTTAAGGAAGTAGATGGAAAACCGCCAGTATTCTTTGGCTTTGGTGAAGGCGCAGACATAAGGGCAACTGATGTTAAGTCTTATGGATTAAAGGGTAGCAGCGCCAAGGTTACAGGACCTGACTTTGATATGAATATCAGGGTTAATCTTCCGGGAAAACATATGATTAATGATGCTCTTGCTGCAATCGCAGTTGCAAGATGCTTGGGACTTAACAGTTATGAGATTATTGAAGGACTTAAAAATGTTGAATCCTTAGAGGGCAGAAGCCACATAATTCTTGGAGAGAAATATACAATTATTGATGATGTTTATAATGCTAATCCTGCATCAATGAGAGCAGCTCTTGATATGTTATCTTTGGCAGATACAAGAAAGGTTGCAATTCTTGGAGACATGTTCGAACTTGGTGAAAAGGAAGTAGAATATCACGAGGAAATCGGAACATATGCTGTTGATAAATGTGATGTCCTGGTTGCCATTGGAAAACTTTCATATAATATGGCACTTAAGGCCAAGGCGGCAGTTAAGATTCCAATTTATCATTATGATACTAAAGAAGAATTTATGGAGAGTATGGGTGAGATACTAAAGGATGGAGATTCCATTTTGTTAAAGGCATCTCACGGTATGGATTTCAAGGCTATATTAGATAAACTGATTGCTTAAAGGGAGGGGAATAAAATGGCTGATGAAAATATCAAAGAGGATGGATTAAATGTGGTTGAAACCACGGAAGATAAAACAAGTACTGAACTTGATCCAAAGGAAGTAAAAAAGGCTGAGAATGAGAAACAGAGAAAAAAGATTCTCATTATAAGCGCAATAGTTGCTGCAGTTATTCTTATTGGCGCTATTGTTTTTTGCTGCTATAAGATATCTTCAGATATAAAGGCAAAGAGAGGCGAAATCGTATTCTTTAATGGAAACAATATGTATACGGATGGAACTTTCTCCGATCCTCTTCACAGTGATAAGGTTGATATTTATTCAGCACGTTCAGGATATGTTAATACAGATGGTAAATATCTTTACTATATGGAAGATGAATCATTATATTATGATTCATTAAATTCAGAAAAAGAAAATCTTATTGCTGATCATGTTGAGTTCTTTGAGGTAGATAAGAAAGGTCATATTTATTATCTTTCAGATTCTGACCTTTATGAATATACAATTCACGGATCAGGAACAAGAAACCTTCTTTATAATAATGTTAGAATGGCGTATTTTGACGAAAAGAAAGAGAGAGCCATCCTTGTACTTAATGACGGTACAATGGGAACTCTGGAACTAAAATCATCCGCACAGTTTAATGTTCTTGATGACGGCGTTACATATGTGGTTGATTATGATTCCAAACTTGAGAATATTATTTACTGCAAGGGTAACGTACTTGATGTAATGGATAAGAAGGGCAACAAACTTATCGTTGCTGATTCCTTCTCTGAAGTATATCCGGTTGATATTACAAAGGGTGTTGAAGTTTATTATCTTGATAACAATAACTACTTACATTACTGCAAGAGCGCAACATCTTCAAAGGGTGTTACCGATGTTGCAAACTTTACTGACATTACAGGAATATACTGTGATATGGAAAACAGGGAAGCCTTCCTTATAAGTGGTACAGTTGATGGAGTAACCGGTGTATATCTTATAAATGACGGTAAGGCTGAGAGAATTGAAGACCTTCCTTCCACAAACATTGATTATGGTGTTGCACTTGATGCCAAGGCTAAGAAGATTTACTTTACATCACTTCCGGGAGATGGTGGCGGAACTGCCAAGAGTTTATATTCAGTAAGCTATGGTGCATTCAAGAAACCTAAGGCTGTTGTTGAGCAAAACAGTGTGGATTCAATTATTGCAATTGAAAAAGGTAAATTATATACATTAAGAAATACAGATAATGGTCTGGCTTTATATTATAACAATGGCGAAGTTGTTGATAATGTATTAGCTGATTCCATTATTAAGACTCTTGATGAAAAGGGTTATGTATTTAAGTATAAAGCTGCTGATGGCGAAGTAAGAGTAGGCTATGCAAGCAAAGGAAGTTTTAAGGATTTATCATCTGACTTCGGTGATGAGTTTTATGCAGTTTCTGCAAAGAAGATATATATGATTCGCACTACTGAAGAAGGTGCAAGAAGTCTTGGCGTATTTAACGGAAAGAAAGTTAAGTCAGTCGCAGAGGATGTATCTGCATTTACATATATTCATTATTAATACAGAGGTAAAAAATGTTATTAATTAAAAACGGACATATTTTAGATCCTTTATCAGGAGCATCATATGTTGGAAATATCTATGTTGAAGGAGACAGAATTATTAGAGTTGAAGAAGGCGCTCCTTCGATTGAATGTGATAAGGTAATTGATGCTTCAAATCTTACTGTGGTTCCGGGACTTATTGATGTACATTCACATTTCAGGGATCCGGGATATACATATAAGGAAGATATTTATACAGGTGCCTTGTCAGCGGCTGCAGGTGGATATACCACAGTAGTTCTTATGTGTAACACCAATCCGACAGTTGATAATGTAGAGACTTTAAAATATGTCATAGACAGAGGACTTGAAACAGAGATTAATGTATTATCATGCGGCAGTGTAACTTATGGACTTAAAGGAAAAGAGTTAACTGATTTTGATGCCTTATATGAAGCAGGAGCCGTTGGTTTTACAGATGACGGTATTCCGCTTATGGATGCCGACCTTCTTAGAAAAGCCATGGAAAAGGCTGCTAAGATGAAACTTCCAATCAGTCTTCATGAAGAAGATAAAAACTTAATTGATAATAATGGAATTAACAGGGGAAAGGCTTCTGAATATTATAACTGCGGTGGCTCACCAAGAGAAGCTGAGATCACTTTGGTTGCAAGGGATGTTGAGATTGCAAAACAAACAGGTGCTATCCTGGATGTTCAGCATATAAGTACAAAGGAAGTTGCCGATCTTCTTAGGAAAGTTAAGGCTGAAGGATATACCAATATTCACGGCGAGGGAACACCACATCATTTTTCATTAACTGAAGATGATGTAATTAAGAAAGGTACTCTTGCCAAGGTTAATCCTCCGATTAGAACAGAGGAAGACAGGCAGGCAGTTATTGAAGCGATTCGCGATGGTGTTATTGATATAATTGCCACAGACCATGCGCCTCACTCTGAAGAAGAGAAGAATAAGAGTATGCTTAATGCTCCAAGTGGAATGATAGGTCTTGAGACAGCCCTTGCCTTATCCATTACAAAACTGGTTAAGGAAAGTGGTGTGGATATAATGACAGTTATAAAGGCTCTTACCATTAATCCTGCAAATATGTATGGATTTAAAGAGGTTGGTGCAATTAAAGAAGGATATAAAGCTGATATCTGTATCTTTGATGAAAATGAAGAGTGGGTAGTTGATAAGTTTGCTTCAAGAAGTAAGAATTCTCCTTTCATTGGAGAGAAACTTACAGGTAAGGTTAAATATACCATCTGTTCAGGAAATATAGTTTATAAGGGATAAGAATAGCCATGCCGGCGAGGCTTTAGGCCCCGCGGCCCGGCGCATGTAGAACTCAGGAGGCATGGCGAAAGGCGGATAAATATATGTTTATGAAAAAAGTTAAGGCTGAGGTTATCAGCTCTAAGATGATAGAAAAAGATATATATGATTTATGTCTTAATTATGAGGGGGCTAAGGATGCAAAGCCGGGACAGTTCGTTGGCGTTTTCCCTGAGTCTGATGCTCATCTTTTAATGAGACCAATCAGTATATGTTCATTTGATGATAATACTTTAAGACTTGTATACAGAGTTGTAGGTTTTGGTACTGATGAATTTAGTAAGCTTAAAGAGGGCGACAGTGCCATAATCCTTGGAAATCTCGGCAATGGTTTTGATGTAGATCTTTGCAAGGGTAAGACAGTTGTTTTGATGGGAGGCGGAATCGGAATTCCTCCGATGCTCGGACTTGCAAAGACTCTTAAGGAAAAGGGTATTACAGATGATGTTCATGCCTTCCTTGGATACAGGGATAAGAATACATTCCTTGATAAGGAATTCGAAGAGGTATGTAATGTGCATCTTGCATCTGATAATGGAGAGATTGGTTTTCACGGTAATGTAGTGGATGCACTTAAGAGTTCAGGTGTGAAAGCAGATATAATAATGGCCTGCGGACCAATGCCTATGCTTAAGGGTATTAAGTATTATGCTGAAGGAGAAAATATAGATGCATATATTTCTCTTGAAGAGAGAATGGCATGTGGAGTTGGTGCCTGTTTAGGATGCGTGGTTAAAACCACAAAAGAAGATCACCATTCACATGTTAATAATGCAAGAATCTGTACAGATGGTCCTGTGTTTGATGCAAGGGATGTAGATATATAGATTATGCTGCACCGGCGTGGCGTTATACCGGCAGGGGCGAATGATTACAGATATAAAGGGAGTAATAATGAATACAAAGATTAATATTGCGGGAGTTGAATTTAAGAATCCGGTTATGACTGCATCCGGAACATTCGGATCAGGAATGGAATATTCTTCTTTCGTTGATTTAAATAAATTAGGCGCTGTAGTTACCAAGGGTGTGGCATCAGTACCATGGCCAGGTAATCCAACCAAGAGAGTTGCGGAAGTATATGGAGGCATGCTTAATGCAATCGGTCTTCAGAATCCGGGTGTGGATGTTTTCATGGAAAGAGACCTTAAGTTCCTTTCTGATTATGACACAAAGGTTATTGTTAATGTATGCGGCAAGAGCGTAGAAGAATATATTGCTGTTGTAGAGAAACTTAATGATACAAAAGTAGATATGTATGAAATCAATGTATCATGTCCTAATGTTAAGGAAGGTGCAATTGCTTTTGGACAGAATGCTGATGTGCTTTATGATGTAACCAAGAAGATTAAGGAAGCATCAAAGAAGCCTATCATTATGAAATTAAGTCCTAATGTTACATCAATTAAGGATATGGCCAAGGCGGCAGAGGCAGGCGGCGCTGATGCAATTTCTCTTATTAATACAATTACAGGTATGAAGATAGATATTGAAAGACAGACCTTTGTACTTGCCAATAAAACAGGTGGTATGTCAGGTCCTGCAATTAAGCCGGTTGCAGTTCGTATGGTATATGAATGTGCCAATGCAGTTTCAATTCCGATTATCGGTATGGGCGGTATAGCAACAGCTGAAGATGCAATTGAATTCATGCTGGCAGGCGCTACAGGTGTGGCAGTTGGTATGATGAATTTTGTTAATCCTTATGCAACTGAAGAAGTTGTTAAGGGAATTGAAGATTATATGATTCGTCATAATATTGATGATATTAATACTATAATTGGCGCGGTTCATTAGTGCCCGGAGTTAAGTAAATGAGTGTAACAGTAGATGCTTATGCAAAAATAAATATGGGACTTGATGTTCTTGGAAGATTCCCAAACGGATATCATAATCTTGCCATGGTAATGCAGACCATATCTTTAAAGGATGTAATTACTTTAGAAAAAAGAGAAGATAATGAGATTCATTTATCGATGACAGACCCTTCACTTCCAACTGATGCATCCAATCTTGCATATAAGGCAGCAGCAAAAATGATGGAAGCATATACTTCCATTAAGGGCGTGAATATTCATGTTGAGAAAACCATTCCTAAGGCAGCAGGTCTAGCAGGTGGTTCAGCAGATGCGGCCGGCGTAATAAATGGAATAGATAAGTTATATAATCTTAATCTTTCTTTGGAAGATAAATGTGCAGTTGGCGTAAAGATTGGAGCGGATGTTCCATTTTGTATATTAGGTCATACTGCTCTTGCAGAAGGAATTGGTGAGATATTAACTCCGTTAAAGCCGCTTCCAAAGCATAAAGTTCTTGTGGCAAAGCCTGATGTTGATGTTTCAACAAAGGAAGTATTTGAGGCGATTGATTCTAAAGACTCATATGAGCATCCACAGATTATGGCCATGGCTGAGGCTGTGGAAGGCGGGGATTTTGGCAGGGTGCTTGAACTTATGGGAAATGTGCTTGAGTTAGTGACCGAGCCGAAGGTTAAGGAAATATCTTTAATTAAAGAAGTAATGATGAGCTCCGGGGCTCTTAATGCAATGATGAGCGGAAGCGGCCCTACAGTATTTGGAATATATGATGATGAGAATAAGGCGCGAAAAGCCAAGGAGGAGATTGAGGCAAAAGGCTATGCTCCGGCGGCTTTTATCTGCGACTTTGTATAGGTGTAAAAATGGATGCTAGGAAAGTTACAATAGAACATATGGCAAGGCTCAACAGCGGCGAGGGCTGGGATGAGGCTTTCAATATATATAAGGGTATTCTTCGTCATAAGGAAGATCACGATTTGATTACATATAAGTCGAAGATTAATGGTATGGAGATAAGAAATGCCATTAAGATTTTAAGTCCGAATCAGATTGTCATCACCTTAAGCGGCGGAGCTGAGAATATTTATCCTATGTATATGGGTGAAATCAGTGATGTAATAATTAAGGAAAAAGAATATGAGCTTAAGCTGAAACTTGTCTGCAAGGATGTGACCTTAAGTCAGGATAAGGGAACTATGGGCATAACGGTGGAATATGATATGCTTACGGAGGATATGAATATACTGACGCAGGGGTATCATTTCTTCAATATATATTCTGAAGCGCCGAAGGAGATGGCGGAAGATCCGAATGCCATTGAGTAAAATACACATCAAGGCTCCCGGCGTAGCCCGAGTGTGCTGGTTTGGTGAGACTTGGGCAGGAAGATTTGATTTAGATTAAAAAATTGTAACAAGGGGTTAAGTTTTATTTTTATTGGTCGATATTTATGATAGAGGTATTTGTCGCTTCGTCTAAATGTCACCAGGGAGGGTATGTTTATGAGCGTAAATGGAATTACATCAAGTGAGAGCAGTTATACATCTAAAGTTTCATCTGCATCTTCAAACGCAAAAGCTAAAGTGAATAATGAAGCTCCTAAGGCTGAAACTGTGCAGGATGGCGCTGTATATGAGTCATCAGGCAAGGCTAAGTATGTTAAGGTAGCAAATCCTGATATGGTTGCTTATCTTAAGTCAACAACTGAGGAGAGAACAAATCAGCTTCAGAATATAGTTAAAGATCTTATGATGAAGCAGGGTGAAGCATATGGAGCAGCCAACGATATGTGGAAGTTCCTGGCAAGCGGCAATTTCGAAGTAGATGCTGCAACCAAGGCACAGGCACAGGCTGATATCGCAGAAGACGGTTTCTGGGGTGTTGAGGCAACATCTGATCGAATCATTGATTTTGCCAAAGCTTTGGCAGGAGATAATCCTGAAATGCTTGAGAAGATGAGAGGTGCTTTTGAGAAGGGATTTGCCATGGCAAGAGAGACATGGGGCGGAGAACTTCCTGATATTTCCCAGAGAACTTATGAAGCTGTTCAGAAGAAATTTGATGCACTTATTAATCCTGTAGAGGAAGAATAGTTAAAGTAAATTAAATAATGAATCTAAGGCACCGGCTGTATGGCTGGTGCTTTTTTGCATATAGAGCCTGTAAGTACTTGACATTTAAATACAAATGTAATAGGATGTTAGCGTTGACTAACTTAGCAGTGGCTAACTCGCGACGTGCCAGTGTTCCTTCTTAACGAATTTTTTTTGAGTTGTGGGTTAGTTACCGCTAACAGTAAGACACATCCGGGCCGGGCGCTGGAGCGCCGGCCGCGGAAGGGGAGAAGGGGAGTAGTATGAGGTTAGTTGTTGCTAACGGTAAGATACAGCCGGGCAGGGCGCCCGGGCGGAGGGATAAAAAATGCCGGGGACATTAATTGTTTTAGTATTTCTGCTAATTGCAGTTGGAGGCGCGATATATGGGACGGTTAGAAGAATCAAGTATGGTTCTTCGTGCTGTGGGACTAAGGATGCGGCGCCTAAAAAAGTAAAAGTTAAGGATAAAAATAAGAAGCATTATCCATATGTATATGTGCTGAAAGTTAACGGGATGCATTGCAGTGGATGTGTAAGAAATATAGAGAATGCCTTTAATTCTAATGACGGAATGTGGGCTAAGGCCAGCCTTGAGAAAAAAGAAGTGCTGCTTCGAAGCATGAGGGCTGTGGAGAGAAAAGAGGCAGCTGATATTGCTCATGAGGCGAATTTTACACTTATTGATATTAATGAAATGTAATAATTTTACAGGAGGCATAAATGAAAAAGTTAAATGAAATGCAAAAGGGGATGGAAGGAAAAGTTGTATCAATCAGTGGCGACTCAAGATTCGTAAGCCGTGTTACATCAATCGGTCTTACGCCGGGATGTCGTGTTTCTATCATTAAAAATGAGAAGAACAGGCCGCTTCTTGTTTACTCAAGAGATACAATGATAGCCTTGAATCGCAAGGACTGCGAAAATATCGAAATGGAGGAAGTATATTAATGACTGCAGAGAATGAAATTGTAATTGCGCTCCTTGGTCAGCCAAACTCAGGTAAGTCCACGCTGTTTAACGGTCTTACAGGCATGCATCAGCACGTGGGAAACTGGCCGGGCAAAACTGTTGAGAAGAAAGAGGGTTCTTTTAAACATAATGATAAAAAATACATTGTTGCGGATCTTCCTGGTACTTACAGCCTGTCTGCGAACTCCGACGAAGAGATGATAACAAGAGATTATATTGCATCAGGTAAGGCAGATGTTGTCTGCATTTTGGCGGACAGTTCACAGCTTAACAGAAGTTTATATATGCTGGCTGATTACGCAGGTATTACAGTGCCTTGTTTTTTACTGCTTAACATGAGCGACGTTGCCAAACTTCAGGGCAAAATCATCGACGCGAAAGCACTTGAAGAAAAACTTGGAATTCCTGTCGTATCTTTCTCAGCGCCTGATAAGAAGACATATGATAAATTCTATGACGCCCTGGACAGAGCAGTAAATGATAAAACATTGCTTGATTACAGCATGCTTGAAGAAAAATATGAAAAGATAGAAGCATATTCAGAAATCAAAGAGATGATTCCGGATAATGTAATCAAAGGTTACTCAAAAACATGGCTTGCAGCCAAGGCAATTGAGGGCGATGCACCAGTGATTGCAAAGATTAAAAATGAAATCACATCGGGATTTGCAGGAGACTTTGAGCAGAAAATCCATTCTGTTACAAACGGCGTTGTAGTAACCGGTGAGTGCAAGTTCTCATGGATTGACGGACTTCTTGAAGGCGTGGTTGAAGCAACGAAAAAGAAAGCATCATTCGGTAAGTTCGACAGACTTATTACTCATAAAGTATGGGGCAAGGCTGTTGTTGTACTTATTATTCTTGCCGGTCTTATTGCTTCATTCATACCGGCACTTCCGCTTATGGCAGTGGGAAGTATGATTGGTTCGATTCCTGATCCGTTATATAATTTCTTAACAGGCGTGGGATGCCCAATCGTAATCGCGTCACTTCTTTGCGATATTTTAATCAGGTCTGTGGGCTTTGTAGTTCAGATGCTTGGTTTCGTATTTGGTGTAACCCTCGTATTTGGCTTACTTGAAGAGATTGGTATTATGGCCAGAGTGTCATATGTATTTGATAATACAATGAGTAAGTTCGGTCTTCAGGGTAAATGCGTTATGCCTTTCTTAATCAGTTTTGGATGTACAATGGGCGGTGCTGCCGGTACAAGAGTTATTGATAACTGGGGACAGAAGGTGCTTACAATTGCGCTCTCATGGGCAATTCCTTGTGGCGCTGCGTGGGCAGTAATTCCTATGCTTTCCACAATCTTCTTTGGAGCATGGACTCCGGTAATAATCGCAGTTATTCTGATTGTTACCATTCTTCATATAATTCTGACTGCTTCAATCTTTGGACGCAGCCTGGTTAAGCCTGAAGAAAGATACGGTATGATTATGGAACTTCCTCCATATCATAAGCCAAGATGGGGAGCACTTCTTCGTTATGTATTTGGTAGAACAAAAGATACATTCTTCAGGGCAACAAAAGTTGTTATTCTTGTAGCCTTTGTATTCTGGCTTTTATCATTTACAAAGGATGGAAATATTACATCAAGTCTTCTTTACAAGTTCGGTCATTTTGTTGAACCGGTTACCAAACTTGTAGGTCTTTCATGGCAGACATTCCTTGCATTCCTTGCTTCATCACTTGGTAAGGAAGGAGCGCTTGGCGTCTTAAGTATGATTTATTCCAACTCGGGAAGCCTTACATTTGGTTCACTTATGGCTGCTGAAACAGCAGGAAATATTAATGAACTTTTAGTAAATAATATTCCAAAACCGGAAGCACTCGCCCTTATATTCGCAATGACATTTAACATGCCTTGTATCGTTGCACTTGCAGCAACATATCAGGAAACACACTCAGTTAAGTGGACATCAATAATTGCAGTTTATTATACAATTGTTGCACTCTTACTTGCTGGAGCAGCTTATTATATTGGTTTATTAATCTGGTAAAAAATATGCAAAAATTAATTGAATTATTAAAAGATGGAAAGTCACGATCAATAGAAATGCTTGCAGAAGAACTGGATATCTCCACTGATGAAGTTATGAGAGATATTGAATATCTTGAGCGCATGGGAATTATAAGGCGTACGGGATATAATGAGGCAACTGGTCATGACTGCAGTACCTGCGGTGGTTGCAAGGATGGAAGCAAATGCAAAAGCTGCGCCCCGGAGGGTGGTTTTAAAAACATGGGAACCATGTGGGAGGTTCTGTGTTGATATAGTGGTGCCTAAACTATTAACAATGGGGGTGAGCGCCTGCTTTAAAGGCTGGTGGCTTATCCCTTTTTGTTTTTTGAAAAATTATTATTGACAGAATAAGAATTCAGTTTTATACTACTAAATGAACAGATGAATAAATGTTCAACTGTTTGAGAAATAAAAGCCATTTTTCAAAGTGGCGCGCAGGAGGCAGCAAGGGGCTGCCATTTATAAAAAACATGTGTTAGCATTCACTAACCAAGGAGGATATTATGTCAGAGCAGGAAAGAAAATTTTTGGAGATCGTTGATCTTAAGAAGGGTTTCGGATCGGGGGATACGAGGCAGGAAGTACTTAAGGGAATGAACTTTAGTGTTTCGAAGGGCGAATTTTGCGTGCTTCTTGGACCATCAGGTTCCGGCAAGTCCACACTTCTTAATATTATTGGTGGCATCGACGGTGCTGATTCAGGCTACATCTCAATCAATGGGGACAAGCTTGAAGACATGGGTGAGAAGGGGCTTACCCTGTATCGTAGAAAACACCTCGGATATGTATTTCAGATGTATAATCTGATTCCAAATCTTAATGTTAAGGAAAATATTGAGGTCGGCGCTTATCTTTCAGATGATCCGCTGGACATCGATGAACTTCTTAATACACTTGGATTGTTTGATCACAGATATAAACTTCCTAATCAGCTTTCCGGTGGCCAGCAGCAGAGAGTATCCATCGGAAGAGCGATAGTTAAGAACCCGGATATTTTGCTCTGTGATGAGCCGACAGGCGCACTTGATTACAATACATCAAAGGAAATTCTTAAACTCATTGAAGACGTTAATGCCAAGTACGGCAACACAATTATCATGGTTACACATAATGAAGCAATTAAGAATATGGCTGACCATGTAATTAAATTAAGAGATGGTGTTGTAAGGCATAATGACATAAACGAGAGCAAAATCTCCGCCGTGGATCTTGAGTGGTAGGAAAGGGTGATTAGTGATGAAAAAGAAGAAAATTGTTAATCCACTCTTAAAGAGAATACCTAAAGAACTTCTTAATGAGTGGAGAAAATATTTAGTAATTTTTATATTCCTTTCACTGACAATCAGCGCTGTATCAGGAATTGATGTAGCCAACAACAGTATGCTGACGGCGCTTGAAAATGCAAAGAGTGAACTTAATCTTGAGGACGGTCATTTTGTCCTTGATAAGGAGGCAAGTGAGGAATTCATAGAGAAAATTGCGAGTGGCGAGAAAGTTGATTTAAGGCAGTTTTACATTGATGAAGCTCATGATGAGATAGATGAAAAAGTTGTGGAAGAAGGCGAGAAGGAACTTAAGAAAACTGTCGAAGAAGAGCTTCGTAAAACCATAAAAGAAGAGATTACAAAGAAAGCCACAGATGCTGTCATGACAGCAATTGAGCCAATGAAAGCTTTTATGACTGAGGAGCAGATTAATGCAGCAGTTGATGAAGCAGTAGAGAAAGCTTTAGATGAAAATCTCGAGAAAGCATATGAAGAAAATTACGATGAAGCCTATGAAGAGGCTTTAAAGAGTGATGAATATAAGGATGCCCTGGAAGAGGCGAGGGCAGATGCCTACAAGGAAGCAGAAGATGAAATTAATGAAAAATTTGATGATATCGATGCGAAGAAATCAAAGTCTGAATTAGAGTCTGAGGCGAATTTTAAGGTAACGCCTGTTGAGATTTATCCATTCTTTTATAAGGATGTGGATGAGGATAATGATCTTGATGGTGATCCGGATGGACGAATCAGAATTTATGCTGTTAATGATGAGATAAACAAAGCAGATTTCCTAGAGGGACGTGCTCCTGAAAATGATGGAGAAATAGCCATCGACAGAATGCATGCAGATAATGTTAATCTCGCAGTTGGTGATGTAATAAAAGTTGGTGACGAAGAGTTCGAGATTGTAGGACTTCTTGCATATGTTAATTACTCAACACTTTATGAGAATAATACGGATATAATGTTTGATGCCATTAATTTTGATGTAGCCATGGTTACCAAGGATGGCTGGGATAAAGTTAATTCAAAGATTAATTATTCATATTCCTTTAAGTATGAAGATGCTTCATATAATAATGATAATGAAGAAAAAGTCTTATCAGATAACTTTATGCAGGCCTTAGCGTCACAGTGCGTTGCAGAAGAAAATGATCTTCTTGATTATGTGCCAAGGTATGCAAATCAGGCGGTGATTTTTGCCCCGGATGATTTGGGCGGAGACAAGGTAATGGCAGGCGTGCTTATCTACATTCTTGTAGTAGTTATGGCATTTATATTTGCAATTACCATCAGCAGCACCATTACGAAAGAAGCATCAGTTATCGGAACCCTCAGGGCTTCCGGATATACCAAATGGGAACTAATTAAGCACTATACAGCGATGCCGATTATTGTTACGTTCTTAGCAGCAATTGCGGGTAATGTTTTGGGATATACTTATCTTAAAAATGTGGCGGTCAGTATGTATTATAACAGTTATTCATTGCCGACATATGTTACACTCTGGAACTATAATGCTTTTGTTAAGACTACACTTATTCCTGTGCTTCTCATGATCATAGTTAACTATGTGGTAGTTATAAGAATGATGCGTTTTACACCGCTTCAGTTCTTAAGACATAATCTTAAGACATCCAAAAAGAAGAAAGCCATGAGGCTCCCAAGATTTAAGTTTATCAACAGATTCAGACTACGAATCATGCTTCAGAATATTCCTAACTATCTGGTGCTTTGTGTTGGAATCTTCCTCGTACTTGTACTTCTGGTATTTGCATTCGGGCTTCCTGATACGCTGGATAATTATCAGGAAAAAGCTGTTGATCAGATGTATGCCAAATATCAGTATGTGCTTAAAAGCACAGAAGATGACGACGGTGATTTAATTACAACCAAAGCGGCCGGCGAAGAAAAATATTCCCAGACTTCACTTAAAAGTGTGGGCGGAGCAAGAGATGGCGAGGCTGTAAGCGTATTAGGTATTGAAGATGACAGTACTCATATTACTCTAAATGGAGAATATGGTGAAGGAGAAGTAAGTGTATCAAGTGCCTATGCCGACAAGTTTGGATTGTCCGTAGGAGATGAGATTACACTTAAGGAAAAATATAATTCTACAGAATATACATTTAAAGTAAAGGATATTTATGATTATACGGGAGGCATTGCAGTCTTCATGCCGCTTGATAATTATAATGAAGCATTTGGATATGTGGAGGGTTCATTCAATGGTTATATGGCAGATGAACGCATCACTGACATAGATGATAAATATATTTATATGTCAATTACGGAGGATGATATAACAAAGGTTTCCAGACAACTTGATCATTCCATGGGCGGATATATGGATTTCTTTAAAGTGATTTGCTTCCTGCTCTCAGTAGTTTTAATTTATCTGCTTACAAAAGTAATTATTGAGAAGAATGAAAATTCCATATCCATGACCAAAATCCTCGGCTACAGCAATGGTGAAATCGGCGGCCTGTATCTTCTCCCGACAAGCATAGTGGTTGTTATTTCATCAAGCATTATGACATTTGTATCTGCCTGGGCCATTAAACTTTTATGGCTTGCTATTATGAAAGGAATGGATGGATGGCTTCCGGCATATGTATCACCTTTAAGCATGGTTTACTGTGTGGCAATAGTTGTGGCCTCTTATCTTCTGATTATGCTTATTGACTTTAGAAGAATTAAGAAAGTGCCAATGGATGAAGCACTTAAAAATGTGGAATGACAGACAGAAGGCCAAAAACCAATAATAAATAGTCCCCTTTTTGCAAACCCCACCGGGTTATCCGGTGGGGTTTTCGCACCTTGTCACTTTCTCGTATTTGTTGTAAGATAAAGGATGGGGAAAGAGAAAGGACTGTTTTTAATCATGGAAAACAAAAGATCATCATTTTCAAGTTCACTGGGATTTGTTCTGGCAGCAGCAGGAAGTGCCGTTGGACTTGGTAATATATGGAGGTTCCCTTACCTGGCGGCTAAAGACGGAGGTGGACTTTTTTTAGTTATATATATTGTGCTGGCCCTTACCTTTGGTTTTACTCTTTTGACAACTGAAATTGCAATAGGAAGAAAGACCAAACAGAGCCCGCTTACAGCATATAAAATGGTTCACCCAAAGTTCAGATGGCTTGGCGTAATGGCATGTATAGTGCCTATGATTATTCTCCCTTATTATGCAGTAATAGGCGGATGGGTATTAAAATACTTCACGACCTTCGCACTTAATAAAGGGGCTGAGGCTACTGCCAACGGGTATTTTGACAATTTTATTTCAAGCCCTGTTGAGCCCCTTGTTTTTATGACACTTTTCTTACTTGCAACTGCAGGTATTATTATACTTGGCGTTGGTGATGGCATTGAGAAAATGTCCAAAATCCTCATGCCGCTTCTCATTGTTCTCGTAGTAGGAATTGCGATTTTTTCACTTACAATTAAGCATACTGATGCAGACGGCGCAGTAAGAACCGGTCTTCAGGGCCTTAAGATATATCTGATTCCGTCGTTAGAGGGCAAGAGTTTTAAAGATGTTCTTGTGGTAATTATGGATGCCATGGGGCAACTCTTTTATTCCTTAAGTATTGCCATGGGTATTATGGTTGCCTATGGTTCCTATGTTAAAGATGATGATAATCTGATGAAGTCCATTAATCAGATTGAAATATTCGATACCATGGTTGCTTTCCTTGCAGGCGTTATGATTATTCCTGCAGTTTATGTATTCCAGGGTGCAGACGGACTTGGTGCTTCAGGCCCGGGACTTATGTTTGTTTCCATGCCAAAAATCTTCACTGAGATGGGATTCGTTGGCAAAATCATCGGCGTCGTTTTCTTCCTGATGGTTATTTTTGCAGCGCTTACAAGCTGCATCTCAATTATGGAAGCTATCGTGTCAAGTTTCATAGACAGATTCCATTTAACCAGAAAGAAAGCCACAGTAATTGTTACAGCCATTTCATTTGTTATGGCAGTTATAGTGTGCCTTGGATATAATCTGTTATTCTTCAGATTTGAACTTCCTAATGGTTCAGAAGCACAGATTCTGGATATCATGGATTACATCAGTAATAATGTTATGATGCCAATAGTTTCCATCGCAACATGTATTCTTATTGGTTGGATTGTTAAGCCAAGATATGTTATTGATGAGGTTACAAAAACCAAAACCAAATTCGGAAGAAAGTATTTATATATTGCAATGGTAACAGTTATTGCTCCGCTGCTTCTTGTGATATTATTACTGCAGGCACTGGGCGTGGTATAGGAGGCTCCTTAATTGATTAAAAGAAAATTAGTAAATAGAATATTTAGCTTTACTTTGGCAGCAGGACTTGCCTGTACTGCTGTTATGACCGGATGTCAGAGTGCGGACAATGGTGATGGCGCTCAGGAAACAAATGAGGAAAATGTGGTTATAACCACGGAAGAGGAAACTGTATCTTCGGATAATGAAGATGGCACGGGCGAGAATGAGGAGTCCGGCGATTCCATAAAGGCCACATATCTTGGAGTTGTGGGATATGGAGAAGAGGAAACCAACTCTGAGAATAAGGATAGTTTTACTTATTATTTTGATATAAATGGTGAAGAGAAAATTTATAGTATTTCAAATGATGAGAGTTATTCAATACAGAATAAACTTAAAGAGAATTATGAATATAACATTGTAGTAGAAGATGATGTGGTAGTTGATGTATCTGAGTGTGAGAAAGATGCCACAGGATATGAGCCGGTAGTTACAGGAACTCCCGGGGAGAAAACAGTTGGTAACTTTCTTAAGACTGCTATGGAACCAGTCGGAACCACACTTTATATTTATGGCGGCGGATGGGACTGGCAGGATGAAGGCTCATCCATTCAGACAAGAACACTTGGCGTGTCAGATGACTGGGTAAGATTTTTTGATGAGCAGGATAGCACATATACGTTTAAGGAAGTGGATGGAAATCCTGATAAGGCTGATCCTCAAAACAGTTATTATCCATATGGCGCATATAATGAATATTATTATGCAGGTCTGGACTGCTCAGGATATCTTGGCTGGACTTTATATAATACTTTTGAAACTGAAGATGGAAAAGAAGGATATGTGTCAGGTTCCACCGGTCTTGCGAAAAAATTATCTGAGTCAGGATATGGAGAGTGGACACAGGATGTAAAAGTTCCAGAGAGTACAAACAATACCATGTTTTATCCGGGATGCATAATGAGTCTTAACGGACATGTGTGGATATGCCTTGGAACCTGTAAGGATGGCAGCGTAGTAATTGCTCATTCAACACCTTCCCTGAGCCGCGATGGACAGCCGGGTGGTGGAGTACAGCTTGGCGCAATTGGAGAAAATACAACCTGTGATGCCTATATTCTGGCAGACAAATATATGTCTGAGTATTTTCCAAAGTGGTATGAAAGATATCCGGTATCCCTTAAGGAGGCGTCAGTTTATTATTCGTTTGAAGGTGAGAAGGCGGGGCTTTTTACCTGGGATACTGAGGGTGAAATGAAGGACCCTGACGGAGTAATGGAGATGACTCCAAGAGAAGTTCTGGAATTCCTGTTTGGCGATGAGATTGTAGAAGCGGACGTAAGTCTTCAGACACCTACTGAGAGAATTGGTCTTGATGTGAAGGATTCGCCTGACTGGGTTCAAAGGCTTGCACCGGATGGATGTGAGCAGTTATTCGTTGTGGCAGGATATGAAGGGACAACAGCCTGGATTTCCATGCATGAGAAGGACGAGAACGGCAAGTGGAAAATGATAATGACTACTCCGGGATATGTTGGAAAACTTGGACTTGGCAAGGAAATCGAAGGCGATAAGAAAACGCCGGTTGGTTATTACTGCTTTAACAAGGCCTTTGGAATAGAGGAAGATCCGGGATGCGACATGCCTTATCTTCAGGTAAATGAAGATAATTACTGGTGCGGCGACAAGGGTGGCAACGGACCATATAATGAACTTGTAAATATCAATGATTATCCTAATCTTGACAAGGGCAACAGCGAGCATATAATTGATTATACTTATCAGTACAGATACTGTCTGAATATAAGTTATAATGACAAACATGTGATTAACAAAGGTTCAGGTCTCTTTCTTCACTGTATAGGGGATAAGAAGCCTTTCACCATGGGATGTGTGGCAGTTCCGGAAGATCAGATGTATTTCATAATGAGAAATGTGTCTGAGGACTGCGTGGTAGTTATAGATTCCATGGAGAATCTTGGAATTACGTGGTAAAATTTACAAATTAAAGGAGATTGAAAAAATGAGTGAAAAAAGTTACAAAATTCCCGCTATTTTAGGTGCTGCATTTTATATACTTGCAGTAGTTATTGGTATTGTTGTTACAGTAATTTATCTGTCTGTAGCCATAAGCAATACAAGTGTTTCTACTATGGGAGGAGCGGTCATTCCGTGGACAGTAATCAGAATGATTATTGTTATGATCGTTTATATTGCATTCATGCTGACAGTAATTCTGTATAAGGGCTCAAAACGCAGAATGATTGGAGTGATATTATTTATAGTTATGGCTTTGGTAGCGGTATTATCAACAGCTGCCAATTATATAATCAATATGTTTTTCTTACGTTCAATGGGTTCAATGGCGATTGCTGCAACAAGCACTCTTAATAATGCATTGTCAGTAACCACATCATTGTTTACATTCCTTGCAAATCTTTTTATGATAATTGGTATTGCAAGATTTGGTGTCTCCACTCCTGAAGAAGAGGAAGAGGAAGATGGCCAATAAGAAGCCTGCATAAGATGGTACTTGCTAAATTAATATAAAAATGATATTATGGGTTAGTGCTTTTTTTAGCAGGTATTATTTGGAAATTTATTAAAGGTAGAAATATATGATTTTAGAAGGACTTAGTACATTTGGAATAGTGATGATTGTGATTACAGTCATTTTACTGATTGCGGCTGTGGCCCTATACTTCCTAGGCAAGAATGCCGAGAAGAAACAGGCAGAGCAGACTGCTGCCATGGAAGCAAACAAGCAGGTGGTCTCCATGCTGGTCATTGATAAGAAAAAGGTCAGATTTAAAGACGCAGGCTTTCCACAGTCAGTGGTCGATCAGGCTCCAAAGCTTAGCAGGTTCATGAAAGTCCCTGCAGTCAAAGCTAAAGTAGGTCCTCAGATTATTACTTTCATTGCTGATGAGAAGATTTTTGACAGTATTCCGATTAAGAAGGAAGTTAAGGCAACCATTAGTGGTATGTATATTACAGGCGTTAAGGAATTAAGAGCAACCAAAGGTCCTGTAGAACCTCCTAAGAAGAAAGGATTCTTCAAAAAAGCTGTTGATAAGTTACAGGAATCAACAGGTGCAAAACCTCTTGAGAACAAGAAGAAAAAGTAATAATTATTTAAGTATGTTTATGATGGCCTAATGACGAAAGTTATTAGGCTTTTTCATTGTAAATATGGCGGTTTGAGAGTATAATTATGTTGTGAGAGTTTGGGAAAGGAGGAGATGAAATGCATAAAGTAAGACTTGATAAATTCGTTAAACGAATTACAAGTGTTATGATGATTGGCATAATAACCACAGCTACCATATGGTTTTTACCTATGGAAGCAAAGGCAACATCTTCTGCTCAGATTCAGCAGCAGCAGAATGACTTGAACAGTCAAATCCAGGAAAACAAAGAGAATTTAAATGAATTAAACAGCCTGACGAACTCCCTTAGCAACGAGCAGGCCCAGGTACTTAACGAGGTGGCAATGCTTCAGGCTGAGATAACTGATCTGATGGCCAGTATTGATATATTAGAGGGCGAGATAGAAGCCAAGACCCAGGAAATTGCAGATGTAACTGTTCAGCTCGAAGAGGCAATTGCAAGGGAAGAAAAACAGTATGAAGATGCCAAGATAAGAGTTAAGGCCATGTATGAAATGGGAGATATGTCCTATTTTGGTCTGCTTTTGGAGGCAGGAAGCTTCGGCGAGATTTTTACCAGAGTTGAATATATAGACAAGTTATATGAGTATGACCAGAATCTTTTGGATGAATATAATCAGACAAGAATAGAGGTTGCTGAACTTAAAGAGACTTTGGAAAATGAAGAGGCAGAACTTGAGACAACCAAAGAGGAATGTTTGATAGAACAGGAAGCTTTGGAAGAGTCTGCGGCAGAACTTCAGGCAATAGCTGATGACTATGGTTCACAGATTGCGGCAGCCAAGAGAGAAGCGGCAGCATATGCGGCTGAGATTAAGAGACAAAATCAGGAATATCAGCAGCTTGAGGCACAGCGTCAGGCAGCAATTCTTCGTGAAGAGGAAGAGAAGAAAAAGAAGGAAGAGGCAGCAAAACTTGCAGCTGCTCAGGCTAATGGAACCAACTTAGATGGCGTGGCTTCTGTTAATATAGTTAATCCTGATGGCAGCGTAACCACGACAGTGGCAGGAGTAACAACAACGACAGGCGGAACTGCGACGACAGCTACGGGTGGTGGTTTTACGGGAGACGCTTATACAGTGGATACCTCGATTATTACCGGCGCTAACGGTTCACAGGCAGGTAAGGACGTGGCACTTTATGCGGTGCAGTTTTTGGGTAACCCGTATGTGGCAGGTGGAACTTCACTTACCAACGGAGCAGACTGCTCGGGATTTACGCAGGCAGTTTATTCATCCTTTGGATATTCAATTCCGAGGAACTCTTATTCCCAGAGGTCGGCAGGAACTGAAGTGGCTTATTCGGATGCACAGCCGGGCGACATTATCTGCTATGCGGGACATGTGGCACTTTATATAGGTGGCGGCAAGATTGTACATGCAAGTACGGAGAGATCCGGAATCAAAATCTCCAACGCCACATACAGACCGATTCTTTCGGTAAGACGTATTATTTAATATCCTTGATAATCATATATCAGGGTGTTATAATTATTCTTTGAGATTATTTTTGGGGCTTTGGCCTTTGAGGAGAAAGATTGAGTAACAGTCAGAGAGAATTCTATATAGTTTGCGGTCATTATGGCGTAGGTAAAAGTAACTTTTCCATCAATCTTGCAATAGAAAGAGCGAAGATGGGCAGAAAGGTTATTCTTATGGACCTGGACCTGGTTAATCCATATTTCCTTTCTTCAGGATATGAAGAGTTAATGAAGGGCTATGGAATAAGAGTAATCAAGCCTTTATATGCAAACAGCAATGTAGATATTCCGGCACTTCCGGCGGACATCAATGTGGCATTTGAAGATGATGCCGACGTTGTAATGGATGTAGGCGGAGATGATGCCGGTTCCACAGTACTTGGAAGATTCCAGGAAAGAATCAATTCCATGGAATACAAGATGATATATGTGGTAAATAAATACAGAAATTTAACTCATACACCGCAGGAAGCAGCAGAGCTTCTTAGAGAGATTGAGCGCTCTTCAAGATGCCATGCAACTGCCATTGTGAACAATTCACATCTTAAGGCAGAAACAAAGGCAGAGACAGTAATTAATGCGCTGGATTTTGGACAGGAAGTTGGAAAAATTCTTAATCTTCCACTGCTTGCAACAACAGTTCCAGAGAGCATTTATGAAGACGAGAGCAATAAGGCAGTTTTAAGTGAGAATGAAACAAAAGCTGTCAAATGGTATCCGGTTGATATTATTGTGAAGGCTCCTTGGGAATAACCAGGGTGAAAAAGTTAAAAATATATAATGATATATTAGGGAGAAATAATCAGGAAGGAAGGTGACTTGAGAATGGCAAGAATTATTGTTAACGAAGCTCTTTGTAAGGGTTGTGAAATGTGTGTTAACAACTGCCCGAAAGGAATCATCGCGTTGGCAACAGACCGAATTAATGCCAAGGGATATCATCCTGCAACATTAGTTGATGAAGAAAAATGCATAGGTTGTGCGTCATGTGCCACGATGTGTCCAGACGTGGCAATTACTGTAGAAAGATAGTAAAGGAGATTTAGAAAAATGGCAGAGAAAGTTCTTATGAAGGGTAACGAAGCTTTAGCTGAAGCTGCTATTCAGTGTGGTTGTAAGCATTATTTCGGTTATCCTATCACACCGCAAACAGAAGTTGCGGCATATATGTCAAAGAGACTTCCAAAAGAGGGCGGAGTTTTCTTACAGGCAGAATCAGAAATTGCAGCTGTTAACATGGTACTTGGTGCAACATCTGCAGGTGTCAGAGCAATGACATCTTCATCATCACCAGGAATCAGCCTTAAGTCAGAAGGCGTTTCATATATCGGTGGTTCAGACCTTCCGGCACTTATTATTAACGTACAGCGTGGCGGCCCTGGTCTTGGTGGTATCCAGCCTTCACAGTCAGATTACTGGCAGGCAACAAAGGCTTTGGGACACGGTGATTTTCAGTTATTTGTTTTAGCTCCTTCAACTATTCAGGAGATGGTAGATTTCGTATCACTTGCATATGAAGTAGGTGAGAAGTACAGAGTTCCTGCAATGATTCTTTCTGATGGTATGTTAGGTCAGATGATGGAGCCTGTTGAATTCCCAACCAAGAAGGATGGCGGTGCTGAAAAGCCTTGGGCAACAAATGGTCACCAGAATAAGAGAAAGAAAAATATAATTAACTCATTATATATTCAGCCTGAAGAACTTGAAAACTTAATCAGAGAGCGTTATCAGAGATACGAGCAGATTAAGGCTAACGAGCAGAGAGCAGAAGAGTTCATGATGGAAGATGCTGAATATGTAGTAGTTGCATTTGGTGCTTCTTCCAGAGTATCAAGATCTGCAGTTATGCAGGCAAGAGCTGAGGGTATCAAGGCCGGTCTTATCAGACCTATTACACTATGGCCTTTCCCTGAGAAATTCATCAAAAAGAGTGTTCCTAATACAAAGAAATATCTCTGCGTAGAGATGAACATGGGACAGATGGTTGATGATGTTAAACTGGTTGTAAATGGCGAGAAGGAAGTTGAATTCTTCGGACGTACTGGTGGTGTTATTCCTACACCTGCAGAAGTTTTAGACCAGATTCGCAAGATGGCTGGAAAGGAGAATTAAGATGGCAGTAGTATTTGAAAAACCAAAGGCACTTTCTGATGTGCCATTCCATTACTGCCCAGGATGTACACATGGTATTGTACATCGTCTGGTAGCAGAGGTTATAGATGAACTTGGAGTAGAGGGACAGACAGTTGGTGTTGCTTCCGTTGGATGCTCCGTATTTGCTTACAATTATTTTAACTGTGATATGGTTCAGGCAGCTCATGGTAGAGCTCCAGCTGTTGCAACAGGTCTTAAGAGAGCATTACCTGACAATGTAATCTTTACATATCAGGGTGATGGCGACCTTGCTGCTATCGGTATGGCTGAAACAGTTCATGCTGCAACAAGAGGCGAGAACATTACAGTTATCTTTATTAACAATGCAATCTATGGTATGACAGGTGGTCAGATGGCTCCTACATCATTACCGGGACAGGTTACACAGACTTCTCCTTATGGCCGTGATGTTAATTATGCAGGCTACCCAATCAGAGTTTGCGAACTTCTTTCAACATTATCAGGTACAGCTCTTGCACAGAGAGTTACAGTTGACAGTGTTAAGAATGTTAATATTGCAAAGAAGGCAATTAAGAAAGGTTTTGAGAACCAGATCAACAAGAGAGGTTACTCAATTATCGAGGTTGTTTCAACATGTCCTACAAACTGGGGCTTATCACCACAGGAAGCTATCAAGTGGCTTAGAGAGAACATGCTTGAGTATTATCCTTTAGGTGTATATAAAGATGTAACTGCAGAAGGAGGCGATAAATAATGGCTAAGACAATGAACGTATTATTAGCTGGTTTTGGTGGCCAGGGTATCCTTTTCGCAGGTAAAACCATCGCCTACTCAGCACTTATGGATGGCAAGGAATTATCATGGCTTCCATCATATGGTCCTGAGATGAGAGGTGGTACATGTAACTGTTCAGTAGTTGTATCGGATGAACCAATCGGTTCTCCACTTGTTACAGCTCCTGATGTACTTGTAGCAATGAACCTTCCTTCACTGGATAAGTTCGTTGATGCAGTAGTACCTGGTGGTACAATTTTAGTAGACAGCTCAATGATTAACAAGAAAGTTGAGAGAACAGACGTTAACGTTTATTACGTTGATGCTACAAAGATTGCTGATGAGAATAACATGCATTCATGTGCTATTATCATTCTTATTGGTAAGATGTTTAAAGAACTTGGCTTCTGCTCAAAAGAAGCTCTTGATGCAGGTATCAGAAAATGTATTCCTGCTAAAAAGGCCGCTATGTTAGACCTTAACTTAAAGGCTCTTGAAATCGGTCAGAATTCATAATTAAAACAACTTTCGCAGGTTAGGACCATGGGTTCTAACCTGTGTTTGTTACTTTGATATTGTGTAAGGGGCACAAAATAACGGGGTAAAGAATATGAATGAAATTAAAGAAATTGCAATGAGAATTAAAGAACTTAGGGAAGTCTGCGATTATACCGTGGATCAGATTTCTGCCAGACTTGGCATTCCTAAGGAAGTTTATGAAGGATACGAAGCAACCGGTGATGACATTCCAATCAATGTGATTTACCAGCTTGCTAAAATATATAATGTGGATCTCTCGGATATTTTAACGGGAGTTTCAGCCAAATTAAACACCTATCAAGTGGTGAGAAAGGGAGAGGGCCAGGCTGCAGACAGATACCCGGGCTATGCTTTTAAGGACTTAGCATATAATTACGCCAATCAGATTATGCAGCCGTTTATCGTCACCCTTGATCCTTCCGATGAACCGGCAGACTTAGTGTGCCACAGAGGAGAGGAATTCAACTTGTGCTTAAAAGGAAAAGTCATAGTTACTTTTGCTGACCAGGAGATTTTGCTTGAAGCAGGAGATTCAATTTACTTCAATCCTAATTATCCTCATGGTCAGAAATGCGGTGGTGATGAACCAGGCGTATTCTTAACTGTGATTGCAGAATAATATACAGATGGTGGTTGAAAAAATGTTAGAGAAATATTTACCAAGAATTGATTTTGATTCTTACGAGGATTTTAAGAAGAATTACAAAGTTAACTGTCCGGATGATTTTAACTTTGCCTATGATATCGTTGATGGATGGGCTAAGGCAGAACCGGAGAAAAAAGCACTTGTATGGTGCGATGATTTTGGCAACGAAAAAACTTTTACTTTTACAGACATTAGCAAAATGTCCAACCAGGCTGCGAACATGTTCAAGGCAATGGGACTTAAGAAAGGTTCAGTTTGTATGCTCATCTTAAGAAGAAGATGGGAATACTGGATTTGTGCAGTAGGTCTTATGAAGATTGGTGCAATCATTGTTCCAGGTACACTTCAGCTTACAAAAAAAGATATTGCATACAGAGCCAATGCAGCTCATATCGAAGCATTTGTTTGCGTTGATGATGATTATGTTATTGAGCAGATGGAACTTGCACTTCCTGAGGCTCCATGTATTAAGAATGTCCTTGGAGTTAACCTTCAAAGAGAAGGCTGGCTTAATTTTGATGAGGAATTATCAAAGTATTCTGATGAATTCGAAAGACCAACAGGCGATGAAGCTACAAAGAGTACCGATATAATGCAGATTTATTTTACATCAGGTACAACAGGTATGCCTAAGATGGTTTGCCACAATTATCTTCATCCACTTGGACATATCGTTACTGCCAAATACTGGCAGAGAGTTCAGGAGAATAAGCTTCACATGAGCGTTTCTGATTCCGGCTGGGCTAAGTTTGGCTGGGGTAAGATTTACGGTCAGTGGATATGCGGGGCGGTGATTTTTGCATATGATATGGTTGGTAAATTCCATGGTGACAAGTTATTAAATGTTATTGAGAAATATAAATTAACTACATTCTGCGCACCACCTACCATGTACAGATTCATGCTTCAGGAAGATGTTGCGAAATATGATTTATCAAGCGTTCAGCACTGGGCCACTGCCGGTGAACCGCTTAACCCTGAAGTATTTAATAAATGGCAGGAATTCACTGGCAAAAAAATCGCCACAGGTTTTGGTCAGACAGAAGGAACAGTTCTTATTGCGAACTTCCCATGGTTTGAGGCTAAACCGGGTACTCTCGGTAAACCGTCACCAATTTATGACATCAAACTTATGATTGATGGAAAGGAATGTGTCAGCGGTGATGAGGGTGAAATCTGCATCTGCGGCGTAGATAAGAATCCTCCTGTAGGTTTGTTTGTTGGTTATTACAAGGATAAAGAGAAGACAGAAGAAGCTCTTGGCAGCGGTATTTATAATCTTAAGGACGTTGCCTGGAGAGATAATGATGGATATTACTGGTTCGTTGGCAGACATGATGATGTTATTAAGTGTTCAGGTTACAGAATCGGACCTTTCGAGGTTGAGAGTGCACTTATTGAGCATCCTGCAGTAGTTGAATGTGCCATTACTGCGGCGCCTGATCCAATCAGAGGACAGGTTGTTAAGGCAACAGTTGTTCTTGCCAAAGGTTATGAGCCAAGTGAAGCACTCATTAAGGAACTTCAGAATCACGTTAAGCATGCAACAGCTCCTTACAAGTATCCAAGAATCGTTGAATTCGTTGACGAACTTCCTAAGACTCTTGGTGGTAAGATTAAGAGAGCTGAAATCAGAAAAGCTGATGCCGATGCGGCAGGTGATAATAAATAATCATAACTTTATGTTATTAAGGAGTTACATATGACAAAAGCAGATAACAAGATGTCCAAGAAAGAGAAGCGCGAGGCAGAAGCTAAAAAGGATAAAAACAAAAGCAAAATTGTTACAGCAGTTGTAGTTCTTATTATACTTGCTGTTGTTGGCCTTGCAGGTTTTCTCATTGTGAAGAAGGCGCTCTTTACCGTAAAATCAATTGATGATTACAGTACTGGTTTAACAGATGAAGGATACATTGAAGGAGTTAAGGCTCTTGATTATGTTACACTTCCTGACCTTGATAATCTGAGTGTTAATTATTCTGATTTAGCTCCAACTGATGAAGAGGTTCAGAGTCATATCGATTCTCTTTTAACTGCTTATCCTGTATATAATCAGGAAGCAGGTGCAAAGGTTAAAATGGGCGACAGAGTTAATGTTGATTATACAGGTTACATGGATGGCGAGGCATTCAGCGGTGGCAGCACCGGTGGAATGGGAGAAGAGATTCTTCTTGGTCAGCAGGGCTACATTGATGATTTCGAGGAACAGATTTCAAAACATACCGTGGGCGAGAATTTTGACATAGAGGTTACATTCCCAGATGATTATGGTGCAACTGATCTTGCGGGAAAAGATGCAACTTTCAATATTACAATCAATGGTGTGTATGAGAAAGCAAAGTTTGATGATGCATTCGTTGAGACAAATCTTTCAGACAAGGCATTAACAGCTGATGCATATATTAAAAAATATATTGAGGATCAGTATGAACTGGCACTTGAAAAATACGTGCAGGATTATGTGAAGAATAATGCCGTTGTTAATTCATATCCTGAGAATTACGTTAAGATTCTCATGGGAATTACCAAAGCAACAGATGAAGGTAATTATGTGGCAGCCAATAATTATAATCAGTCATCTTATGGTGTTGATATGTATTCATCTTTCAATGAATATACAGGCATGGATGACAAGGAATATATGGCAAACTTAAGAGTTCAGGCTGAGGGTATGGCTGATAATGCTCTTTTGATTCAGGCTGTTATGGAAGAAAAAGGACTCAGCGTTTCAACTGCTGATGTTAATGAACTTATTGAGAGTTATGGTGTTGATTCCACATACTATAATACTTTGGTTAATACCTATGGTAAGGGATATCTGTATCAGTCAGCAATGTCATATACAGTTACCAATTATCTTAAGGAGAATATTACAGTAGTTAAGTAAAGGGGGAGACTATGGATAATAATGTTAATCAGGGCGGACAGGCAGCGCCACAGGGTACAATGCCACAGCAGGCAGCGCCACAGGGTGTAGCGCCACAAAGTGCTCAGGCACCAGTGCAGAATGCCGCACCACAGGCTAATTCACAGATGCAGCCGATGTTTAATACGGCAGGTAATGCTCCAGTTGGTAATGCGCAGGCATCTGCTAAAAAGAAGAAAGAGATTACAAACGAGAAACTCTATAAGGCAATTATTGTTAATAGAATATTGACTCTCTTCACTATCTTTTTAATGGTAATCTTTATTGTGATTGCAGGCGTAATATTCTACAGAGTAAATGTACTTATTAACGAGATACAGCCGGTAATCGATCTTATTGAGACAATAGATCTGGAAGGAATTAATAAAGTCCTTGTTGAACTTGAAGATATCTTCGGTGAGGTTGACTGGGAGAAGACAGCGGATGCTCTTAATAAGTTTGATGTGGATGCTGTTAACGATATGGTTTCAGCCTTTGATATAGATAAGCTTAATACGGCAATCGACAATATTAATTCGGCTTATAAGACCATGGAAGATATATCGGCTAAGCTGCAACCGGTATTGAACTTCTTCGGCGGCGGACGGTAAGTAAATTATTGCGAATTAAATATAAAAAGCATATAATTATTATATCTAGTGAAATGGAGGGACACTTACATGGGTTTATTAAAAGAGTTTAAAGAATTTGCATTAAAAGGTAACGTAATGGATATGGCAATCGGTGTTATCATCGGTGGTGCTTTCTCAGCTATTGTTACTTCACTTACAGATAGTTTTATTAATCCACTTATTAACAGTATCGGTGGAGCAGAAGTAGCTGGTGCAATTAAGCTTCCTTGGGTTGATTACACAGGTCTTGATTCAGAAGCAGCACTTGCTCTCTCAATCAACTATGGTGCTTTCATTACAGCAGTTATCAATTTCTTAATCATTGCAGTTATTCTTTTCGCTATGCTTAAGGCAATCAATGCAGCAAGCAAGGCAGCAGAGAATGCAGCTAAGAAGATTAAAAAGACTAAAGAAGAGGAAGCAGCTCCAACAACCAAGATTTGCCCTTACTGCAAGAGCGAAATCAATATCGAAGCTACAAAGTGTCCTCACTGTACATCAGACCAGCCTAAAGAGGCGTAAGCTAATAATATAATTTAGATTATTAATAAAGCTGCATTATTATTAATGCAGCTTTTTTACAAAAAGAAATATGGATAATAAAAAAGAAAAGGACAACAAAATTATTAATAATAAACTGATAACTTATATCGTTTTATTTGTGAGTTCATTTACTTCACTTCTTTTGTGCAGTAAGTGTTCTTTTTTGTATCCTTTTAATGACTGGTTTGATGCCAATACCATGTTTAATACAGCCAAGTCCATGCTCCATGGAAAAGTATTATATGTGGATTTGATAGACCATCGAGGATTCTATTCATATGTTCTTTTTGCAGGCTCTTATATACTGTCTCACAAAACTTTCCTGGGATTGTTTATTTTTGAGTGCATTTCATTTTTTGTATTTCTTTTTGTTATTCATAAATGTATTAAATTATATACTGACAGGGATTGTTATTTCATCTACCCACTCATATCTTTTGTACTTGTAAGTGCAACCGGTTTTGTGCAGGGTGGAAGCAGTGAAGAATTTGCTTTGCCTTTTATTGCATATTCTATTTACCTAACCTTAAAACTTATAAAAAACAGAAGTCTTAGTTTAATGGAAGTATTATTGGCAGGTATCAGTTCAGGCATTTTGTTCTGGACTAAATTTAATCTGTGCGCATCCTTTGTGGTATGGATAATTGCAGTTATTGCCATTGATTTAAAAGAAAAGAAAATTAAGAAATTATTATCAGATGCTTTAATATATGCGGCTGGATGTATTGCATCTTCAATGCCGTGTCTGATTTATTTTATAGCTAATTCATCTTTATATGAGTCACTGGATAAATATATTATTTCCAATGTTTTTGCATATAATAATGAAGTGCCGGCGTCAATTGCGGAAAGAATTGGTTCTATATTCACAGTAATGGGAGATTACTATTTACATAAAGGAAATCTAATTCTGAGTTTTCTTTTGATTGCAGGTATTGTTTGTTTTATGCTGCTGCCTAAAAAGAAAGTATCTGCTGTAGAGAAAATATTAAGCGTTGTCTTTTTTGTAATGATTAATCTTGCAGTTTTTATAAGCGGACATGCTCATAACTATTATGGTTTTGTTTCTTCAGCCTGTGTCTTATTTGCCGCAATTGCTGTGAGTATTCTTTTTGAAAAGATATGGAATAAAAATGTCAAAGCAGTGCCTGCCTTGTTGTGTGTTATATCTCTCGTTATTGGTATTATTCTGGCAAAACATATTAGTGATAATATTGGTATGATAAAGATAAAAAGGATGGACATACCGCAGTATAAGTATGCCGAAATTATTGAAGCATACGAAGATAAATCATTGCTGAATTATAAGATTCTTGACGCGGGAGTTAATACAATTCTTGGAACTGATCCGGCAATAAAAGAGTACTGTGTTACAAACTTAAATTATGTTGATATAGTACTTAAGCAGGTGGATTATATAGAGCAGGGGAAGACTAATTTTGTCATAGCATGGTTTGAACTTCCGGCAAGTGAGGAAGAGATAATTGATGCGTTCCCGGAAGTTGCTGAGAATTATGAATTATTATCTGCAGATGTTTATTATATGGAAGGTGCTTATAGGACATTTTCATTGTGGATTAGAAAATAAAAAAGAGAAATAAAAAAGTTCTTGCATTTATTATTACTTTTATGTATAATATCAAAGTGCGTGAACAAATATAGCGCCATCGCCAAACGGTAAGGCAACGGACTCTGACTCCGTCATCTCAAGGTTCGAATCCTTGTGGCGCTGCTAATAAAAAAGAACTTCAGGTTTACTGAAGTTTTTTTTGTGCGAAGATAGGGAACCCTACTCGATTATATTGGTAAAATCATATTCGAACCTGCGTGGCGCGCAGGCTATTCCTCGTAGAGAAGATATGGTCTTCTTTGCTCTAAGAAGGCTTCTTCTTCTGATTTCCATGAGTCCTTGATTTCTTCTTCGCTTAAACCGGATTCAATCTGATTTCTGAGTGCGTCTGATCCGCTTAAAAGGTCAATCCAGTATCTGCCTTTTGCATCAGGTGTGCCCCAGAAAGATTCATCAGGATATTTGGCATGGATGGCATTATATGTATCAATAAGATAACTTAGGTTAATGCCCTGTGAACTTATCTCATCAAGTGAAACTGAGGCGAAGCTTACGCCAAAGCAGGTTTCTCCAAGAAATGGCGGATTGGATGCTCCTGCAACACTTTCAGGTGTGAAAGCATATTTATAACCATCTGCCTTGGTAAGATAAGGGCTGCCATATACTTCAAATGGAGTGTCGGTTCCGCGGCCTACCGATACAAGAGTATTCTCAAAAAAACAAAGAGAAGAATAGAGATATACTGCCTTCATTGTTCTGATATTCGGCGATGGATTAACTATAAGGGAAGTTTTTGTCTGGTGAGTATAATTCTCACATGGAATAACTGTAAGCTTGCATGCATTCTCACCTGATTTAAGCCAGCCTTCTCCATTAATCATCTGCCCCAGTTCTCCCCAGGTCATACCATATACAACCGGAATAGGAAGCTGGCCTACCCCCGACTTATAATCTTCCTTAAGTATCGGTCCCTCAACATAGAATCCATTAGGATTAGGCCTGTCAAGAATCATGACTTCTTTATCATACTTGGCACAGGCATCCATTAAATAATACATTGAAATATAATATGTATAATAACGAAGACCGACATCCTGCATATCTATTATGAGAATATCGAATTTATCCATGTCTTCAGCAGCCGGTTCGTGAGTTTTATCTGAAGAATAAAGTGAGAGAAGTGGTACACCCGTCTTCTCATCAACGCTCGATTCAATATCGGCCCCGGCATCTTCGGTTCCCCTGAAACCATGTTCCGGACAAAATACGGCAACAACATTTACATCTCTCTCTAAAAGGGCATCAAGAATATGATCCCCGCCATCGATGTTTCCAACGATACCAGTCTGATTTGTAAATAAAGCAACTTTCTTTCCTTCAAGCATCGGAAGGTATTCGTCGAATCTTTCATCTCCAAGAATAACCCTCTCAGAAACTTCGTCTTCCTTCGCATTATCTGTTTCAGCCAAAGTCTCTTCAGTATCAGTCTCCGTCTCTGTTTCTGAGACTTTTGTTTCTTCATTTTCAGTTATATTTTCCAAAGCCTCTTCAGCATTTTCATCTTCAATAACCACATCTTCAGAAGGTGCATTGTTACATGCAGTAAATGGAAGCATGAGGCAAATCAAAGAAAGTGCAATAAATCTCTTTAGTAGATTTCTTTTAATCATTTATCATATCTCCGTTATCAGTTTTTGTTATAGTAAAATTATATCATATTTTATACTTTGAGCCACGCTGATTTTTTAGTATAATGGATACGCTGGGTTTATTAAAATAATTACCATATGGTGGAGGGTAATTGAATATAAATGAAAAAGCTTAATGAAAAGAAATTTAATATTATACTTTGCATCATTATTGTGGTGCTTACAGTTTTTAGATTATTAATACATCTTAAAATGCCGCTGGCGATTTTCCCTGAGGAGGGATTTGATGACAGGCTTTGTTATGAGCACGGATTTGCTTTGGCAAGGCTGGATTATCTGGGTGAGTATAATTATCTTTTGCTGTCAAAATATTATATGTATGGCCTATTTATGGCGATATGTTATTTCCTGATGATTCCATATTCTTTGGGACTTGGCCTTCTTAATGTGGGTTCTGCCTATGCGCTTAAAAGAGCCCTTGGTGCCAAACTTGGAAAAGTGGAATGTGCAGTTATATACCTGCTTTGTATTTATAATCCGGTATATTTCACATCTAACATTACACAGAGAGTTTATCGCAATGCCATTTTACCATCAGCGGTAGTGCTGGTGATGGCAGCATTCTTTGGCATTTATTTTAATGCCGGTGTTAATAAAAAGAAAATGATACTCTGGAGCATTCTCGGAGCGCTGGCTCTTCCGTTTATGTGGTATATAAAAGAGGACTCAATATGGATAGCGCCTTTTATGCTGGTAACATATGTTCTGACCATAGTAAAACTCATTCTGGCAACAAAGGGCAAAGAAACGTCAGGTGATGGCTGCGATGAGGCTGAAAAAAACGAAGAGGGCGTGCAGGCTAAGGCTAAGTCAGGGATTTGCATAAAGAGAGCAGCAGGACCGGTGGCAATATCACTTATTCCTGTATATTCTCTTATAGCAGTAACCCTTCTCATCTCAGTGCTTAATTACACTCACTATGGTGTATTTATGACAAATGACAGAAAGCAGGGTGAGTTTGCAAAACTTATAGGTAATCTTATGTCCATTGAAAGCGATGACAAGAATGAAGTTATCTGGGTTAGTAACAGCATGATTAAAGAAGCTGAAAAATATAGCCCTACACTTGCATCTATAGATGAGATTTTAGTTGGAGAAAATGATGAGCCGGGAGACCATATTGAATGGCACCTTAAATTTGCCATGGTAAACAGCGGAGTCCATTATTCGGCAACTGATGCAGAAGAATTCTGTGGTAAGGTTAATGACGAATTAGAGGTCGCTTTCAAGGAAGGAAAACTTAAGAGAGACAGCCTTATTCATATCACCAAGGGAATGCGCGGCATGACAATAGGAGAGATATTTGGTGAAATCCCGGATGCCTTCGTATTTGTCTGGAACGGCTTTAGATACACAAATACCGGTTATGCTGATTTTTATAATTCATATGGCAATTATGATGATGTAAGAAGAGTAGAAGCTTTTCTTGGATCCATAGCCTCATATTATTATGATGATTTCAGCATTAAGTACGGAGTATATCCAATTAAAATCGGCAACATTTTGGTAAAGACCTATCAGGCTTTATCCTGGATAACAGCCATCGCATCAATTGGTATTTTCCTTGGAATGACAATAGACAAAATAAGATGCTTAATTAAGAAAATAAAAGCCGACAACGATTTATACATAATGGCCCTTGGCTCCATTCTTACAGCCCTTGTTGTGGCATATGAATTTGCAGTATTCTCATCTTTTTATACGCAGGAGATGATTAGCAATTACCGGGCATTTTACCTCTGTGGAGAATATATGCTGGTATTCATGTTTAAGATGATATGTATTGGATGGGGATATAACAGACTGGTTAAATTTATTAAAAAGAAAAAAGAAACCAAATAAACATAAAAAAAGCATGCTTAAAAACCTGCTTTATTTTTATATCGCACTTCGTCGAAAACTACTCTCACCAAAGCTCATTGCAGCAAGCTGCACTTAGATCGCTTTGTTGAGAGCATTTTCTCCTTGTGCTGCACTTTTATTACATTACTGTGGAGAACAGATATCATTCTCAGGTGTATCTCCTGCTGTGTCCTTACCACCGGTTTTGTCTGTCTGTGTAAGGGTAACATGAACAGCGTTGTTGATAATCTCAACATGGAAATGTGTACCACCGCCATGAGTTGATTTAACTTCATTAATAAGAGCCGGAAGACTCATACCCAGTGTCTCTTTCATATTCTCCTCCAAGAGACATCCGCTTCCTGTAAGCGGTGAACTGGCGCCTGGAACAGGATCTGTTGTATCAATATCAATTCCACCATTCTCAAGAGCATCAAGATATGGCTGACTAGGCACGTCCTCGATGATTCGAACGTCTGTAACGCTTGCTTCGATACATCCTCTGACAGTATCAGCGAGCTGAATGTCGGATGATACTTTGGACTTCTCAACAAACTTAAGAAGAAGCGGCGCCATCATACCAATCAGGATAGCCATGATTGCGATGGTTATTATTAGTTCAACTAATGAAAAACCTTTGTTATTCCTTTTCATAATTTTTCCCTCGAAATATATAAGAATTGCCCCCTGCAATAATTATAAACATAAAAGAACTACCCAAATTTACAGTTTTAGGTTATCATAGTAAAAGTAAATAATCAAACTGAATTGATGAATAACCAATATTTTGCTATGAGTTTATAAAAATTTTAGAAATATACATACGGGAGAGAATATGTTTAATTTAGGTGAGTATCAGAAACTTAAAGCATTTCGAAGAGAAGATTTTGGAATGCTCTTTATAGACGGCGACAACAAAGATGAGAAAATCCTGCTGCCAAAGGCTCAGGTACCTGAGGATATGAAGGTTGGTGACGAGGCGGAGCTTTTTATCTATAAGGATTCTTCAGACAGGCCAATTGCCACAATAAATAAGCCTCTCATCACACTTGGAGAAATCGCTCTTCTAAAAGTAGTATCTTTGACCAAAATCGGCGCCTTCCTTGACTGGGGCTTAGAGAAAGATCTGCTTCTTCCATTTAAGGAACAGACGGTTGATTTAAGAGCAGGCGACGATGTGCTGGTTTCCCTCTACATCGATAAGAGTAAGCGCCTTTGCGCAACCATGAAACTTTATCATCACTTCAGCGAAGTCAGCAGTTATAAAAAAGATGACTGGGTAGAAGGCAGGGTATATGAACTCAGCGGCAACTTCGGGGCTTTTGTGGCAGTTGATGATAAGTATTCAGCCCTTATTCCAAAGCAGGAACTCAGCGCAAATCTTAAAGTCGGCGACAAGGTAAAGGGCAGGGTAATAGAAGTAACCGAAGATGGCAGACTCACCCTTAGCATCAGGGAAAAAGCCTATATTCAGATGGCGGTTGACGCTCAGAAAGTGCTGGATGTAATAGACAGTTTTGACGGAGTGCTTCCTTTTAATGACAAGGCCAATCCTGAGGTCATTAAGCGCGAAATGGGAATGAGTAAAAATGAGTTCAAAAGAGCCGTCGGCAGACTCCTTAAAGAGGGCTTAATCGAGATAAAAGAGAATTGCATAAGATTAAAGTAGAAATTATTTCACAAATATTCAAAATCCACAATTTTTTTGGCGAAAATTGTGGATTTTTACCTATATTTGGTATAAAATTAAAGGCAGTGTGATTAGATTTAAATCCTGGAGGTTATGAATGATTTCCAATCAGATATTACAGGAAGCAATAGATGGAATTAAGTCCATTGCCGGTGTTGATTTATTCGTAGTGGACTTAGATGGCAAGGTAATAGTTGAGACAGCGCCTTCCATCAATTCTTATTCCGACAGTTCCATGGAATTCGCCAAGTCCCCTGCAGACTCGCAGGAGATTCAGGGCTGCCAGTTTTTCAAGATATATAATGATGAGCAGCTTGAGTATGTACTCATATGTACCGGCGCTGGCGAGAACTCCTACCTTGTTGGCAAAATGGCCGCCTTCCAGCTTCAGGGCCTGGTGGTAGCATATAAAGAAAGATTCGATAAGGATAACTTCATCAAGAATCTGCTTCTTGATAACATGCTTTTGGTGGATATTTATTCAAGAGCCAAGAGACTTAAGGTTCAGACAGATACCAAGAGAGCAGTTCTCCTGGTTGAAACCGACAGCGGTAAAGATAATAATTCCCTTGAACTTGTAAGGGAAGCAGTAAGTTATAACAAAAGCGCTTTCGCCACAGCAGTTGATGAAACCAACGTGGTAATAATCAAAGATCTTATTGAGAATCAGGATGTGGAAGAAGTTGAAGCCTGCGCAAGATATGTGGTGGCTTATCTTAAGAAGCACGGAGTAGAAGGCGTAAGAGTTGCTTACGGTAATCCGGTAGAAGAAATCAGAGATGTATCAAGATCCTACAAGGAAGCCAAGATGGCACTGGATGTGGGAAAGATATTCTTTGAGGAAAGAGAAGTAGTTGCTTATTGTGCACTGGGAATCGGGAGGCTGATTTTTCAGATTCCATTACCACTTTGCAGAATGTTTATGAACGAAATATTCGGTGATAAGAATCCGGGCGAGCTTGATGAAGAAACACTAATGACAATTAATAAGTTTTTCGCCAACAGCCTGAATGTCTCCGAAACATCAAGGCAGTTATTCATTCACCGTAATACCCTGGTTTACAGACTTGATAAGATTCAGTCGGCAACGGGGCTTGATTTGAGAGTATTTGATGATGCCATAACATTTAAGATTGCGCTTATGGTATTTAGTTATATGAAACATATGGAAAGTATAGATTACTAGAAAGGACAGATTATAGATGGCCAGAAACAGAAGAAAAGATATGGGCGACAAGCATTCAAGATATGCAGTATGCCTTGAGAATGTTAACAAACAGTACGAAGATGGCATTCCGGCTTTGGTGGATATCAATCTCAAAATCAATCCCGGCGAATTTGTATTCATTGTGGGTGAAAGTGGCTGCGGTAAGTCAACTTTAATCAGACTGCTTCTTCGTGAACTTACAGCAACATCAGGTAAGGTATATGTTAATGGTTATGACTTAAATAAGATGAAGCACAGAGTTATACCTAAGTTCAGACGTGGTATCGGCGTGGTATTCCAGGACTTCAGACTTCTTAAGGACAGAACAGTTTATGAAAATGTTGCTTTTGCCCAGAGAGTTGTTCAGAAGAAAGAATCAGAGATTCGTAAGAACGTGCCAAGTATGTTAGGCATCGTTGGTCTGGCAAGTAAATATAATTCAAAGCCAACTCATCTTTCAGGTGGTGAGCAGCAAAGAACAGCCTTGGCCAGAGCTTTAATTAATAAGCCTTCAATTCTTCTTGCAGACGAGCCTACAGGTAACCTTGATCCTCGTAACTCAGAAGAAATCATGGCCCTTCTTGAGAAGATTAATGAGAATGGAACTACAATCGTGGTTGTAACTCATGATGTACAGATAGTTAATGCAATGCATAAGAGAGTTATTACTCTTAAGCAGGGAACCATAGTAAGTGATGAAATAGAAGGCGGATATAACAAATGAACTTAAGAACATTTTTTTATACATTAGGTCAGGGTATCAAGAATATATTCAAAAACGGCTGGTTCACAATTGCATCACTGGCAACCATCAGCGCCTGTCTGTTTGTATTCGGTACTTTCTTTTTAGTAGCAGTTAACTTGGATCACATTGTCAAAACCGCCGAGCAGGGCGTATCAATTACAGTATTCTTTGATGAAGGCCTGCCGGATGAGAAGATTAAGGAAATCGGCGATTTAATTGCAATGAGATCTGAAGTTTCAAAGGTTGAATTTATTTCAGCAGATCAGGCATGGGAAGATTTCTCAAAGGAACTTGGCGAGAATGCAGAAGGCTTTACTGAGAACCCGCTTGAGAACTGTGCAAACTATCAGATATACCTTCGTGATGTTTCGCTTCAGTCAAGACTGGTTAATTATCTTGAGAATGTGGAAGGCATAAGAAAGGTTAATAAATCAGATATTACTGCCAATACCTTAGCAGGTGTAAATATGATTATTGCATATGTATCAATCGGTATGATTGGAATACTTCTTGCAGTATCAATCTTCCTTATCAGCAATACCGTTACTATCGGTATTTCCATGAGACAGGAAGAAATCAAAATCATGAAATACATCGGTGCAACAGACTTCTTCGTTAGATCACCGTATGTTATCGAATGTATTATCATTGGTCTTGTTGGTTCACTTATACCGCTTGCAGTATTATTTTACGGCTATAATTTTGCCCTTGAATTTATTGAAGACAAATTCTTCTTCATTAGAGACATTGTGGCATGTATTCCGGTATTTGATGTGTTTAAATACTTAGCACCTATATCAATCATAATCGGTGTTGGTATCGGTTTCTTTGGTAGCTTCTTCACAGTTAGAAAGCATCTGAAAGTTTAATGAGGTATAGATGGTTAAGCTTAGTAGAAAATCAATTCTATATTCGGCTTTGGCTTTAAGTCTTGCGGGCAGTGTATTATTAACATCACTGCCTGTTTATGCGACTTCCAATTCGTCTTCCTCGTCAGAAAGCACTTCTTCAAGTGAAAAAAGTGAAGAGAAGACAGAAGAGGAAAAGAAGGCAGAGGAGGCCAAAATCTCCGCCATTCAGTCCAGCATTGCCAATAAGGAACAGCAGATAAAAGAAGCTGAAGATGAAAAGAAAAAAATTAACAGCGGTCTTACAGACATAAAAGCAATTAAGGCAAAACTTGTGGCAGCCAAGGCATCACTTGCACAGTATGTTAAGGAACTTGATGAGAATGCCACAGCCATTCAGGAAAAAATAGATTCCCTTACTGAAGAGATTAAAGTAAAGGAAGAAGAAATAGTTCAGGCTGAGGAAGATCTGAACGAAGCCATCGAAATGCGTGACGAGCAGTATGACTCAATGAAGAAGAGGCTTCAGGTCATGTATGAAAATGGCGGCGATACATATTATATTAATATTCTGACAGCATCGTCGAGCTTCGGGGATTTTTTAAATAAGATGGATTACATTAATGAAATCTCCGAATATGACAATAAGATGTTTGAAGAATTTGCAGAGAACGTGGAATATGTAGAGGTCTGCAAGACAAGTCTTGAAACGGAAAAGGACTTACTTGATACTACCAAGACTGCGGCAGAAGAAGAGCGAAAAGCCCTGGAAGAATTAATTTCTGAAAAGGAAGCAGAGATTGCAGCATATGAAGCAGATATTCGTAATCAGCAGGCACTGATTGATGAATATGAAGCATATATAGCAGAGCAGAACAGTATAATTGCTGAACTGGAAAAAGCAGTGGCACTTGAGAAGGAGAATCTTCAGAGCGCCAGATCATATGATGGCGGTAAGTTCTGCTGGCCGGCGCCAAGTTATACCAGAATATCCGATGATTACGGCTGGAGACTTCATCCGACACTTAATGTACAGAAGTTCCATAACGGTGTGGATCTTGCAGCTCCGGGCGGAAGCAATATCCTGGCAGCCTATGATGGCAAAGTAGTGGGCGCCGCATATAGTTCAACCATGGGTAATTATGTTATGATAGACCATGGCGACGGACTCTATACAGTTTATATGCATGCCTCGTCCCTTTGTGTAAGTTCAGGACAGGAAGTTACAAAAGGACAGGTAATCGCAAAGGTCGGTACAACAGGAAGAAGTACCGGTAACCATTTGCATTTTGGTGTGAGATTAAATGGTGAATATGTAAGTCCATGGGGATACATATCAGCACCGTAAAAGGAAGTGATAAAAATGGATAACAACAATGAAGTTCAGGAAAATGAGAACAAGGTAGTGATTGAAGAACAGGCCGTAAAAACTGAAAAGCCTAAGAAAAAAGGCAGGCTGACCTGGAGCGGAGTGCTTCTCGGAATACTGATTGGTATTCTTCTTATGTTTATTCCGACAGTAATTATCTGTCTGGTAAATATTTTGAGTATTTCAAGCCTTAATGCCCGTCTTAGTAATATTGATTCAACCATAGTTACTCAGGATGTAGCGACCAAACTTGATAATCTTGATGCAATCCTGAATGCTTATTATTACGAGGATGTAGATAAAGAGGCAGAGAAAGATGCCCTTTATTATGGCATTATGGAATCAGTTGGAGACCCGTATACCTGCTACTATAACGAGGAAGAAATCGCTCAGTTATATGAAGACTTAGCCGGTAAGTTCGAGGGCATCGGCGCATATATCCATAAAGATATCGATGCAGATTACTGCACAATTCAGAGCCTGATTCCTAATTCACCTGCAGCAGAATCTGAACTTGAACCTGATGATATCATTATTAAAGTTGATGGAACTGATACATATGGAATGACTTTAAATGAAGTCGTAAGCATGATCAGAGGCGATGCAGGAACAAGCGTTGTGCTCACAATTAAAAGAGGTGATGAAGAGAAAGAAATCACCATCGTAAGAGATAAAGTTGAGACCGTCAGCGCTACATACGAAGCACTTGATAATGGCATCGGCTTAATTACAATTACAGAATTTAACGATAATACTTATGAGTTCTTTAAGGAAGCAAAGCAGCAGTTTATAGACAATGGAGATACAGCTTTAATCCTTGACTTGAGAGGAAACCCTGGTGGTAACCTTGATACAGTTGTAAACATTGCCCAGGAGATTCTTCCACAGGGACTTGTAGTTTATACAGAAGATAAATATGGCAAGAGAGAAGAGTATAAGTGCGATGGAAAGAAGGAGATGAACGTTCCTATCGTTGTACTTGTGGACGGCTCTTCAGCCAGCGCATCTGAAATTCTTGCAGGTGCAATCAAAGACCACAACAAGGGTACATTAATCGGAACAACAACCTTCGGTAAAGGCATAGTTCAGAAACTGATTTCCCTTTCAGATGGCACCGCTGTCAAAATCACCGTCAGCAAATATTACACTCCAAACGGAGTAAATATCCACGGCACAGGTATTGAACCTGACATTGAAGTTGAGTTTGATGCTGATGCATATACAGAAAATGGAACAGATAATCAGATGGAAGCAGCAATCGAATATTTGACAAAATAATATTCGAACAAATGTTCCTAAAATTGTAGACAGATTATGAATATAAGTGGTATACTTTATGAAGTATGCCACTTTATTTAATTTGCATAGTTAAGGACAGGATATGGATTTTAAATTACATTCAAGTTACAAGCCAACAGGTGATCAGCCAGAAGCAATAAAGGAACTGACGGAAGGATTTAAGAAGGGTAATCAGTGTCAGACTCTTCTTGGTGTTACGGGTTCCGGCAAGACTTTTACCATGGCGAAT